>Ga0255768_10004272_pt1 | contig 14020 bp, 9 predicted proteins | sample 071ome_33_FD_179983 | JGI IMG/M metagenome (GOLD analysis project Ga0255768, IMG submission 179983) | Coastal salt marsh microbial communities from the Groves Creek Marsh, Skidaway Island, Georgia - 071412AT metaG (version 2) | ecosystem: Environmental > Aquatic > Marine > Intertidal zone > Salt...
TGCGTCTAATCACATAAACGGGCAGGTCCCGGGCCTCGGCGAGGACCATGGCTGATTCAAAGCCCATAACCGCGAGGGCCGTCGCCCAGGCATCAGCGATCCCTGTCGATGGGTGGATCACCGTCACTGATACCAGATCATGACGAATGGGATAACCCGTGCGCGGGTCAATAAGATGCGAGTAGCGCACCCCCTCAACCTCAAAATAATTCCGGTAATCCCCCGAGGTGGCAATGCCGGTATTCGACAGCGCGATGGTCCTCGCCACACCGGACCGTGCCACCTCCGGACGCTCAATAGCGACCCGCCACTGGTCTCCCCGCGGACTCAAGCCTCTCGCCTGCATTTCCCCGCCAACCTCAAGCAAAAAATTACCGATGCCCAGCTCATCGAGTACATCGGCCGCCAGATCGACTGCATAGCCTTTGGCGATTGAGGAAAGTTCAATTTCCGCACCCGCCGCGCGCTTGCCCAGCATACGGGTCGCAGAATCCCAGACAATCATGGGCCAACCCGAAATTGCCCTTGCCGCTTCAACCGCCTCCGGCGCCGGGTAGGCTGTCGGGCCCTTGGGACCAAACCCCCACACGTCAAGAAGCGGGCCTATGGTCACATCGTAAGCACCGTCACTTAACGCGTGAATTCGGCGGGCCTCTGCTATGACATAGGCAAAATCCCAGCCCATTTGAATCACCTCGCCTGGAGGCATCGCATTAAATCGACTCAACGGCGTATCCGGCGCGTAGGTATTCATGCTGACATCGACTACCGCAAAGGCATCGAGTACCGCCGCTTCAACGTCCGATGGCTTCAGCGACTGCGCCTCCGGCAGGTAAATCAACGACCATCCGGTGCCAAATATCGATCCCTCGAGCCGAACTGACTCAGACTGACTGTCACAGCCTGCCAAGGCCAAAAGCAAAACGACCAGCACAATGGCTGGTCGTGATCGGTGCCCAAACAGTGGTTTAGCCCCCGAAATCATCGAGCAGAATGTTCTCTCGTTCGACACCGAGATCGAGCAACATCTTGATCACCGCCGCGTTCATCATCGGAGGACCGCACATGTAGTACTCACAATCCTCTGGTGCAGGGTGATCTTTAAGGTACTGCTCGTACAGCACGTTATGGATAAATCCGGTCAACCCATCCCAATTGTCTTCGGGCTGCGGGTCTGAGAGTGCGACGTGCCAGGAGAAGTTGTCGTTTTCGGCGTCCAGACCGTCATAATCTTCAACGTAAAACATCTCGCGCAGGGATCGAGCGCCATACCAAAAGGTGATCTTTCGTTTGGAGTTCAGGCGCTTGAGCTGATCAAACAAGTGCGACCGCATGGGTGCCATGCCAGCGCCGCCACCAATGAATACCATTTCGGCTTCCGTATCCTTGGCAAAGAACTCACCAAAGGGGCCGTATACGGTAACTTTGTCTCCCGGCTTGAGCCCAAATACCCAGCTCGACATGATGCCGGGCGGGATTCCCTCGCTTCCGGGCGGGGGGGTGGCGATTCGGATGTTGAATTTGACGATGCCCTTCTCTTCGGGATAGTTGGCCATCGAATAAGCGCGGATAGTGGTTTCTGGACATCCCGAGGACAAGTTGAAAAAGCCGAAGCGCTCCCAGTCCCCACGGTATTCCTCGCCGATATCGAAGTCACCGAATTTCACCTGGTGAGGTGGACACTCGAGCTGCACGTACCCACCCGCCCTGAAATCAACGCTTTCGCCTTCGGGTAAGCGAAGAACGAGCTCCTTAATGAAGGTCGCAACATTATCGTTCGACTCCACGGTACATTCCCACTGCTTGACGCCAAACACCTCTTCGGGAATCTGGATCTTCATGTCCTGCTTTACCGGGGTTTGGCAAGAAAGACGCCATCCCTGATTGGCCTCACGACGGGTGAAGTGGGACTCTTCGGTAGGGAGCATAGCGCCACCGCCATCGGTGACCACGCATTTACACTGCGCGCAGGTACCGCCGCCGCCACAGGCGCTGGCCAAAAACAAATTGGCATCCGCCAGGGTCTGCAACAACTTGCCGCCAGCGGGCACCTCTATGGTCTTCTCGCCGTTGATTTCAATCGCGATGTTGCCGCTACTCACGAGACGGGTTCGCGCAAAGAGAATCACCATCACCAAAGCGACCACGATCGCTGTAAACATGCCGACGCCGTATATGATTGTCATATCCATTTAACTCAGAATCCCCGGTTCGTTCCGCTCTGTCAGATGTCAATACCGCCAAACGACATGAAGCCCAGCGACATCAGACCTACAGTGATAAAGGTTATGCCCAAGCCCTGCAACCCGTCTGGTACATCGCTGTACTTCAGCTTTTCCCGAATGCCTGCCAGGGCCACGATAGCCAAGGCCCAGCCGATACCTGCGCCCGCACCAAACACCACGCTTTCAGCGAAGTTATAGCTGCGCTCGACCATAAACAAAGAGGCGCCGAGAATGGCACAGTTCACCGTGATCAACGGCAGAAACACACCCAACGCCGCGTAGAGGGCCGGCACATATTTGTCGAGAAACATTTCCAGTATCTGTACCAGCGCAGCAATCACGCCGATATAGCTGAGAAGCCCCAAAAAGCTCAGATCCACATCGGGGAGTCCAGCCCAGGTCAGGGCACCATCTGAGAGCAGATACTGATAAATCAAATTATTGACCGGCACCGTGATGGTGAGGACCACCACCACGGCGATACCCAATCCGATGGCCGCCTGGATCTTTTTAGATACCGCCAAAAAAGTGCACATCCCGAGAAAGAAAGACAGCGCCATGTTCTCGATGAAGATAGAGCGAACAAACAAGCCCAGATAGTGTTCCATTACGCGCTTTCCTCCACCGCCGTATGCTGGGAAATTCTGAATTCAGGCTGTTCCACCTGATCCTTCTGCCAGCTGCGAATCGCCCAAATCAACAAGCCAATCAAGAAAAACGCGCTGGGCGGAAGCAGCAGCAGACCGTTTGGCGTGTACCAACCACCCTCTGTAACCAAAGGCAGCACCTCAACCCCAAACAGTTTTCCCGATCCAAAGAGCTCACGGATAAAAGCGATCACCATGAGTACAAAGGAATAGCCCAGACCATTGCCAAGTCCGTCGAGGAAACTGGGCACTGGCGGATTCTTCATGGCGTAGGCCTCTGCTCGACCCATGACAATACAGTTCGTAATGATCAAGCCAACAAACACCGACAGCTGCTTGGAGATCTCGTAAGCGACCGCCTTCAAGATTTGATCTACCACGATAACCAGAGAAGCAATAATGGTCATCTGCACAATAATGCGGATACTCGAGGGGATATAGTTGCGAATGGTCGAGATAAAAAAGCTCGAAAAGGCAGTGACGAGTGTCAGAGCAATCGCCATCACCAGACTGACCTGCATCGAGGAGGTCACCGCCAACGCGGAACATATCCCCAGAATCTGGAGTGCAATGGGGTTATCGCGAAATACCGGTTTGAATAAGGTTTCACGGATGTCCATTAGGCATCACCTCCGCGCAAGTTGGTCAGGTAGGGTTGGAAGCCCTCCGCACCGAGCCAAAATTGGACCAGATTGGAAACGCCGCGGCTTGTAAGAGTTGCGCCGGACAAGCCATCGACCTGCCAATTTGCCGCAGGGGATTGCGGATTGACCGCCCCTTTAGCGACGTTAATCGCTACCTGGCCATCCCGGTAGGCCTGCTTGCCTTCCCACAGCGCCTTCCAACGAGGATTATCGACTTCACCGCCAAGGCCAGGCGTCTCGCCATGCTCATAAAAGCCGAGGCCGGCAATGGTATTGGCATCTGATTCCAACGCGACAAAGCCATACAAGGTCGACCAAAGACCATAACCGTGGATAGGCAAGATGACCTTATCCAGCTGCCCCGCTTCATCGTTGACCAAATACACCAGCGCATGGTCCGATCGACGTAGTATCTTGGCCACATCTTCCTCTGGGTCGAGGGCGCGAGAGCGTGCTGGATCCTTTGCCGCCGCGCGTGGGTCAAATCCATTCGGATCGACGTCACTGACGTAGGTGCCAGACTCTATATCCACCATGCGGGTTGTAACCCGCTCAAACTGTTCCTCGACGGTCAGTGCTGGATCATAAAGGCCCGCTGCCATCAAAATATTGCGCTTGAGATCCCGCGTCTTATTTACGGCCTGCGCCGGCTTGAGCAACACTGCCGCCGTCGACACGACTACAGAACACACAATGCACAGCGCGAAGGCGACCGTCAGGACACGCGACAACCCCTCTTTATTACTGGACACGAGCAAGCCTCCTCTTGATATTCGCTTGCACCACGAAGTGGTCAAACAACGGCGCGAACAGATTGGCAAAGAGAATGGCAAGCATCATGCCTTCGGGAAACGCAGGATTGACCACGCGAATCAGCACGCACATGACCCCGATCAGGATTCCGTAGGCCCAGCGACCGCCATTGGTCATGGCAGCCGATACCGGATCAGTGGCCATGAAAAAGGCACCAAAGGCAAAGCTGCCCACGACCATGTGCCAATACCACGGCATGGCAAAAGCGGGGTTGCTGTCCGACCCAATCGTATTCAGTAACGTCGAGAACGCAATCATGCCCACAAAACAGCCGGCGACAACGCGCCAGGAGGCAATGCGGGTCAATAGCAAAACAGCGCCACCAATCATCACCATAAGGGTTGAGGTCTCGCCGATCGATCCAGGGATTGAGCCCATAAACGCGTCCATCCACGTGAAGCTCTCCATGACACCCGTCATCCCGTCTTGCGCCACGATCCCCAGTGGTGTTGCGCCGCTGTAGCCATCAACCGCGGTCCAGACGGCGTCTCCGGATAACTGAGCCGGGTAGGCAAAATACAGAAACGCCCTGCCCGTCAACGCCGGGTTTAGAAAGTTTTTGCCCGTGCCGCCAAAGACTTCTTTACCAATAACGACCCCAAAACTGATGCCAAGCGCGGCCTGCCACAGCGGCAAATCGGGCGGTAGCGTCAGCGCGAATAAAATCGACGTAACAAAGAAACCCTCGTTAACCTCATGGCCACGCTTCATTGCGAACAACACTTCCCAAAAACCACCTACCACAAAAGTCACCAGATAAAGCGGCAGGAAATGCAGCGCTCCGTACAGGAAACAGCTCCACAGGCTGTCCGCATCGTAACCCGCTAGCGCCGACATCACGCCACCACGCCAGCCCTCAATACTTGCCACGCCCAGAGTCTCCATCGCCCCGTTAGCCTGAAAGCCGAGGTTCCACATGCCATAAAACATCGCGGGGAAGGTCGCCAACCAAACCGTAATCATGATGCGCTTCAGGTCCACTCCGTCGCGAACGTGAGCTGAGGAGCGCGTGACGTGATTCGGCGAATAAAAAATGGTATCGACCGCCTCATAGAGGGCATACCAGTTCTCGTAGCGTCCGCCGGGTTTGAATTGCGGCTCGAGCTTATCCAGTGTGCTACGCAAGCCCATCGATCAGCCCTCCTTCTCGATGCGTGTGAGGTTATCCCTGAGAATGGGCCCGTACTCATACTTGCCTGGGCAGACGTAGGTGCAGAGCGCCAAATCCTCTTCGTCGAGTTCCAAACAGCCCAGTGCCTGCGCTGTTTCGGTATCTCCCACCAACAAGGCTCTCAGCAGCTGCGTGGGCAGAACATCAAGTGGCACAACCCGCTCGTAGTTACCGACTGGCACCATCGCGCGCTCAGACCCGTTGGTATTCGTTGTCATCGCCGTAGGCCTCATCCCAAACCAACTCGAGAGATAAATACCCATGACCGAGTGCTTTTCTCTTCCCGGAGAAAGCCATCCCATGAAGGCACGATCCCTGCCCTCGGCGATTGCTGTTACCTGATTGTGATAACGCCCCAAATAAGCAGTGTCGGACTGAACGCCTCGACCGCCCAAAACCGAGCCAGAAATCACGCGGGTCTCGCCATCTGCCAACTGACCTGCCGTGAGCTCTTGAAGGTCAGCACCGACTCTGGTCCTGACCGGCCTCGGTGAACTTACTTGCGGACCAGCGAGGGAAATAATCCTGTCGGTGTACAGCTCGCCCTCCATGAACAGACGGCCAATCGCTATCACGTCCTGGTAACCAACGTGCCACGCCAAAGTCGACAACGACGCCCCAAGCAAATAATGAATATGGGTTCCCACCAATCCCGCAGGGTGTGGACCGGAGAAATCGGCCCGCTCGATTCGCGAATGCTCTCCGCGAGGGATTTCTGCGCCTGCTTCACAGCAGAGATAGACGGGACAGTTAACGAGCTGCGCGAGAATGTCTTGCCCCAGCATGAAGGCCTCTGGGTTCTCTGCAATCACCGCTGCAGGATCGAGGGCCAGGGGCTGAGTGTCGATCGCGGTGATGAACAAGCCCGCTGGGGTTGTCGCTGGATCCGCGACCTTGCTGTAGGGTCGGACTCGAATCGCGGTCCACTGGCCGCTGTCTGTGAGAACCGACTTAACCGCGTCCGCGCTGAGCTGCCGGGCCTCCTCTGGGGTATGACGCTGGAAGCGCTTGGGTTCGGCTGTGTCATCGACTTCAATCACCAAGGATTGGAAAACTCGACGGGCACCTCGGTTGATCGCCGCGACGCGACCGGATGCGGGCGCGGTATAGCTGACCCCCGCTATCTTTTTGTCCGCGAAGACTTCCTGCCCCTTCTGCACCGCATCACCCACCGCCACTGACATGGTGGGTTTCATACCGACATAGTCTGGCCCGACAAGTGCCACGTGCCGGCATCCGGCTGCTACCACGTCACCGGTGGGCTGTCCCGAAAGCGGGATATTCATGCCTCGACGAATTTTAATCATGTTGTTGTCCGCAATAACCATTTAAGCGTGGAGTTGCATCCAACGCCGCTCTGGGGAGTGCTTGAAAATGACCACCTTGCCGCTACCGCCCGTCGTCCCCCGACACCCCGGGCGGTGCGTCTGCTTTGCGCATCTAACCTTGCCTTTCTGGCTTGTGACCGCTGGCCATCAGCGGGAACCCGGCCCCTTTTCCCGGTCGCAGGCATTTTAGCCAAGGCGGCAGATAAACACCACCTCGACATACCGCTTAAAGCGGCGCCGTTAACTCCTGCGGGTAGGTCAGATAGCGAATACCCGCCATTTTTTCCAATATCCGATATACCTGGCAGCTGTAACCAAACTCATTGTCATACCAGAGATAGCAAACCGCCTGGGTGCCGTTCACGATGGTCGCCTGAGCGTCAAAAATACAGGCCGCTCTGGACCCCACAAAATCCGAAGAAACGACCTCGGGTGATGCCGAAAAATCAATTTGTTTGCGCATGGCTGAGTGCAGGGCGGTGCTGCGCATAAACTCGTTGAGTGCCTCGACCGTGGTGGCTTTCGCCAGAGTCAAATTCAAAATAGCCATCGATACGTTGGGCGTGGGGACCCGAATGGCATTACCGGTCAACTTGCCCTCCATCGCGGGCAGCACTTTCGCGACTGCTTTAGCCGCGCCAGTTTCGGTTAGCACCATATTCAGAGGCGCGGAACGACCTCGGCGATCGGCCTTGTGATAATTATCGATCAGATTCTGATCGTTGGTATAGGCGTGAACCGTCTCAACATGGCCCGAGACGATACCGTACTCGTCGTCGAGTGCCTTGAGCGGGGGCACAATGGCATTTGTAGTACAAGAGGCCGCAGAAATCACGGCGTCGGAGTCCTCTATCTCATGGTGATTGATGCCCGCCACAATATTCTTTACATCGCCTTTACCCGGGGCTGTGAGAATCACCTTGCTGACGCCTTTGCTATTCAAGTGCTTTGACAACCCCTCACGATCTCGCCACATCCCGGTGTTATCCACAACGATGCAGTTATTGATGCCATAGGCCGTGTAGTCGACCTCCTCGGGGCTGTTGGCGTAGATCATGCGGACCTCATTGCCGTTCGCCACAAAACTTTGACGCTCTTCATCGACTCGAATCGTGCCCTTGAAGGCACCGTGCACCGAGTCGCGACGCAACAAACTTGCCCGCTTGACCAGATCGTTTTCAGCGCCGCCTTTGCGAACCACCACGGCGCGGAGTCTGAGACTATCGCCGCCATCGGTCTTGGCAATCAAAATACGAGCCATCAATCGACCAATGCGACCAAAGCCGTAGAGCACGACATCGACGGGTTGATCAACGGGCCTGTGAGCCGAATCAATGAGGTAGTCCAGCTCTTGGGTGACATATTCCTCCAAGGACAGTCCCTGGCCCTGGGCCTTGTCAAAGTACTGAACCGCCATACGCCCGACATCGATGTGGCTGGGGCCCAAAGGCAGGTCCTTCATAATCTCAAGGATGGGCGCGGTCTCAAATTCCGACAATTCGTTATGCTCCATTTGCCGGACATAACGGTGGGATTTCATGATGTCGAGGACCGACTGATTCACCAATGAATGGCCGTAGATGTAGCACTTAACGTTGCGGGCCCGGGCCATCGCGCCCACCTGCGGAATCATCGCCTCCGCCAGGGCCTCTCGCTCCTTCCAATCGGCAAAATAATCTGCTGGTCGTTCCCGCTTTCGCTGCTCTGACACCCCTGACTCCTCGGTCATTACATGGACGGGCGGCATTATCCTAGTTACGCCGGTAGGAGGGCAAGTAATTCGGTAATGCTGGTGGTTTTCAGCGCTTTGACTGGTGACACCGGTCCGACACCCCTACACTAGCGAGCTCTTTTCGGTGTTCTTTCCCGCCCATGGTCGTCGATCTGCTTCAATCAACACCTTGGCCTGACAAGCCGGGTAGCCGGACGGCTGTCGGCCCCTGTCCGGATGCGAGCGCCGCGATGCTGGTCGCAGGAATGGCGTCACCTGAGCGCCTCATCGTCGTGATCACTCCCAGCACCGCAGCCGCAGCCGAATTTGAACGCGAGCTTGCTTTTTTTCTCGAAGATTCGACGCCGATATTGACTCTCCCAGACTGGGAAACACTGCCCTACGATAACTTTTCACCCCACCAAGATATCGTCTCGGAACGTCTGGCGACCTTCCATCAACTGCCAAAAACAGGGTCGGGGGTGTTAATCGCGCCAATTTCTACCCTTATGCAGCGCACTCCACCCACCTACTACATCGAGGGCAGCAGCTTTGATCTGACGCTGGGCCAGTCGCTGGTGGTCGATACCTTTGTAAAAAACCTCATGCTTAACGGGTATCGCGCGGTCGAGACGGTCTATGAGCATGGTGAGTATGCGGTTCGAGGTGCTCTGCTTGACGTGTTTCCCATGGGCAGCTCGCTGCCCTACCGCATCGACCTCTTTGACAACGATATCGAGACGCTTCGCACCTTTGATCCCGAAACGCAGCGAACCATTGCCAAAGTGGATCGTATTCGGTTGCTGCCCGCCCGCGAATTCCCGATGGATTCTCTCGCTATCGAGCGCTTCAAGATGAATTGGTACCGCCGTTTTGACGGTGATCCCGATAACTGCCCGGCTTTCACTGAAATCAGCGCGGGAAGAGTATCCCCGGGTGCCGAAACCTACTTACCGCTGTTTTTTGACGCCTGCGGCACGCTGTTTGACTATCTTCCAGCCAATACAGCAATTGCCATGGTTGGCGATCATTATCCTGCGGCTGAGCGCTTCTGGCAGGAAATTAATAATCGCTACGAGGAGTATGGGATTGACCCCAGACGGCCACTCCCCACGCCGCAGACCGGATATCTACCCGTGGACGAGCTCTATGGGCTGTTTAAACAGTATTCTGTCCTCGAGCTTAAAACCCAAAGCGATGCGCCCGCACACGTAGCTACCGGATGGCAGCCCGCACCACACCTCGATCAATTCGCGCCCGATGGCACTGCCATCGACCGTCTATCGCGGTTCCTGGACACCCATACCGGTCCGGTGCTGTTGCTCGCAGAATCGACGGGTCGCCGCGAAATCCTGCTGGAGAGTTTGCAACAACATGCGCTCAGTCCTGAACCTGTGGCTGACTGGCAGGAATTTGCTAGTCGCATGCCGACCTTTGCAATCTCGATAGCCCCAGTTGACCGCCCGCTTTACCTCGGCGAGGACCAGCCCGCCGTCATCACTGAAAACCAGCTCTTTGGCCAGCGGGTTGCACAGCGGCGGCGCCGTAAGACAACCGAAGAAACAAATACCGACGCAATTGTTAAAGACCTGACTGAACTACGACCCGGAGTACCCGTGGTTCACCTGCAACACGGTGTGGGGCGCTATCTCGGACTGCAATCCCTGACCATTGACGGCGATGCGGCCGAGTTTCTAGTGCTTGAGTACGCCGGCGACGACAAGCTCTATGTGCCGGTCAGCTCACTGCAGTTAATTGCGCGCTACACCGGTGCTGATCAAGACACGGCGCCGCTTCATCGTCTGGGTAGCGAGCAATGGTCTAAAGCCAGAAGAAAGGCGCGTGAGAAAGCCCACGATGTCGCTGCGCAGTTGCTCGATGTCTATGCGCGCCGGGAGGCCCGACCGGGCTTTGCGTGTTCCCTAGACAGCGCGCTTTGGGAGACCTTCTCAGAGGAATTCCCCTTTGAGGAAACCCCTGATCAGGCGGCGGCTATCCAAGCGGTGAAAACCGATATGTGTGCAGATCGGGTGATGGACCGCCTCATTTGTGGCGACGTGGGCTTCGGCAAAACCGAAGTCGCCATGCGCGCCGCGTTCATCGCCGTGCAAAATAAAAAGCAGGTGGCCCTATTGGTGCCAACGACATTGCTGGCGCAACAGCATTTCAGCTCTTTTCAGGATCGATTTGCCGAATGGCCCGTGAGGATCGAAGTGGTTTCCCGCTTCAAAAGCGCCAAAGATATTAGCGACGTTCAAGCGCGCGTAGCATCGGGAAAGGTAGACATCCTCGTGGGAACCCATAAGTTGCTCCAAAGTGACTTCCGTTTCGAAGACCTTGGCCTGCTGATTATCGATGAGGAGCATCGATTTGGCGTAAAACAAAAAGACGCCATCAAAGCGCTGAGGGCGGAAGTGGACATCCTTGCTATGACAGCGACCCCGATACCGCGGACCCTCAACATGGCGCTGGGAGGACTTCGAGATCTATCAATTATCGCGACGCCCCCAGCGAAACGCCTGTCGATAAAAACCTTTATTCGCGAGCATTCAATCGCGCTGGTGAAGGAGGCGGTTCTTCGGGAAACGCTGCGCGGCGGCCAGGTTTACTACCTGCATAATGAGGTCAAATCAATCGAGGAGTCCGCTCGCAAGTTGAGAGAATTATTGCCCGACCTGTCGATCGGCGTAGCCCATGGCCAACTGCGAGAGACAGAACTTGAGCGGGTGATGTCTGATTTCTACCACCAGCGGCACCACATTTTGGTGTGCAGCACCATTATTGAAACCGGCATCGACGTCCCCAACGCGAATACCATCTTGATTGAACGTGCTGACAAATTCGGACTGGCGCAACTCCATCAGCTGCGGGGCCGGGTCGGGCGATCTCACCATCAAGCTTACGCCTACCTACTAAGCCCACCCCGAACAGCATTAACACCGGACGCCCAAAAGCGCCTGGAGGCGATTGAAGCCGCAGGTGAGCTGGGCGCGGGCTATCAGTTAGCGACTCACGACCTCGAGATACGTGGCGCGGGTGAATTGCTCGGGGACGAACAGTCGGGCCAAATCCACAGTGTCGGCTTCGGGCTATATCTCGATATGCTGCACAGCGCTGTAAGCGCCCTGCGCCGGGGCGAGATACCCGACCTCGATGCGCCGCTCGATGGCGGCACTGAGGTCAAACTGCACGTGCCAGCCTTAATTCCGGATGATTATCTCCCGGATATAGCGACCCGGCTGGTGGTCTACAAACGAATCGCGGCCGCCACTACCCGCGAGGGACTCCGAGAAATCCAAGTCGAGATGATTGACCGCTTTGGTCTCTTGGTTGACAGTATCAAAAATCTGTTCGCGCAAGCCGACATCCGCGTGGAGGCCCAGCGCCTTGGAATTGCCGAAATAGACCTCAATGACAACGGGGGACATGTGGACTTCAGTAACAAGACACCCATCAACCCTCTGACCTTGGTGAAACTGATCCAGAGCAGCCCCAACACCTACGCCCTCTCTGGCTCAAGCCGACTTAAGATCTCCCACGACATGCCTTCCCTAGAGGATAGAAAACTATTCGTGCACCAGTTATTTGACACCCTCTCGAGGGACGCTCAGAAAGATGCCAGCCAATGAGCCGGTCTACCATTACACCAACGCTCATTGTCCTCCTCTGCTGGCTATCCCTACCGCAACATGAGGCATTGGCACAGCGGCAAGAAGCGTCCGCTCCCGAGGAGGAAATAGCGCCCTCTGCGCCGATTCCCGAGGACCTCGACCCCGACGCCCCGGCCGGGTGGCATATGATTGAGCTCGCCGTGCTTGTTGATGTGCGTGAGGAAGTATTAAACGGTGAGCAGTGGCCGAGTTACCCGACGGTCACCTATCCCTCAAGATATCGACGGCTGTTGGATCCGTTGCGCCGGTCGGCACTCGAGCAAGAATTTCCCTCGGCGGCCATCACCGCCTTGCCGAGCGGCGAGATCGAAGTCGCGCTTGAGGATCCCACCCGGGTGCTCTCCCTGGCCCTTATCGAAGAACAAACGCGACTGGCCCAAGAAGCCGCAAAAGCCGCTGCAGCGCAAGCCATCATCGCCGACCCCATTGAAGAGAACAGCGATCAACAGGCGCTTGATCAGGACGAAAGCCCTAACACCATGTCTCAACAACCGTTGGATTTCATCGACAATCCCGAGGAGCAGGCGGCTCAGCCCCCTCCCCTCGATAGCCTGCTGGACGAGGGCTATGGAGTCAGGGCCGCGGATGAGGCAGCAGAGAACGCCGTGGGCTTGCCTTTGATGATCGATGAATCGCTGCTGAGTGAGCTTGAAGAGCCCGAACCGGTGCCCGAGCCGATGCTCCCAACGCCGTTTGTAAGAGGCCCGTTACTCTCACTCGCCAGCGGCATAGCGGCGGTTCAACGAAAGACCGGCGACCACCTCGAATTGGCTGCGAGTTGGCTGCATGCTCCCGGTTCTTCTTTACCCATTGTGCTTGATAACTCGGGTGACACCCTCCCGCCGGCGCCGCTTCAAGGCTTTGTACAGCTTCGCCAAGGGGATCCCCTCAAGATCGGCGTTAACTTTTGGCGGGCGACTGAGGGCAATTACATGCCCGCCACCTTTGTGATGACGCCCCCTCCAAAAGCACCACAAAGTATTAGCTTCAAGATGCTTCCAGCGCAGACGAACCTGAGTCGCGAGGAGGCGCAGGAATTCCAACGGCGACTCACAACTCTCGAGGAATTTTTGGCCACCGGACAGCCACTGAGCACATTTTCAGGAACCCAAGGGCCAGCCCAAACCACAGCGGCAGAAAGGGTACAAGCCGCCTCTGCGTCAAGCTCAACCGACGACTCCTCGCCCGAATGGGGGTACCGACACATCATTCACGTGGCGGACACCCGTACCCTCGAGGACGGCGTGGTGCGCTATTTTGACCACCCCGTCATTAAGGTTGTTGTAACCCACAAAGAGCTCACTTGGGGCGAGGTGTACTTGCTGGGATATGAAGAGCATGAGGCGCGACAGCGTGCCGAGGAAACAACGGATCCCGAAGGCCCAGCGGCCGTCAATCCCAAGGCTACAAATCAATAGGTCCCGCTACAGGGTTGCTCTCGGAAAGCGCCCGGAGGATATATAACGCTGTCCTTTGGCCTTGTGCGGGGCCGGTAGCTTAGGCCGTCGGTTCAGGCTGAGACAGTGCGCCGACCGAGCCTTCATCCTCAGCCAGATGAATGGTACTGGTCGGGAACGCTACCTCTGCCCCGTGGGCCTCTATGATCTCGAGTAGGCGCAACAACACATCCTGCTTGATCCCGTGATAGGTGGCCCAATCGGTTGTCTTGGTAAAGGTATACACAAAAAAGTCCAGGGATGACGGTCCGCAACTGACAAAGTTGACCATCAGGGTCCTATTGAGATCGATCGCCTCATGCCCCTCCAGCATCGCCTTGACGTCAGCCACGATTCCGCTCATACAGCGGATA
>Ga0255768_10004273_pt1 | contig 14020 bp, 18 predicted proteins | sample 071ome_33_FD_179983 | JGI IMG/M metagenome (GOLD analysis project Ga0255768, IMG submission 179983) | Coastal salt marsh microbial communities from the Groves Creek Marsh, Skidaway Island, Georgia - 071412AT metaG (version 2) | ecosystem: Environmental > Aquatic > Marine > Intertidal zone >...
AAGTTCCTACAAAGTGAACAACCTTTTTTAAATTTTTCATGTTTCCAACAAGGCTTTTTAACAACTTCTTTTTGTTTATAAATAATTGGTGGAAAAAATAAACACCAAACCCATCTTGCTATTTTTTTAAAAATCATCTTACACCTCTAAAGTTAAAACCTTTGACTTGGATACCTTTAGTTCCTCTTACATCTACACACTCACTACAACAAGCATCTCCGCCTGTGTTCATTTTAATTGGTGGCACTTGTGAGTTTGGACCGCTTTTAGGGGGAATAGTTTTTGTTAATCTTTTATTTTTTATCATAATAAACTTTTATCTACATTAGAGCTTATCACAATCTCACCACCATGTTCAAACGATTGTGAAACAGGTGTCTTACACGGAGGATAAGTTCCATCAGGACATAATTGTTTGTTATTGTTATTGTTATCTGGTATTGTTGCAGGTCCTGTTGTTTTTTGACCTGTAGTTAACATCTCGCCACCTAGAATATCATTTTGACGAGCATCTTTTAAATTTTTTCTATTATACAAACCTTGTGAAATTTTATTAAACGCATAAGTAAAAGGTCCTATAGTTGGAACTTGAACAGGTCCTGTTCTAACTTGAACTTGAGGTCCCCCTGTGCTAGTTGGACTTGATCCTTTAGCACCAAATTGGTTTGTACTTTGTTGAGTATAACCTCCTTCACCACCTGTATCTCCAGGTCCTGGTGTGTTTACTCCAAAATCAGCTTTAGATGCATCTGCACCACCTTTAGCTTTTAAAATTTTATTACCGTATTTCTTAGACCATTTTTTTGCTATTTCTGGTTCATTAGCATACATGTATCTTCTTTGCTTTTCGGATTTAAAAGGCATTATTTTCTATTGTCCTTTTTTGGTTGTTGCATTTTCTGTGCAGTTAAATCTATTTTTTCTTCTGCAATTCTAATTCTCTCTTCGGCTTGATCTTCCGCAGATTCTAACTTCATTTTATCAAAGTCTAATCTTTCTTCAAATTCCATTTCTTTTCTTTCTGCGTCTTGCTGATTTTCCATAGCTTTTCTTTGTAAATCCATAGCTCTTAAATCTAATTCTCTTTGTTTCAATGCAACTAATGGATCTTCTTTTTGTCCACCAGCTTCTTCTTGAGCTAACATCATTGTAATCTCAGCAACTTTTTTAGCGACCATAGAATCAAATAATATTTTAAATCCTTGTGGGTCTTGTTGTGCTTGCATTTGTAATTCTGGTGTATTCTGAATCATATCACCTATTTCACCATGAGCTTTCAATGCAATATGGTCAGATATGTGTCCTTGTAGTAAAGCATATACCATTGGATTGATTTGAACCATTCTTGTAGCCATAAATGCTCTATGAGCTGCAATATGCGAATCATGATCTTGTTCAGGGAACGCTTTTAGCATTTGCATCTGTAATGATTTAGCATTTTCAGTTGCAGGATCCTCAGGTTGTGGTTGTAATTCAGGTTTTAACAAAGCATCAATGTTTTTTGTTCCTAAAGCTTCATAAACTCTTCTGTAAGCTTCTCTTAAATTGTGCATTTGTGGATTTGAAGCTGCAATTTTTAAATTCTCGTTTGCTAAAGTAACTCTTTGAGCCATTGAGAAGATATTTGGGTCTGCAACAGGTATTACATCCACTCTATCGTCAAAATCTTGTAATTTTACAAATCGATCTGCGTTTGTAACTGCATATGGATACACAGGAGGCAGATAATCTGCAAAAACTTTTGATAAAAGTCTAAATTCTTGTCTCATAGCGTAGTAACAACGCTTGTGAATAGCACTCATGACCCTTGAACCACGCTCTAACAACGCAATTGTCGTTCCAACAGCTCTATTTTGACTGTCTTCACCCATTTGCATGTCTGCAATCGCTGCAAAACGTTGTCCAGCTTGTACAACAAAGCCTAAAAGTTGGAATAAAGTACCACTTGGCTCTTTAAAAGGTAAAATTTGGAATTGATCTTTGATATTTCCTCCAGGTGCATCAACATCTCTGAACTCACCAGGTTGAAAAGGTTGATCATCATCACGAATTCTTATACCTCTAGACTTAAATCCAGCAGGTAAGTTCGCTAAAGTACCTGCATCAAGCAATTGTCTTAATGCTTGAGTAGCAGATCTAGATAATCCACCAATCATATGGATTAAACCAAAGCCATAAAAACCTAATCCAGGTAAAAATTTGTAATGTACAAAGTATTCTTTTCTAGATTGTGTGTCATCATCTTCGCTGTAGTTTCTATAAATAGATAAAACCTCTCCTGAACCTTCATCTATTGAAACAATGTAAGGTAATTTAACTTCTTTCTCTGCATTCTCAACTTCAAACTCGTTCAAGTTTAAATCAATATGCATTTCTAAAATATTATATTGATATTCTTTTTCTCCAGCAGGTTTTACACCTTCTAGTTCATTTAACTTATCTTGTATTGGACTCTTGTCAGCTTGCTTTGGCATTAATTCTACATCTCTATAGAATCCTGCTTTCTGTTGTTTAAGAACATCGTTCTCTGACATCTTAACAATGTGTGTAATTCTTTCACAATCTTTTAAATCAGTTGCGTAATATGGAACAATTAAATCTTCAGCAGGTACAAATTTAGCAACTGCTCTTTGTTTGATTTCATCGTAGTAAATTTTTTTAAATGCAGATCCTGCTAATGGTAAATAAAATAATAATTGATCTGTGTCTGGTGTGTATTCTTCCATTTGTTCCATCAACATATAGTTCATGAAATCTTTAACACGTTCTGCTTGTTGTGATACTTCTGGAGTGTCAGCACCAATGACTTGAGTTCTTACAGGTCCATCACTTGGTAATAATTCTTTATACGCTTGAGCTTGAAATTGTGTTACAGCTTCAGATAAAAGCGGATGGGTTACACCACTTGCACCTTGGAAAGGTCTTGTGTTTTGCACATACTTAAATCCAAGAAGGTCTAAACCTTGTGTGTAAGCTTGTTCCCAATCCGCTCTTGAAACTTTATCTTTTTTATAATCCTGAATAAGTTGTGAAGACATACGGCCAAGCGTTCGCTCGTCCATATCTTCAGCTAAGTTTCTGTAAAAATCTTCTTCTGGTTCTGGAGCCTCATCTGGAGTTTCCTGACCCTCAACTTCTACATCAACTTCTGACTCTTCAACTTCTTCTTCAGGAAGTTCATTTTGTTTTTCTACTTCAGCCATTATTATGTAATGATAGTTCTTTTATTTTTTCCTAGCTTACAGCCTCTAGCCATTACGCCATTTTTAGCTTTAAGTATTCCGCCTTTGTTCATATCATACATACCTAAGCCAAAATTTTCACTTGATTTAGGTCCTTTTGGAATTGTGAAAGCTTTTGTTTTAGGATCAGTTGTAAATACTTCTGATTTTAAAAAGTTTTTAGTTTTTCCCCATAAACTATTGTTAGCCGCTGCTTTTTTAGCTGCAACTCCAGCTTCCATATTTTTTCTCATTGCTGATGCTAATGCAGTGTCATTAGCCATTTCTGAACCAAGATCACCTGTGTCTACTTGAGCAGCAGCAATTTTTGCTTTTTTAGCAGCACCCATTGCGCTCATTGCTTTTGCAGCTCCAAAGCCTACTAAAGCGGCTCCTAAAGCTTTTTTAATTTTTTTGCTTGCCATGATAATTATCTCCTTTTGTTATAACAGATTTATAATATCATGCAAATATATTTACGACTAGACCACCCTCATTGTAAGCTTTGAAAGGCTTATTGATCATATCTGGAGAGATCTTAATCGCATATACGTCATAAAATAAATCTGGATCATTTGGTGTCATTCTTACAATTTCAGCATTGTCACCATATCTTCCTACATAATACTGAGCTTCTGCTTCTGTTTTAAATGCAGCGATATGCTCATCAATTTTTTTCTTATCGCCATAACCAAATTCTTTTTTACCCTGATTTGTTCTAACTACTTTAAACTGTTTATCAGGATCTGATTTAGCAACAGGTATTGTTTTTACCTCAGAGTTATATTCTCTAGCTAATCGTTTCATCTCCGCAGGTAGAGTTGCTTCTTTATTAGGATCCGTTAAAATTTCTCTATTTTTTTTCTTACTAAATACTTTATAGTTTTTAAAACCTGCTTTACCAAATCTATTTCCATAAAACTCTATATCCCCTAAAAACTTTTCTCTTTTCAAATGGTGTAGTCTTTCTACAGGAGAGATTCCAACCCACTGTACTCCTCTATCTACTGCATCTTTAATTGTATTTTTTAATGCATGTCCACCCCAGTTCTGTTTTCCGAATAAAGGTAAGAATGGGATTGAATCTGTTTGTTTTCTAGTATTAATGTTCGCTAGGTTCATCGAGTTTGATTTGATTTCATCAAACTCAGATTTAAGTTCTCTAAATCGTTTCATGTCTGCATCTGTTTGTTTCATACCTTTTCTTGTAATGTTCGTCATTTCGTTTACGATTGCATCTAACTTTCTATTTGATGAAAAAAATTCTATTTCAGAACCAAAGGCATTTTCAACTCTATCTCTTGCAGGGTTTACATCTCTAAGTTTTTGATTGTAGTCAGATTGTATTTCATCAATCATTTGAATCTTTTGATTGTCTGCTGTTTTACGAATACTTCCTCTTACATGGTATACCTGATTAGGAATACCGCTGTAATGTCTGTTAAAGTCATAAGGTAACGATTGACCCATTGGTAATGGTTTAGGATAGTAAACTACATTTTCAAAATACTCATCACCACCTTTAATTCTATATTCAGAGTGGTTTCCATACTTCGGTCTAAACCCTTGTGATTCTTGTAGCTGTAGTTTTCTAAATATTTCTGTATCTCTTCGTTTTAATAGGTTAGTTGCATTTGCTACATCATCACCAACATTCAGTCCTAAGTTTCTAGCTTGAGTTATTATGTTTTCATAGCTGTCTACAGAATCTTTAAAAGGTGATGCACTAAAACGATCATAGTCATCAGATGCTACTTCTCTAAACTTATAGTTCATTCTTGCATTAATCTTTAAATTTGATTTTTGCACTGCATTAATATTCTCTAATAAACTAGATAATCGTTGAGTTTGTGTATCTGATCTTGTAGGCATAGCCGTGATTTGTGCTCTAATAGTATCTAAATTATTATTCATAGTACGTGCTACATCTTCTGCTTCATCTACGATTTTAACATCAGTCATGTACTTTCTAGTTTTAAGATTGTTCACAGGAGCTTTTTCGACGATGTAAAGTAAATCCATTTTAGTTAATGGAATCTTTTTATCTTGAGCGACTTTTAAAAAGCCACCTATTAAATTACCTTGTTTATCAAACTGTGCAATGTTGGAGTCCCATAACTCTTCTTTCTTTACCCCTTGAGAAATACTTTTAAAATCAGGATTACCTGTTTTAAAAGATCCAGGGCCAGTAGATTTAAAATCTCTAATCCATTCATCTGCTTTTCTTGCACCTGCAATCGGGTGTCTTGCAATGTAATCCCATAGTGAAGATCCGATACGATTAGTAGAACCCCCTCTAGATAGTGGATTGTTATAAGCAATCTTTTTTAGCTCGTTTGATTTTTGAATCGCTTCTTGTCTAATTTGTTCTTGTAATGAGATTTGAGGTTTAGTCATTGCTTGACCTCTCTCAACTCTTGTTGGAGCAATCTGTAATATTTCTTCTACCTGATCAACTGGTTCCTTGATCCGTGATACGGGATTCTTTGGCGTTGTCTTAGCCATAATACGATTAATGGCTCTACCGATAGGAGTTCTAAGAGCCACGGCTCCTGCACCAGCAACCGCTAGTCCCGCTACACCCTTCAAGGCGCTCGGTTCATAGGGTTCTGCGTATTCTGAATTTCCTACAGGAACATTAGATGTAGGTTCATCTTCTATGATCTCTTGTTTCTTTAAAGCTTCTAGGCTCACTACTTAACTCCAGTGAACTTCGTTCCTTGTATTGCTACTCCGCCTCCAGTGCTATAGTTATCTACACCTTCAGGTCTTAAATAATCTTCTGGATGTTCTTTTACAGGATCATACATTTTACCATCTACCATGTATGGATCTCCTAGATAAACAATGTTCTTATCTCCCATTGCCATATCTCTAGCTATAGGCATTTTCTTTTTTTTATTTTTTGACATTATAGTAAATCCTTAATGTAATCTCCGCCTTTAGTAATCATCATTCCATCTTTGGCTTTTTTAACATCTTTCTTTTTGATCTCATCTTTTTTTGCATATGCATATCCAGCACCTGCACCTGAGCCTATTTTTAAAATTGTATCAGCAATTCTTCCAATAGCAGTTTTTTTACCTGCTTTTGCTAAAGCGTTACTTGCTCCAGAAAGTATAGATCTTCTTTTTAAAAAATTTTCTGTAGTAAGGTCTTTTAGTCCTAATAAACTTTTTGTTTCAGTTTTATTCTTTACTAGAGGAAATGATCCTAAAGCTTTATTGTAAGCTTTTGTTAATTTAGTTGATTTAGTAGATTCTGTTGCACTTTTAAGTGCTCTTAAATAATCTTTATATGTTTCATCTTTAGCCATAATAACTATACTCCTTCGGTACTTTGTAAAATTCTTCTTCATAGTCACTTAACATTTCTATGAAGTTTCCTTGACGATATCTTAACACAGCCTGTGTGGTACTGTCGACATAGTCATCATGAGCTCCATGTGGAAATGCTGCACATTCCTCAATCACTTCTTCAGCATATTTCTCGTCTTCTGGATAGTAAACTTGCCCACTTTCGAATACTGGGGCGGTGGCGTTGACGCGTGAATGCTTATCTTTTCCCCTTGATGGTACGAATGGAATGACAGGGATCCCCATTCTTCTGAACTCTTGCATGAGTGGTTCCCCTGTAGCCTTAGCCTCAATGATCACGGACTCAGGCTCCCAATATTTATATTGATCCAAAGCAACTGCTTTTAGTTCTGGAAAGTCAAATTTACCTTTGAGTGCATCTAATAATATCATTGCAGGTTTACCATCTTCTTTTGGAAAGAAGACACCCCAAGTTGTGATAGCTGAATAGTCAGCAGTTTCTTTTGCACTAAATGCAGTATCGTACGATTGGATAACATGTTGCAGTTTTGGAATATTTCTTTTAGTCCATGGTTTCCACCATTCTCTTTTTAAAATTGCACCTTCTTCAGATGTAGGTTCCTGCATATACTGAGCAGACCAGTTTCTGATTGGAAGTGATGCTTTAACTTTTTCTAATTCTTCTAGTTCCCAATACTCAGGCCAAACAGGTTTACCTGAATCTAATATTGCAGGAAATGAAATTACATTCCACTTGTCAGCTTTAGGTTCAGATTGAGCCTTGATTAATCTTCCTGTCAAATCATCTTCAGCCCATCTTGTCATTACAACTACAATTGAGCCTCCAGGTTGTAAACGTTGTCTAGGTCCTGACACGTACCAATCATATGCACGTTCCATAGCTGAATCAGACATTGCATCTTGTTCAGTGTGTGGGTCGTCGATAATAAGTAAGTCCGCCCCTCGTCCTGTGATAGAACCGCCTACCCCCGCTGCAAAGTATTCCCCACCATGATTGGTCTCCCAACGTCCTTTTGCCTTACTATCTTCTCGTAGTTTAACATCTCCGAAAATATTTTTATACTCCTTCTGTTCCATTAGGTTACGAACCTTAGAACCAAATCTTGATGATAGTTCTGCGTTGTGTGAAACTTGCATAATTTTCAGATTGGGAAACTTCCCTATCATCCAAGCAGGAAATAAGAATGATGCAAATTCTGATTTGGTATGTCTAGGAGGCATATTGATAATGAGCCTCCCTTTTTTCTGTTTAGAAATTTTTGTAAACTCTGAAGCTATATGTTGATGGTGGCCCCACTTTTTAGGATTAGGATCCAATCTACATATAAAATCAGGCCATACTTCTTTCACAAAATATATAAAATTATCCTGGCACAACTTTATGTGCTCAATCCATTTTTTTTCTACAGCTAATCTAAGCTGTTCATTGGTTAATAATTCTTTTTGCATTGGGTCCCCTTTAATTTAACCTATAATAAAATTATTGTCACTACGTTTGTAAATCAGAGTTTAAAGGCCAGATCATCAGATACATTTGGAACGCTTAGCGTGGCACAAGATGTGGTGTAAAAGTTTATATGTTGCTACTAGGTTTGGTACCTCTATGAAGGCACGAGATGGTAGGTGTGTAGCCCCGAAGGGCTACACCTGTTGGTGATTACTGATTAAAGTCTTGGTTATTCTGTATTAACTCAAGTATTGGTCTTAGATTATTAACAAGCTTTGCCTTTAACTCATTAACAATAGGATCGTTAGGGTACTGAATTATAATTTCTTCAACAGCACTCTCTAATTGTTTATACATGAATTGATAATTCAACCCACTATCAAGCGAGTTAGTACTCGCTTGTTCAACTTCATTATTGTTCTTTTTACTTTCAATAATGTTATTAACCATTTTAACTAGATTACTCATACTTAACCTTTCTTTTGATATTTGATTTTGATCTCATTAGTTTCCATAGGAACTAAATACTTTAAGTATTCATCTGGATTTAATTCCTTAAACTTTGTGATATCAAACCGATTTAACTTACGATTGATTAATTGAGCATAACCCTCGTAATCATCTAACTTATTAAAGATGATAAGATTTGTTTTTAATCTATTGAACAAATCTATATGAGTTGGAATAACTAATTTAATATTTTTAGCCATTTCCTTTTGGTTATCTTTTGCTATACCTAAGTTTAATAGGTCTAGTTGGTTTTGTTTTGTAGCTTTCTTTTGTAGCTTTACTACATTTTGATTGCTCATAACATTTCCTTTCTTTTTAGTTAGTTAGTTATCCCATTGTTATAAGATTAAAAAAAAGATTAATCAAGAAATAATTTAAAAAAGATTAAAAAAAATAAAACACTCAATATTACATAGATCATATAAATTCATGTGCCAACCAATCCGTCAGAACTGGGCGAACTGGCCAGGCAGCTTTTGTTTAGTTTGTTGTTATGGCGTCGGCGTGGCGTCGGCGTCGGCGTGGGCGTTAGCCCACGCCATTTGTATTAACTCAACATATACGAAACCCGTTGGATTGTTCGCAGAACTCAATGAAACTTTCAACCTGTTCCATTGTGAACGGGTACGAACTCCCATAACTATACTTCCGTTGTATCCATTCCCAAGTGTCGTGGTCTTCCTTTGGATAGTCGGCAGGTGCTAGATTAACTTTACCCACTTCTCTTTCTACCTTTTCCCTCAACATCTTATGACAGATTTCAACGAACTTATTATTCCTTTCAGCTTGTTCGCTTTCTTCCTCTACCTCTCGGATTGCTTTTGATACTGTGCCGTCTTTGATAAGTGCTTTTAGTTGCGTTGCGATTTGTTTTGCCTCTTGTTCACTTACCTCATGACCGTCATTAGATTGCCAAAACTTTTTATTGTCTTCAGCAATTACTCCTGTTTGTTCACAAACAAAGTCGGCTAATCTTCTCCAACCCCAAACGGATTGTCTATAATATTCGCCTGTTTCTGTTTTGTGATTTCCTAGACTATATAAATCAAAGCCCATTTTCTTTCTCCTTGTTAAGTTAGTTTCTCTAGTCCTATCATATCCCATCAGTAATGCAACAAAATATTTTAGAAAAGTTTTCCAGCTCACAGCTGCTTCGCTGCCTGGTGCACCAGTCCTGAACTTACCTTTGTCTATCATCATATCTCCTCTCGGCGTGGGCGTGGGGGTAGAGCTAATGGATCCCGGCACGCCAGTCTGCTGCTGGCCAGGCAGGAAAGCTTCATCATGTAACACATGCGTGTGTGGCGTCGACGGCGTGGGGGCACGGGTCAGAGACCTGTGCATCCGCGAACCATCAGTGCGAGCGCAATGATGTAGATCCATCCTACGCGAGGAAAGAAGACTAGTGGTACAGTCAGAACGAAGAGCCACCATATCAATGGGTCTCCTTCGCTGCTTCCAGCTCCTGGGCAGCACATTCGACAGCCAACCATGTCATTGAATTTTTAAAGGCGGTGGGACCACGTATGTCCTTGTCCAGCAGGAAGAAGACAGACTCACCACAGGCCTCTGCTGCCTCCCTGACATATTTCCAAACGTCAGCTTCGTGTTCGTTATAGAAGGCAGTGGTTTCTACGAAGTAGGTCAGACCTGGAACACCTCCCTTACAGCCGTGTACCGCAATGTCGTTGATGAGGAACAGCTCGTCCTGTTCCCCTTTCTTCAACCATTCTTTTATCGTCCCCATGTTATACCCTCCACATCGGTTTTGAATTTAACTATGTCCCTTAGCTTTAGGTGCGTTAGGACTTGTGGTTGGTTGTCTAGAGTTCCTTGACCCTTGAGTCGTGAGCCACTTGTAATTCTCACCCACATCTTCTCAGATCTATTACGGTGCTTAAACCATACATACACATAGTCACGCATCTTGGGCATTTGTTCCAATCTCTTGATTTGGAAGTAAGTGTCCTTACCATGCTTTGGACATGAGTAAACTATGTTGTCATCTTTTTCAATTGGCTCTACCATATGATCACTCCTGTCAAAGTTAGGACAGCAAATACAATTGCGATCAGGGTTAGTTCTGGAATTAATGTGTTCATTTCTTTTCTCCTTTGTTAGTTGTTTGTCGGTCAAGACCCGTTCCTACTTAACTAGTATCAACTCGGCTTCTTATCTTGCTTCTTCTTCATAGGTTTCCGACACCTTACAGATAAGATATGATGGGATAAATGTCAATCATTATTTTCAAATTATTTTTCGCACATGAATTTACCGTACTAGCATTTACGCTGCCAGCTGCACGCCTGGCCAGCTCCTGATGGCTTAGTTCAGAAAAGCAGGGTAGCTTTTCGTAACGGGAACGGGGTCGTGGGTCGAGAAAGGAAAATGAAATAAACCATACCCACGCCCCAAGAAACTCTACCATCTCCTGACCAGCAGCGCCAGTTCCCAGCTGGTGATGCCCTAAGTTCTTCTACATTTGTCGTTGTTTATCGTGCTTCGGGATCGGGGGTGAGCAGCTCCTGAGCCGCGTCTCCCAGCTCACCAGGCCAGAGTTTAATAGTTCTATTATCGTTATTTAACGGGATTCGGGACGGGGATCGGGGACCCGGGAGGATGCGCCAGTGCCCAGCTGCGCTGCGAAGGTGATTAAGGTTCTAAGATCCGTGTGGCGTGCCAACGGGATCGGGGTTCGGGACTCACGGCTCACGGCCAGAAGTTCATAGGCGCTCTGCAAGAGGGGCCTATTCAAGATATACGCTCTACCACCTGCTTTCAAATATTTAATATGCCAATTAATTTGATACTTTGAAAGACCACAATTCTTGCTGGTGTTGGCTTTGAGTTCTATCCAAAAAACTTGCTTATTTACGACACAGTGCACATCTGGAATACCATTAACTGTGTTAGATTCTATGCGAGTAAAATGCCAATCTTTATCTAAATTTTTTAGTTCTTGCCATATCCTAGTTTCTTTGTTTTGAGCCATATTTTAATCGGTCAATAATTGCAAATTTTGCCTATCACAGGCTCATTAAAAATACGATGTTCAACCCAACTTTCAAAATCTGCTGGGTTATCTTTTTCTATAATTACAAGATTGTTTTGCCACCAAACATCACATGGTTGGTTTATTTTGAAAGATAATAAGCTATAGCCACCATCTCTATTAATAAAAATAACTCCAATCCGCTCATTAAAGCTCGACGATTTTAGTGATGACGGAATTAGGAATAATAGTAGTACCACCAATAGTTTCAATATGCCCTTCATCGCCTTCCTTTCCATCTTTAAGACCATAGTCACAAAAGATTCTAGTTATACCTTTCTCACGTGAAACTAGCCAACCTCTTGATACCATTCTACCAAGCCCTGACTTCATCAATTGATCAAAAGTTTGCCAACCAGTTTCTCCAACAATATCTAACCAATGTACTTCTACAAATGGATATCTTTCAATTTTTTCTTTTGGGAATTTAGTATTTAGTTCTAATGTTTTCTTTCTGTGTAATCTTTTACTTTTCATTTTTACTCCTAGTTAATACAGATACAATACCAAGTTTTGTAGTAAGAGTACTATTATGGACTTCATTGAACACTGTCAAGAAGTCTTTCCAATCTTTACTCTGTACTAGTTTCAATTGGCGTAACGTCAATGATGTTTTTTGCTTCGCCGATTTTTGATTCAAGCTCCTCAAGTCTCTTCTCCAATTGTTCTCGGTTCATACCTTCTAAACCTATATGGCTTATTTCTTTTCTATCTACAAAGTGTCCTGCCATCTGATCTCTTCTAAACTGAGCAGTAATAGCTGCTGTCATCTGGCCTTTTTTCTCTGACACATCTCGCATTCTGTTGTAGTGCTTGTATGACAATAGTTTATCTTTTTCTTCTTTCTCTAGTTCCTGAGCCATACGTTTTTCAAAATATCTGACTACATGAGGATTCTTATCTGGATTTAATAACCTACTAGCTTGATCTGTAGGTCCATATTTATTTGTTGAAGTAAAGCCCGCTTGTTTAGCAGCTTCTACTTTCGAAATTTCGCCATAATTGGAAACATAAATATCAACAAACTTACGTTGTTTAGGTGTAAGTTCTGATATTGTTTTTAACTGATTTGACTTTTTTGGCACGTAATTACTATATACCCCTTCCTTAGAAAATAAAACTCCCTAGTAAAAATTTCTACCCCCCACTCGTAAGGAGTACTAATACTCCTAGAAATAGCTAGGAGTAAAACTGGTTCTAGGAGTAAAACTAGGAGTAAATAAGTGTTGGTATTAGCGAATAATAGTCGATTACTCCTAGATTCCTAGAAAAAAAGGCTTATTTTCCAAAAAAGTTTTTTTTAAATTTTTTTTCTAAGCAGTGGGTATATACTGGTTCTAGGAGCGTGTACCTTAGAACCATTATAAACTACACATTTCACTTGACCCCTGTGACCAATTTGATAAGGTATAAGAGTAATGTTAGCTTTTTTTCATATTACGCTCTTTGAATCAACTAAGGAGGAAAAAATGACTTGACTATTTAATCAAAATAAACTAATGCGAACGCTTGATTATGTTTCATAATCATTCTTTCTAAGTTAGTTGGAGAAGGGCAGTTACCGGGAGACTGGTGCTGCCCTTTTTATTTATAGTGATGTTACTAGATTTGAAATAAATGCAGTAGTACACAAATCAACTGCATGTCTTAAATGTTCTAAATGTTTTCGGTGATATTTTTTAGATTCTTCTTCCTTACAATTTCGATACTTAGTAAATTGTTGTGAATATTTTTTCCAGGCAAAGTTCCTTGGACTGAAGGCTATATCGCCTTTCATAATAGCCATTTTATATCGTTCTTTTACATGCTCGGGCTCAAAACCAGCATAATAACAAACAGTATGAAAATCAGTAGTATTCGACATAATCCATGCGTGAGCCTCGCATTTATAGATTGAAGGTTTTCTTTCTTGAGATCTGGATCCTGCGTCTTCGATGGCATTGACTAACACTCCTCTCCATAATTTCTCTTCAGGTTCTACTTCAGTGCTCAACAACTGAGCTGCAAAACTAGTGCCCATAAGTTTTAATAAGGAAAGAGAGTAAGTCACGATGGTAGATAGTTCCCTCTATATCTCTACGAGATTTTTTTGATTTTTCATAATCAATATGTACACCATCAATGATTTGGTGTATATCCTCTCCAGAATGTTTAGGTTGATCTTCGTGCTTCGTGAAAATATCTCTAGCCATGGATCTATTATAATGATTTATCTGCGTTTTTTCCACCTTTGATGACCTTTAATTTGTAAAGTTTAGCCTTACTTTTAACTTTTTTTTCTTTTCCAAACTGCCACACGGCTTGGATATCAGCCATTACTTGAGGATCAAACGTTTCTTTATAACCACATTTATCGCCCATGTATAATCTAAACATGATGCTTGTGACCTTAGAGTAATCTTTTTTCTCTAATTTGTTGGCTAAAATTTTAAGACTATCTAAAAATGGACTA
>Ga0255768_10004276_pt1 | contig 14018 bp, 16 predicted proteins | sample 071ome_33_FD_179983 | JGI IMG/M metagenome (GOLD analysis project Ga0255768, IMG submission 179983) | Coastal salt marsh microbial communities from the Groves Creek Marsh, Skidaway Island, Georgia - 071412AT metaG (version 2) | ecosystem: Environmental > Aquatic > Marine > Intertidal zone >...
GCCAATATTCAGTGTTTAATTACCAATCTGAAAAAAATCTAAGGAGTGGTGAATGGGTGCACTAGACTTAGTTCTAATTAGATTAGATATATTAGATGTAGATGTATTAGAAAATACTATCCAGGAAGAAATATTTGAATGCTCAACCTCATTAAATCGATATAACTTTTTTCCATAAAGATTATCAGTGCCATTAATAAGAAAGTTGTCAATCAAAATTAAATTTTATTCTTTACATTCAAATTACAATATTTAACAAAATAATCCAAAACTCTCCCAGCACCAAAAATCCCCACCTTTCCCTGACGCTCTTGAATTAACTTATTGAGTCTTTTTCCTGCATCACCCCTCAAAGCAAAGAGCTTTACCATTCGGCTAGCATAATTTTCAATCAAGGAAATTGGGTTGAAGAAAGGAGTATCTATATGAGCATACTGAAATTTTTTCGAAGACTTAGAAAACATGATTGCCAAACTGGAATCTTTGAAAATTTTAATAGGCTTAAACTGGAACTTATTCCCCAGAGAGAGTAAAGAATTTTCTGAAAAAAACTGCAAATGGTAATCATAGAAATATTCATCAATACCTGCGTAACTATCAAGGGACTCTATGTTTGGTACATTTTTTTGTTTGTTCTTTTCTATTACTCGCTAAACATAGATTTATTTAGTGATTTCTATCGATATTAATCAGACAGAATCTTTATTCTGAATATTTCTTAGAGAAATATTGATTGATCTCTCAAGATTCATTAATTGATAATCTCCGATAAAAGCTTTAAGTCTATCGGTATTTGGTACATAATAATTTTTCACATTATGGTCATTTTCAAACAAAATTTTTATGTCCCCAGTATATGTTCCAATTTTTTTTATGAGATGCGCCAAATCTTTTATTGATATTGCCTCATCAGAGCCGACATTAAAAACCTTATGATTCGTTTTAGAAGTCAAAAATTTATTTAACACATAAGCAAGGTCATTTTGATGCATATAACTTCTAAATGGGGTGCCGTCACCCCTAATGATTATGTCTTTATTGTTCAATACAGCACTTAGAAAGTTACCTATAGCGAAGTGGTTTTCTAATGGCAGATCCTCCCCTATAAAACTGAAGCACCTCGCAATAGTGTAATCAAATTTATACATCTCTGAATAGATAGCTATAAGATTCTCGCATGCTTTTTTGGCAATGTTATGCGAACTCTTGGGATCTATTGGATCTGGACAAGAATTAATATCCTCTATTATTTTTTTACTTTCCAATTGTGCGCCATAAACGCCACCCGTACTTGTATAAACAAGCTTCTTTATGGACTTCTTGACACAAAATTCTAGGACATTCTCTGTGCCTTTCAAGATTTGATTGAATACTTCAAGTCTAGACATCATTGGACCTAGCGTTGAATCAGTGGCAGCATGAAGAACAATATCAATATCAGAATCAACTTCAAATGAATCTGGATCCATGATGTCTCCAGAAACCAAAGATATATTGTTGAGATGGATTAGATGACTATATTTATCTTTAAATTTTTGAGGGTTTCGAGAAAGAATAAAAATATTATCGAAATTAGGAGAATTCTTCTCCCAGAAACGTAGTAGAGCTTTACCAAAAAAGCCGGTTCCTCCTGTGATAAAAATATTCAAATTATTTCTACCCCAGAAGACGTTTTTCTAACATGGCAATTCTGGATGTATCCTCATTTTTAATTCGATGATAATATCTTTCTTTACTTTTGAGCCATAACAATTCAAACTCTACACCCTTCAAAAGAGCTTTCTCATAGCTATATTTTTTATCCGAAGTTGACTTGTAAACTACTTTTCGAGTTTCGTACTTATCTATCAAATTATTCTGCGAAAAATATTTAATAAATTCTGTTGATTCAGTTGAGATTGCTCCACCCAAACCACATGATAATTTTTTATCTCTACATTTACTGAAGACATATTCACAAATATTTTTGATTTCATCTGTATTAACCTCTGACCTGTCTTTCCCCATTGAACCAAGTAAATCAACCCTGCCAATTGTCACACCATTTAAGAATTTAATATCATCTAAACTAAGGATGGAATCAAGATTTTCCACCGCTGTTTTAGTTTCAATGTTGATGGCAAAATCTATATCAGAAGCATTATCTCCTGGTACAAAATTTTTAATAGTATTTAAAAATTTCTGAACAGCGAAAGCTGTTTCTGCCATTGGTGCAATGACCCCTTTTACACCAATAGATAATGCATTATAGATATCTGTAACAGCTTCAACTCCGCCAATCTTGAGAATAATTGGCAAATCTACTTTCGAGGTAACATCTTTTAACCTCATCATTTCTTCAATTCTACTTCCTTCAGCTTCGAATTCGGCTTTAATCTCATAAACCCCGAAATCATTTTTTAGGGTTTTAAGAACTTCAATAATCTCATACTCATTCTTATTCATCCAAGTACCTCAAAACAATAGCGTTAGTCTCTCTGTCTAGCTCTGGTGTCATTTTATGGAGTGGATTTGACTCCATTGAGCCGTCTTTCTTAATTCTACTAGTAATTTTTGGAAAATATGTTTGTTCTGGAGCTATCTTAACTATGTATGCTATAGGCTCTTTGTCATTTATAGTATCTAAAAATTCCATTTTCTCTAATTCTTTCGGGGTTATAGCTAGAGATCTCAAGCCCCATGAAGAGAAAAGTTTATCCCAATTTGGCAACCCCAGGCCTGTTTGGGTATCACATCCCACATATCTTCCATCAAAGTAACTTCGTTGCGTCATTCTAATAGATGAATAACCTCCATCATCAAATATGAAAATCTTGATATTACATTTGTTAATTGCCAATGTTCCAAGTTCTTGAATATTTTGAGCGAAACCTCCATCACCTTCGACAAGGATAACTCTTTTATTGGGATTAGCAATACTCGCACCAATTGCTCCGGACAAACCATAGCCCATAGATGCTAGACCTTTATCATTAAGGACATATTGGCCCTTTTTTTGTTCAAACATTTGCATCATTAATGTATTTGCCCCACCGCTACTACATGGAACTATTACGTCATCTGAGTTTGCTATATTGGAAATAATCTTAATAAGCTTATGTGGGGAGACATAACCATGAAATTCTTTATTGATACCCTCTTCGAAAAGTGGTATTTTTTTTCTTATATCTTTACAAAAATTAGACCACTCAGAACACTCGGGAGGCTTAAGAGATAAAAATTTTTCTAATGCATTATTAGCCTCAACAGCCAATCCTAATTCGATCATAGGATGTCCTTTATTTAACTCTTGCTCATCTAGATCAATCTGTATAACTTTACCAACTGGACAAAAGGATTTCCAATTAAATCCTGTCTGTTGAAAGCCTAGCCTTGAACCAAATACAATAAGCAAGTCTGTCTGCTGGATAATAATATTAGCGCTTCTTTGGCCCCAAGTATTTGGCCTTCCAACATAACAGGTATGTTTAGAATCAATCCTGTCAATTCCATTCCATGTAGTAGCAACAGGCACTCCAAAACTTTTAAGTGTATCTGCTAATTTGTGTGCAGTTTCCCTTGTTACACCACCACCTATCAGAATAAGTGGTCTTTTAGATTTGGATAATAGCTTTTGAATTTTGGCAAGTTCTTTATTATTAATTTTTAGCCTCTTATCAGAGAAGTTAATTTCTGATGAATCAACAGAAACTTTTCTTGCTTGAATATCTATTGGAATTTCGATGAAAACTGGCCCAGGTCGATCATCAGAGACATTATGAATAACCCCCGAAAAATATTCTTTTGTCCACACCTTATCCATAAGAATCGACTTTTTAGTTATAGGTTTCATAATTGAAACGCCATCAATTTCTTGAATACCTCTTTGTCTCAGACCACTATTTGACATATCCTCAACCTTAGCTTGTCCTCCAAGTATTAACAACTCACGGCTCTCTAAATAGGCACCAGCTGCTGCTGTTACTATATTGGTTAATCCAGGACCCGCAGTAACTAATGCAAGAGCTTTATTTTTTTTAGATGTAGCATTAAAGTACTCTGCGGCAATTCCAGCTGCCACCTCATGAATTACGGGTATACCATGCAAATATCTTGAAAGGCTTTCGACAAGATGCATAACATTTCCTCCGCCGACATAAAAAAAATGTGTATAGCCAGTCTCTTTTAACCACAAGGAAATTTGATCGCTGTATTTTATATTCATAAAAAGTTAATTAACTAGGAGTATATTCCTCAAATCATAGAATTTATTGATTGTTATTTCATAATTTTCAGAACCGCCATAACCATACTTACAATAACAAAAATGAATATTATTTTCTTTAGCTGCCTGATAATCGGCGTAGGTATCTCCAACCATTATTGAACTCTCCTGTGCAATTAGAACTTCACTTAAAACTTCAGTTTTTGATGTATGTACTTGTTTATTAAAACATGCTATTTCATTAAATATAGACGATAAGCCCATTTTAGATAAAATTTTTTTTGATGGTTTAGAGGGTTTATTGGTAACAATACTCAACTTGAGGCCTAATTCGTGAAAATATTTCAACTCATCTATTACATCAGGATAAGGTTCAAAATCTTCCCATAATGTGTTGTCATATTCTTCTCTAAATATGTTTATGGCTCTTATTATTTGGTCTTTTGAATAGTGATTAGCGACCTCTTGTAACATGTTTTTTATCGGTGGACCAATAGTTAAATTATTTAAGGAAAAAGAAGTTCCATCAACATTTCTACAAGCAATACTTAGTGCTGAATAAATCCCCTGAGCACTGTCGATTAGAGTCCCATCTAAATCAAAAATAATATGTGAATATTGTTGCATTGATATTTTTATTTCTTGAAAATTTTTGATGAAAAATAAAAATTAAATAAGAAACCCATCCCTAGTCCGATAATCTGAGAAATATAAGGACTGTAATTGAATACATCATGAAGTATTGTTAGAACAATTAGGTTAACAAGAAGTCCAAAAAAACTTGCTAAAACAAACTTAAACCATAGTTTGATCAGAGTGTTTTGATTATTTCCTTCTACATCATAGTTAAATGTCCATTTTTTATTAAGGAAAAAATTATTTGTCACAGCAAATAAAAAAGAAAAGGATGCAGTAATTTGTACATTCCGGAAGAAATCTAAAGTTAGATAAAAAATTAAGAAGTTTACAATCGCCCCAGTTGCGCCAACCGCCCCAAACTTTATAAATCTTAAGAGCATTATTTTCTCCTAAACTTCAGTCTAATTAGAGTCTTGAAATAGCTATATATGAAGATTATTAGACTTCTCTTAGATTTTCCAAACATTCTTCTGTTAAAGTCAAAAGGCAATTCTAAAATTTTGAAATCTTCTTTAGATTGAAATAGTTTGATGAGAATTTCTTCAACAATATCAAAGTTATTAGATGTTAGATGTAGAGTTGACAATTGGTTGGATTTGTAACACCTGAAACTATTTGAGACATCATAAACATCTAATTTCAAGATTAGAGAATAAACTTTGTTTAACATTTTACTCATAAGAACTAGCACCTTATTGTTTGAAGTGGACCCTCCATGTATATATCTGGAAGCGATAACTAGGTCATTTTCCTTCATCTCTGAGAGCATTTTTAGTATAAAACTCGGTGAATGTGAACCATCAGCATCCATAATAATAGTTCTGCCCCCTTTGATATTGGCTATTCCAGTTCTGATGGCGTCACCGTAGGTATTCCCGGGGCTTCTATTGATATATATAACTCCAAAAGTGTCACATAATTTCATGCAAAGTTTATCCTGATCTAAAGAATCGACAATAATAATTTCAAAGTGTTTGCCTTCGAGTACTTTAACCAATTCGGGAATAAGAATCTTGAGATTCTCAAACTCTTTATATGCAGGAATTAGTATTGATAACGTTAATTCCTGATCACTAGTTTTCATTTAATCTTTCAACCCAATCCAACATTCTCTTTAAACCTTCTTTTTTGTGAATCTTAGGAGTCCAGTCAAGTAGATTGCTTATCTCTTCTATATCTGCTACGAAAAACTTTTGATCACTATCGCGCCAATCAATATTTTGCCACCTTAACTCATGATCTACCATAACTTCTAATTCTTTTAGCAACTCAATCACGGAAAAGCTATTATCAATGCCCCCTCCTATATTGAATGCTCTTCCATTAAGCAATTCTATCCTTGAAGCTGCCTTTAAATAAAGTTTGATCATATCATCAGCATATAACAAATCTCGGACCTGTTTCCCATTCCCCGAGACAGTAAACTCTTTGGAGATGCCTTTTGACGCCCTTATAGCCTGAGAACAGAACCAACCTATCCACCCTTGGTCTGAAGTAAAGAATTGCCTGCCTCCGAACATTGATGAGTGTCTAAATACAACTGTTTTTATTCCATACATTCTAGAATAATCGAGAACATATTGATCTGCAGATCCTTTCGAACATCCATAAGGGGAATGAAAATCTAATGCCAAGTTTGAGGGAAGGCCGAAAGGAAAATCAGCTGGGGTATATCTTGTCGGACTTTCCTTGTAATTAAGATATTCAAGATCCCCATAAACTTTATTGGTAGACGAAAAAATCATTCCAGTCTTTGGACTTCCTAATCTGATTGCCTCTAGGATATTTAAGGTTCCAAACGTATTAACTTCAAAATCAAATCTTGGTCTCGCTAAAGAGGTTGTCATTGCAACCTGTCCAGCTAAATGAAAAACAATATCAGGCTTCTCAAGTGCAATTAATTCTTCGCAATCTGACTGAACTCTGATATCTCCGTGAATAAATTTAAAACTTTTACTCAAACCTCTTAGCCAAGAGAGGTTCTCGGAGGAGCCAACCCTTGAAAGGTTATCAAAAAGGATAACCTCATCATTTTTAATAAGCCTTGAAGCAATATTACTTCCAAGAAATCCACATCCTCCAGTGATTAAATATTTCATTTTTTTCTCTCAAATTCTATAGTTCTTTTTAGTCCCTCTATTAGACCAATCTTCGGTCGCCAGTTAAAATCCCCAAGAGTATTGTTTCTCATTGGAACAGACATGTGTTCATTTTCTCTGTATGGTAATTCACCAAAGCCAAGATTTATCTTTGACCCAGTTAGGGACTTAATTAAGTTTACAAATTCTTTTATAGTTACCAGGTCACCTGTTCCAATCTGATGTTCATAGAGACCATTACGTAATTGCATGGATTTGTCTATAAGTAAAATTGATGCATCACAAACATCATCAATAAAAATAAAATCTCTTTTTTGAAGGCCTTTGGTTAAAGGAAAGTGACTATGATTTGACAACATTTTTTGTATCGACATAGTGACAAATTTAGTTGGATCATCATCAGGGCCATAAAAATGTTCTAGGGATAAATTTACTGTCACGATTTGTTTAGAGTATCTCTTGAGCCAATCAAAAAATTGAGATTTTGACAATGCGTAGTCAGAGATACCTTTATCTAGAACTGTGTCTGTATTGAAAAACGCTTTAACACTATTCCTCTTTGCTAACTCCAATAACTTCACAGGCAGTAACAAATTAGGTTCGAGAATTTCCCATGTGTTTTTGTGAGTTCGCCCATAATCTGTAGCACAGTGTACGACTATATCAAACTTTTTATTAATAAAAAGTTTTTCTAAGTCAGTATCTTCAACAAATACAATATCAATTTTATTGATATACTCCCCAATACGCTTTATATTGGACGTCTTGCGGAGAAGTGAAACTACATGATCACCTCTATTGACGAAGCATTTAAGTAGTGAACGCCCTAAGAATCCTGTTGAGCCCGTTAATAAAATATTCAAAATCTAAATCTTAAAAGTTAATCCCAAAGAACTCTTCAAACTTATCAGCCATATAATCCAGGGCATCATTATCCAAGCCAGGATAAATTCCTACCCAGAAGGTATTGTTCATTGTAATATCTGTATTAGTAAGCTCTCCCGAAACCCTATATTCCACATCCTGAAAGTACGGTTGTCTTGTAAGGTTTCCAGCAAATAATAATCTCGTGCCTATTAAATTTTGATCAAGGAAACGGATCAACTCAACCCTATCAAAACCACAATTTTCTTTTAGAGTAATAGGAAAACCAAACCAAGATGGAGTAGAATTTTCTGTTGGTTGAACAATATCAATATAGTCTTTTAAAGAAGACAACTTTTTACTCAAATAATTAAAATTCAAATTTCTTTTTAATATAAATTCGGGTAGTCTTTCTAGTTGAGCAAGGCCGCAAGCAGCTTGCATATCGGTGATCTTTAAATTATAACCAAGATGAGAATAGGTATATTTATGATCATAACCTTCTGGTAAATCTCCAAGCTTTTGTTTAAACCTGATTCCACATGTATTGTCACATCCAGGCTTGCAGTAACAATCTCTACCCCAATCTCTAAATGATTCCGCAATACTTGCAAGCTCTGAGTTGTTGGTGAATACAGCACCGCCTTCACCCATGGTAATATGATGGGCTGGATAAAAACTTATAGTAGATATGTCTCCAAATGTACCGACATGATTTCCTTCATATTTTGCCCCAAGAGCATCACAACAATCTTCGATAAGCCATAAATTATACTTGGAACACAAATCTTTTATTTTTTTCAGATTAAATGGATTGCCTAACGTGTGAGCCAGCATAATTGCTTTAGTTTTGGAGGTAATTGCACTTTCAATTAAATCTGGATTAATGTTATGCGTTTTAAGGTCCACATCAACAAAGACAGGAATTGCACCAAATTGAATTATTGGGTTTACAGTTGTGGGAAATCCAGCAGCAACACCAATAACTTCATCACCTTTTTTAATAGCCCTATGGCCGAGCTTACTTGATGTAAGTGTATTAAATGCCACTAAATTAGCAGATGAGCCTGAATTAACAGTTATAAGGTGTTTGATCCCAATAAAATCAGCAAGTTTATTTTGAAACTCCTCATTAAATCTTCCTGTGGTTAGCCAGCCGTCAAGACACGCCTCAATCATGAATTGAATTTCTTTCTCCCCAATCACTTTTCCTGAAGGCGGAATAAGAGACTCTGCCACCTTAAAAGGCTTGGGACTAAACTTCCCTTTAGCAAACTCCTTAACTAAAAGTGAAATTTCGTTTCTAATTTGTTCATCAGTTTTCATATTTAAGATTACTTGAAAATTCTTTTATTTCTTGTTGACAATGAATCAGCATATCGTCTCCCCTTAGCCATGCCTTATGCCAAAAAACTATTTTTTCTAGAGACTGCTCAATAGACCAAATAGGGCTCCAATTCAAGAAATTTTTTGCCTTTGATATATCTAATTTAAGGAAATTTGCTTCATGTGGATGATTAAAATTCTCATCCACCCCCCATGATGCTTTACCCCAAAAATCTACCATTAGATCAAGAATAGCACTAACTGACTTAGAGTCAATTTCATTAGGGCCAAAATTCCAAGCTTCACCATATTTGGCATTATTTTTGAATAACTTTTCTGCCAAAATTAAATAACCAGCTAATGGTTCGAGCACGTGTTGCCATGGCCTTATGGCTTTTGGACTTCTAATCTGCACGGGTTTATTTCTTTCAAACGCCCTTAAGATATCTGGGATAAGCCTATCTTGAGCCCAATCACCTCCCCCAACAACATTTCCAGCTCTGGCTGAGGCAAGTCCGATGCCTTTCTGATTAAAGAATGAATTCCTATAAGAAGATACAATCAACTCTGCACAACCCTTCGAGCTACTATAAGGATCATGACCACCCATAGGTTCATTTTCTCTGTATGCCCAAATCCACTCATTATTTTCATAACATTTATCAGTTGTAATAACAACAACCGCCTTAATTGAAGCGCAATTTTTGCTAGCTTCAAGTAAATTCACAGTGCCCATTATGTTTGTCTCATATGTCTCTATTGGTTCAATATATGAATATCTCACAAGAGGCTGGGCTGCCATATGAATAACAATATCAGGGAGGAAACTATCAATGTTTTCTTTAAGATATGCATAATCTCGAACATCTCCAATCACTGATTCAACAATATTTTCGATCTTCGCAACATTAAACAAGCTTGGATCTGTTGGTGCTTCCATGGAATACCCTTTGACGTTAGCACCAAGTTGATTTAACCAAATACTCAGCCAAGAACCTTTAAAACCAGTGTGTCCGGTAAGGAAAACTTTTTTACCTTGCCAAAATTTTTTATTAATCATCCCAAACTTTCCATGGCGCATTACCTGATGACCAAATTTCTTCAAGATATTGGTTATCTCTGAGGGTGTCCATTGGTTGCCAGAAGTCAGAATGCTTGAAAGACATTAGTTGCTCTTCTATGGCGAGTGAATTTAAAGGTCCTTGCTCCCAAACACAGTCATCTCCAGTTAATTTAGAAATTATCTTGGGAGAAAGCACAAAAAAACCACCGTTAATCAATGCGCCATCTCCTTTAGGTTTTTCTTTAAACTCTACTACTTGATTGTTTTTGATATGAATAGCCCCAAAACGACCTGGAGGATAAACTGCAGTTAAAGTTGCTTGTTTACCATGGGAGAGATGAAAATTAATTAATTCTTCTATATTAACATTTGAAACGCCATCACCGTAAGTCAAACAAAACGCCTCCTCATTTTTGATATATTCAGCTACACGCGCTATTCTGCCTCCTGTCATAGTATTTTCACCAGTATCAACTAAAGTTACTGTCCAGGGTTCCGCTCTTTTTTGATGGACTTTCATAGAATTCTCTTTCATAGAAAAAGTTACATCAGACTGGTGTAAAAAGTAATTAGCAAAATATTCTTTAATCAAGTAACCTTTATATCCGCAGCAAATTATGAAATCATTAATTCCATAGTGTGAATAAATTTTCATAATATGCCAAAGTATAGGTTTACCGCCAATTTCAACCATTGGCTTTGGCTTGATTAATGTCTCTTCTGAAAGTCTTGTACCAAGACCTCCAGCTAATATTACAGCTTTCATAATTTAACTCACTAGAAAGGCATCAGAAAAAAATAATTTAGGATCAAGCCCTTTATTGAAAAATTGCTCTGATGAAGATTTTATCATGTCCTGAGAGCCGCAAGCATAAACACTAACCCTATGGAATGATTTAAAATCATCTAAAACAGCGTCCTGGACATATCTAAAATCACCTCCCTCTCTAGAAAAAACAGTTCTAAACACTACACCATCAGGTAAGAAATCATTACAATTGAAGAACATATCTTTCCGATATCTAGTGCCATAGTAAACATAGACTTCTTTATATCTGTCCATTAATTTTTCTTCTTCAATTTTCTCAAGCATTGCCTTTACTGGCGCTATCCCACTTCCAGTCGCAATAAAAATCAATACATCAACATTAGGACGAGCATCTCTGAGAAAAAAAGTACCTAATGGACCCTCAAGCCTCATCAGATCATCTTTTTTTGCAATGTTCAAAAAATAATTTGAAAGTATGCCATCTTGATAAACTTTTATTATTAGTTCAATTTTATTATTATGTCTATCTTTATAAGAGGAAATAGAATAGCTTCTTTTATTTCCTGAGGGGTCAGTTAATGTTATGTATTGTCCAGGTAGATATTTAAAATTTGAATTGGGTGGAAATCTAAGAATCACTGACATGATTTCCTTATTGAGTTTATTTATTTTGTCAATCTTACAAGGAAGGAGCCTTGTTTCAATTTCTGATAAATAAAATAGATCCTCAGCAGATATTTCAATATCTGAGCTCGCTGCGGTAACGCAGGTAAGAATAAAGCCTCTCTTTCTTTCTTCTTTATTTAATATACTAGATTCGATAATTTCATTTGTTTCACCCTTTATTACTCTAGTTTTACAGACTCCGCACCTTCCATCCTTGCAACTATATGCCAAATGAATGTTATTTTTCAAAGAGGCATCAAGAATAGTTTCGCTTTTATTGACTTTAAAACTTTTGCCATCTAATAATTTGACAGTATAAATTTCCTTCATTGCTTAGTTTTTATGACGAAGAATATGTCTGTCACGGATAGAATTTTTTGGTCTTGCTATCGGTAGTTTAAATTTCTTATTATTAGGAGCCTTTCTATCAGAAATTTTAATAGGCATACCAGAGAAATCTTTAAAGCCTAGCTTTATAAATTTATCTCTTCTTTGCTTAATTTCTAGGTCCTCAATCCAAACTCGATCATTCCATCTTTTGATAAATTTTTTTAAGATTGGTTTTAATACAATTCTCCAACCATTTAGATAGAATTTATAGTTCATATTTATCTTCGTTTTATAAACCTCAAGCTCTTCCACCTGAATAGTGGTTTTAGATATTACTGAAAATTGAATTGCGTAGACAATAAGTGTATTCTCGTCATGTTGTGACATAAAAATTGGAGTCTTAGATGATAAAAAAGGAATCATTGAAAATTTGATGCTATCAACTCTAAATAATATATTGCCTTTTTCATACATAATGTCAGAGGAAATATATCCATCATGCATTTCTGTAAGATGCTCATGATCCCAATAATTCCAGAGAACTGTTTCCTTGGAGCAATTAATTTCTCTGCAAAACTCCAACTCTAACAAATTATTCATAAGCCTCAATAAGAACCTGATTCTGTTTAATTACAGTTTTATATTTTAATGCAGTAAGTTTTAACTTATGACTAATGCAATTACCTGAGGATTTTGAAAACTCATAGCTATGCCACTTACAAAATAGAACGTTATCTTTGAGGACAAGAGGGCCGCCAAAATGTGGACAAACAGATGAAAAAACATTTATTTCTCCAGACTGTCTATCTCTGAAAACAATTATTTCATCTTTAAGCTCTTCAATAAATTTAATTAAATATTCTGAACCATCCAGCTCAGTCAATAAACAAAGAAATATTTCTTTCATAGCCACTAAATAAGACAATAGGATAGGTTAATAATTTAACATAAAGCCGAAATTTTTCTATAAAAGATAAGCACAGCTACTCCCACTCGATAGTTGCTGGTGGCTTGCCAGAAATATCATAGACAACCCTTGAAACCCTATTGATTTCATTGATTATTCTGTTTGAGACAATATCCATAAAATCATAAGGCAACCTAGCCCATCTTGCTGTCATAAAATCAACTGTCTCGACTGCTCTAAGGGAAATAACGAAGTCATATCTTCTTTCATCTCCAGTTACTCCTACCGATTTAACTGGGAGAAAAACTGCGAATGCTTGATTAACTTGATGATATAAATCTGCTTTGAATAACTCCTCCATAAAGATGTTATCTGCAAGTCTTAAAATATCAGCATATTCTTTCTTCACATGGCCTAAGATTCGAACACCAAGCCCAGGCCCAGGAAATGGGTGTCGGAATAGCATTTCATAAGGAATTCCCAATTCAACTCCTATTTCCCTAACCTCATCCTTAAAAAGATCCCTTAAGGGCTCAACTAGTTCGAAATTTAAATCTTTAGGGAGACCGCCAACATTATGGTGTGATTTAATAACCTTAGCTTTTCCGGTTTTAGAGCCAGCAGACTCAATTACATCAGGATAAATAGTTCCCTGTGCAAGAAAGTTAATGTCCTTTAGTTTCTTGGCCTCTTTATCAAAGACCTCAATAAAACATCTTCCAATAATTTTTCTTTTTGCCTCGGGATCAGACTCTTTAGACAAGGCTGAGTAAAATTTTTCTTGAGCATTTGCACGTATTACTTTCACACCCATATTATTTGAAAAGGTTTCCATCACCTGGTCACCTTCATTGAGCCTTAGAAGGCCATTATCAACAAATATGCAGGTCAACTGATCACCCACTGCCTTGTGAAGAAGAGCTGCAACAACAGAGGAATCAACTCCGCCTGACAATCCCAAAAGAACTTTCTTATCACCCAGCGTGGTCTTTAAATTGGAAATAGTATTATTTACAATATTCTTAACAGTCCACTTTCTCTCACAATCACAAATATCAATAAATCTTTCTAAAATTTCTTTGCCCTGAACAGTATGTGTAACCTCTGGATGGAACTGTAGACCAAAGAGATTTTTTTCACTATTTTCTATT
>Ga0255768_10004277_pt1 | contig 14017 bp, 7 predicted proteins | sample 071ome_33_FD_179983 | JGI IMG/M metagenome (GOLD analysis project Ga0255768, IMG submission 179983) | Coastal salt marsh microbial communities from the Groves Creek Marsh, Skidaway Island, Georgia - 071412AT metaG (version 2) | ecosystem: Environmental > Aquatic > Marine > Intertidal zone > Salt...
CTGCAGAAAGACCAGTAGGTATCAGTTCCGGTGTTATTCGCTATAATACCACCACTCAAGAATTTGAAGGATACAAGTCAGGTTCCTGGGGAAATCTTGGTGGTGGTGGCGGTGCTACTGGTGGAGGCACTGGACCATCGCAAGATGATGTCTTTTATGAGAACTCAACGAATGTGACTCAAAATTATACGATTACGTCAGGAAAGAATGCGATGACTGCCGGACCGATAACTTTGGACGCTGGCGTCGTTGTTACAATTCCATCAGGTTCTGTTTGGACAGTAGTATAAGGAGGAAAGAAATATGCCCGTATCTATTAGTGGATTAGGAACTATTACTGGTTTAGACCAAGGTCTAAATGTTACTGGAATTATTAGTGCCACAAGTTTCAGTGGTGCTTTGAGTGGTAATGTCACGGGTGATATAACTGGCACTGCTACAACAGCAACCAACTTAGCAGACGCAGCAAACATCACCACAGGAACTATAAGTAATGATAGGCTTCCTGCTACGATTACTAAGAACTTAACTGGTGATGTAACCACTGGTGTTGGTGGTAGTATTACAGTAGGTGATACTATTATTAAATCAAATAGTATTGCCATTGGAACTACAGATACCACAGGACGCAATGCTGGTATAGGAACAGCAGAAGGAACCATCATTAACAATACAACTACAAAATCCATAGAAGTCTATGGACCACAGGGATGGTTTACAATAAAAGATTTTTACAATGAAACAGGATTAACAGCAACAGGTGGTGTCATTAATGATTATACTATTGGTAGTAATGTTTATAGAGCACACATTTTTACTTCCTCAGGAACTTTTGACGTAACACAAACTTCAAATGACTATCCAAATACTATTGAATATCTTGTAGTTGCTGGTGGTGGAGGAGGTTCCGCTACTAATGGAATTTCTAGTGGTGGTGGTGCTGGTGGTTTAAGAACTAATTTACCTGGTGTTGTTAATGCTGCTAATAGTCCACTTACAATAAGTACACCATTCCCAGTATCTACCACTGGTGGTGATGGATCTGGTAGTTATACTGTTACTGTTGGTGCTGGCGGAGCGGGTGGTGCCCAATTAACTACTGACGATGGATGGGGATTTAAGGGAAATAATTCTTACTTTGGTCCACCAGTATCTCCACAGGGAATAACTGCTACTGGTGGTGGAAGGGGTAGATTTAATAGTTCCTCCCCATATGATGGTCTTCCTGGCGGTTCTGGCAGCGGCGGCGCAGGAAACAATGGTGGTGCTGGCGGTGCAGGAAATGAAGGTGGAAATATAGATGGCATCCCAGAAGGAAATCCTGGTGGAGCTGGGGGTCCCGCTGGTGTTTATGGATCTGGTGGTGGCGGCGGTGCTGGTGCTTCTGGTGGTGATCATGACGGTCAACCACTTACGAGTGCCACTGGGGGAAATGGTGGAGCTGGTGTTCAAGTTGCTATTGCTGGACCAGCAGCAGATACGACAGGTGTTGGTGCATTAAATCCAGGACCAGGGCAATATCAATGGTTTGCTGGTGGTGGTGGTGGAGGAACCTATGCAGCCCCTACTTCTGGTGGTGTAGGTGGCGGCGGAGGTTCGCCCAATGCGCCGAGCACAAGTGGAACTCCAGGATCAATTAATACTGGTGGAGGCGGCGGAGCGGCAGGTTCGCCTTATAGTAGTGTTGGTAACGGTGGTGTAGGTGGATCTGGTATCGTTATTGTTAGATATTTGATAGGATCAACACAAACAGGAACTGCAAGGGCAACAGGTGGTTCTGTTAGTTTTTACGGCGGAAAAACAATTCATACATTTACGGGTAGTGGAACTTTTTCATCTCCTGAATCACTGACTGATGTTGAATATGTTGCTATTGGCGGCGGCGGTGGCGGTGGAGGCGTATCTCCATCAGCATATGCTGGTGGTGGTGGAGGTGCTGGTGGATTTGTGACCGCATCGGGTGTTACTATTGCATCTGCCGTAACTATTACCATAGGATCTGGCGGTTCTGGTTCTCCTCGTGGCGTACCCAGTAATGGTGGAGTAAATACAACCTTAACTGGAGGTTTGAGCGTAACTGCATATGGTGGTGGAGCAGGTGCCACAAATGCTGGTAACGGTGGTGCTGGTGCATCTGGTGGTGGAGGTTCTCATAACAATGGCGGTGGTTCTTCAGGAGGTCCAAATGGAGGACTGGGGCAAGGTAATTCTGGAGCTGGTGGTAGTACTAGTCCATTGTATCCGGCTGGCGGCGGTGGTGGATATGGAGGCGCTGCGGTAGCTGGTGGAGATACTGATGTTTCGCATGGAGGTATAGGTGTTCAAATACCTTCAACTTTCCACAATCCTGCAACATCAATAGGTGCGCCTGGACCTGGTGGTGGTGGTTACTGGGTTGCTGCTGGTGGAGGTGGAGGAACTTACACTGGTTCAAGTACTACTTATGCAAGAGGAGGTGGATCTGGTGGACCATATGCAGGAGCTGGCAATGGTGGTTATGGTTCTGTTGCAGGAAATGATGCATTACAAAATACTGGATCTGGTGGTGGGGGACATGGAGGTGTTACTCCTTCAGAACCAGCAGGTCAAGGTGGTTCCGGTATCGTCATCATTGCTTACCCAAGCTGATAAATACCTAAAAAGTATAATATAAGATGTCGAAGCTTCGCACTTATCAATTACAAAATCCAGATTCGGCAAGTGTAAATGTTGAGTTGACACAGAATGGTGGCGCGATAGTTTCTGGTGTTTTAACTGCTACCAGTGGTTTCAGTGGAGATTTAACTGGTAACGTGACTGGTAATGTTACTGGTAGTATAACTGGAGATATAAGTGGTAATGCTACAGGACTTTCTGGAAGTCCAAACTTGGTTGTTGGAATATTAACCGCTACCGATGTAGTTGTCACTGGCGACTTAACAGTTCAAGGAACAACTACAACTCTGGATACGATACTGACAGAAGTTGATAAGTTAGAGGTAGGTGCTAATAATACCACTGTGGGCGTTGCTGTCACTCAAAGTGGTTCTGGTTATGCAATGACTGTTGAGGGTGGAAATGTTGGCATCAACACTAATACCCCACAAGTAACCGCTGATATTGGTGGAGATCTACAAGTAAGCGGTAACATATATGGTGGTCACCTTGGCAGAAAAAACTGGTTTGATAATGGCGATTTTACCTCCGTCCAAAGATATATTAACACTGGTTTTGCAGGAAACCATCACCCATATGGATGGATAGCAGATAGATTCCAGAATAGATCGGCAGCAACAGTTAACTGGACTCGTTCAACAAACGTTCCAACAGGAAAAGGATTCATTTATTCTGCACAAGTTGGTTCTGGAACTGCTGGAGCAACCTGTCAAACAGTTGAACTCCAAGCACAGGGAGAAGAGGGTGTCTTCGCAGTTGGAACTTTCTGGTGTGTAAGTTTATGGTCAACACAACCAATAAATAGAACTTCAAACAATGGTTTCTGTCAGGACTTAAGTGCAACAGATTATGTTCCTCTTACCGTAAGAACTCCATCTAGTGGTTCTGCATATCTATCGACAGGAGAAACTGCTGCTGGAACTAGTAGTGGAACTTTTACAAGATACTATCAGATATTTGAAGTAACATCTGGTGCTCATGCAAATAATATTGGGTTGAGTTTTGGATGGGCATTTAATTATTCTGGTTCTGGAACATTAGAATTTACTGGTTTCCAGTTAGAGCAAGTTGCAAATGCAAACTGCAAACCAACAGCATATGAGCACGTTGATATTGCTACTCAACAAAGAAGATGTCAGAGGTATGCTTGGAGAAACGATACTTCTCGTATATTAAATGGTTATAAAAGGGGTGATAATAGAGCTTATTTTCAATTAAGATGTCCAGTCAAACCATCTCATTTAATTGCTCCTGGTTCATCTAATCCAATGGCTATAACTGCTTGGGACTATGGAATTTTTACGAACCATCAGTCAACCTTACAAAATCCAGCTGGCACTTCTATTAATTTATTTGAGTTTGATTCTAATAGTGGATATTTTTCAGTTGAGATTGTAACAGCATACAGTTCAACTCATGTGTTTATACCATCTTGGGAAAGTGCCGAGTTTGAAGTAACACATGGTTTCTTTTAATATGAGACCTGATAAATATCTAAAAAGTATAATATAAAATGTCCAAGATTAAACTTACGGGTGAATCGAGTGGTTATGTAGAGATTTCTGCAGGTGAAAATGCGGCAAATAATACACTCGAACTACCTACTAGTGGCACAAAGATTGTTGCGTCTGATTCCAGCAACAATGTAAATGCTCTTGGTATTGTAACTGCTACTAGTTTCAGTGGTGTTTTGAGTGGTAATGTTACTGGTGATGTAACAGGTAATGTTACTGGTGATGTAACAGGTAATGTTACTGGTAACCTGACTGGTAATGCTACTGGTATTACTACATCTCAAATCACAGTTGGTGATACTATTATTAATTCAAATAGTATTGCTATTGGAACCACAACCACATCAGGACGCAATGCTGGTATTAGCACTGCTATTGGATCAATAATCTATAACCAAACAACACATTCTATTGAGGTTTATGATGGACTTGGTTGGAAAAATATACGTGAAGAAGGGCAGTTTATACAAGCAACTGGTGGAAGCGTAAGTGATATATCTGAGAATGGTGTAAATTATAAAGTACACACTTTTAAATCTACTGGTACTTTCAGTGTTACTTATGCTGGAACATCAAATAAGATTGAATATCTAGTCGTCGCAGGCGGTGGTGGTGGAGGCAGCGGAAGACACAATAGTTCTGTTGGTGTTGGTGGTGGCGGCGCTGGTGGTGTATTAGTCGGATCTGGTCATACAGTATCTGCACAAGATTACACAGTAACTGTTGGTGGTGGTGGTTTTGGTTCTGTTGCAGAGAGTCATGTAGCTGGATCGAACGGAACAAATTCTGTATTTTCCACAATAACCGCAACAGGTGGTGGAGGTGGATCTTCTAGAACACCTGCCGGAAGCACAGGTGGTGGAAATGGTGGTTCTGGTGGTGGAGGATCCTATCCTGGACCAAATGAAGGAAGTGGTACTGCGGGACAAGGAAATCCTGGAGGTTGGTCTCCTACTCCTGGAACTAATCCATCTGGAGGTGGCGGTGGTGGTGCCACTCAGAATGGACTTCCCGGAATAGGTGGACCAACTGGTGCTGCGGGTGGTGCTGGCGGTGCTGGTTTACTGAGTACTATTTCTGGTTCTTCTACTTATTATGGCGGCGGCGGAGGCGGCGGCGGTGGACAAGATGGCCCTGGTGGAAATGGTGGACAAGGTGGCGGTGGTACTGGTGGGTCTCACGCTCCACACCCCAACTTTTTCAACAAAAGAGGTTATGATGGAATCGCTAATACTGGCGCAGGTGGAGGTGGTGGAGCTGCTGGAGTAGCATCACCAGATAACCTTGCTGGAGGTGGTGGAGATGGTGGATCTGGTATCGTTATCATTAGATACCAAACTGCAAATCTTGGTGTAAAAGCAACTGGTGGTGAAGTATCTTATGCAAATGGAAAAACTATTCATAAATTTGCATCTTCTGGATACTTTGTTGCTAATGAAGCACTGAGTGTAGATTACTTTGCCATTGGTGGTGGCGGATCGGGTGGTTCTGGACAAGGTGGAGGTGGTGGAGCAGGTGGTGCTCACTATTCAACTAGTGTTCCTGTTGGATCTGGTTCTTACACAATTACTGTTGGATCTGGCGGTGTTCATCCTGGTGGAGTTTATCCAGCTAGTTCTATAGGAACAAAAGGAAATAACACTACAATCAATTTCCCATCATCAGTCACCGCAGAGGGTGGTGGATATGGTGGTGCGTATGCCGAGGGTGGTTCAGGAACAGCGCCTGGTGGTCCTGGCGGATGTGGCGGCGGTGCTGGTTGTGATCCAACCACAACAAACCCAAGTTCTGGTGGTGGAACTGGTTCTGGTGATACTGGTGGTACTAATAATGCAACTTCACCTGCAAATGGGTGGGGTCAAAATGGTGGTGGTGGTGGACCAACATATGCGAGTCCTTATGGTGGTGCTGGCGGCGGCGGCATCGGTGAAGCTGGTTCCGATGGGACTAGTGGTGGATCAAAAGGTGGAAATGGTTTAGCATTCAGCATCTCTGGCGATACCCAATGGTACGGTGGAGGCGGCGGAGGCGGTGGAAACACTGGATATACAGTAACAACTTCGGGTGAGAATGCTGGAAGAGGTGGTGGTGGTACTGGTGGTCACAGTCCAAATAGACCTGGATCTGCTGTTTTCGAGTGGAGGCACGGAACTAACGGAGATCAACAAACTGGTGGTGGAGGAGGTGGAGGTGCCTTTGATGGTGGTTCATCGCCATATGAAAATGGAATAGGTGGTTCCGGTGGTTCTGGTATCGTCATTATCTCTTACCCAACCTAAAGCCTAAATAAAAACATAACATTCATTCATTATATTTTCGAACAAAGATGGCTCATTTCGCAAAACTCGACGAAAATAATGTCGTCACACAAGTTATTGTAGTAGACAACAAAGACATTACCGATCCTCATACTGGACAAGAAGATGAGATCCTCGGTATTGCTTTTTGTAAGAAACTCTTAGGTGGTAACTGGAGACAGACTTCTTACAATAACAATATGAGAGTCCGTTATGCTGGCATCGGATATTCCTATAACGCTGCTCTTGATGCTTTTGTTCCTCCACAACCTCATGCTTCTTGGACACTAGACAGCGAAACTGCTGACTGGGTATCTCCATTAGGTGCTGCTCCAGATCTCACAGAAGCAGAAGTAGAAGCAAATTCATTCTACCGTTGGGACGAAGAGGCATACCAAGCAGATAACACTACTGGTTGGGTATTAGAAACTCCTGAGGCTCCCGCTGAATAATTGAGTTTTTCAGAAACCAGAAAAACAACCACCACAGTAAAGTAGATGGCACTTGATCGCTTAACACAAATTACGAGTTCTGGTATTTCCAGCACTTCGCCACTAGATGGTATTAATATCACTGGTGTGATTACGGCGACAAGTTTAAGTGGACAAACTGCCAACTTTTCTGGCAATGTAAATGTCGGTGGTGTACTTACATATGAAGACGTAACTAATATCGATTCAATTGGCATCATCACAGCAAGAAGTGATGTTCTTGTTGGTGGTGGGTTAAATGTAACTGGTGTTGTAACTGCAACATCCTTTGTTGGTGATGGTAGTGCTCTGACTGGTATCGATGCCACTTCTCTTAAGGATTCTGGAAATACGATCAGGGTTCAAGCAAATACTTCTGGTGCCGTAGTTACTGGTGTATTAACTGCAACAAGTTTATCTGGTGATGTAACTGGTAACTTGACTGGTAATGTTACTGGTAATGCTGATACTGCTACAACAGCAACTAATGCACTGGGTATTACCACGACTCAAATTACTGTTGGAGATTCTTTTATAAAATCTGGTGCTATTGGTTTAGGAGTTACTGATACTACAGGACGCAATGCTGGTGTCTCCACTGCTACTGGAACTGTGATTTATAACTCCACATCAGGAAGTATAGAAGTATGGAATGGAAGTAGATGGTCTCTGGCGGGAGAAAGTTTTATTGAAGCAACTGGTGGAACAATAAGTGACTATGAAAGTTCTGGAACCATTTATAGAGCACACGTTTTTACTTCATCAGGAACTTTTAATGTAACTGCTGCACCATCAACTTCTAATACTGTTGACTACCTTGTAGTTGGTGGTGGCGGTGGTGCTGGTGGTAATGGAACTCGTGGAGTACCGCAATTTGGATGGGGTGGAGGCGGCGGAGCTGGAACATTAAAATATCAGACTGGTTTTAGTGTAAGTTCCGGACCTTATACCGTGACGGTTGGTGCAGGAGGTGTTGTTGATACTAATGGAGCATCTTCCGTTTTTGGTCCAGTTACCTCACCAGGTGGTGGAGCGGGTGGTGATTCCAGTATACCATCAGAACCAGGTAGTCCTGGTGGATCTGGAGGCGGTGGTGGTGGTGACGGTCCAGGAACTCCACCTGGAGGACCTGCAACTGGTGCTCCCGGTGGAACTCCTAATAGTGTTTCACCACCAGCAGGTTGGGGAAATCCTGGTGGAGCTGGATATGATCCACCACCAGAAACAGGAGGTGGTGGAGGAGGTGCTGGTTCTAGTGGAGATGCTGGTGGTTCTAGTGGTGGTGGAGATGGTGGAGATGGACTTGAATATTCTATTACTGGAATTGCTACTTACTATGCTGGCGGCGGCGGTGGTGGTGCTGGAACAGGATCTGTCGGTGGTAATGGAGGTTTAGGTGGAGGAGGAGATGCTTTTGATGGTCCATATACTTCAGCAACAAGAGGAACACCTGGAAGATATGCTACGGGTGGTGGCGGCGGCGGAGGTGCTTCTAGCGGCGGTTCTGGTATTGTAGTTGTTCGTTATCAAATTGGAGTAACTGGAACCGCAAAAGCTACTGGTGGTTTTATAAGTTACTCTGGTGATAAAACAATTCACCAGTTCTTATCATCAGGAACCTTTACAATCACTGATGCATCATTAACATCTGTTGACTATCTTGTAGTTGCTGGTGGCGGCGGCGGAGGTGGTGCAAATGACTTTGGTCCTAGTGGTGGATATTGTGGTGGTGGCGGTGCTGGCGGATTTAGAACTGGTACAGGTCTTCCAGTTTCCAATACATCTCCATATTCAATCACTGTTGGTGCTGGCGGTAATGGTGGTGCAAGATCTCAGGGATATGATGGAAGTGACTCTGTTTTCTCTACAATAACTTCCACTGGCGGTGGTGGTGGTGGTAGAGGTCACAACCTGTCTGGTTCTCCCGATTTGACTGGAAGACCTGGTGGATCTGGTGGTGGGGGTGGATTATATACCCCATATACAGCACCTGGAGGAACAGGAACTGCAGGGCAAGGTTCTGATGGTCAAGCTTCTTCTACCGCATCACCTTCAAATGCTGGTGGTGGCGGTGGTGCTGGTGAGGCAGGTGGGACTAATGGTAAAGGTGCTGGTGGAGATGGAGTAGCATCTTCTATCAATGGAACATCGACAACTTATGCTGGCGGTGGTGGAGGAGGTGGACTTGCTCCTACCAATCAAGGTGGTGCTGGTGGAGGTGGTGATGGTGGTTCTTTGAGCAATCCAAATAATAGAACCGAAGGAACTGTTAATACTGGCGGAGGTGGTGGAGGAGCAAGAGAAAATGATGGTGCTGCTGGCGGTTCCGGTATCGTCATCATTGCTTATCCTTCATAAATACCTAAAAAACCATAATGGCATATCTTGGTCGTGGTCTAGACAGAGGAAACTACTTAAAACTGGATGATATTTCATCTCAGTTTAATGGATCTACCACGACTTTTAATTTAACTAGTGGTGGTCAAACATTTTATCCAGGATCAGCATACTCAATCCTGGTTTCTCTTGCTGGTATTATTCAGGAACCAGAATCTGCTTACAGTATTACAAACAATACTATAACATTTGCTTCTGCTCCACAAACATCTGATGATTTTTTCTGTATCGCTCTTGGAGTTCCTATTGGTATTGGAGTTCCTGGTAGAGGAACAGTTAATACGGAACACATTCAGGATGGTGTAGTAACTTTTGATAAGTTAGATCCAGACGCAAGAGGTGTTGGCATCCAGTCCGCTGGTGTCTCCATTGCTGGTGCTGGTGTAACTCAACTTAACTTTGTTGGTACTGGTAATACTTTTGTATACAACCCAGCAACAAAGACAGTAGACATTGCCATACAAGGTGGTGGTGGAGTTGGTGCTGGTGGCACTTGGAATGCTAATAATGTTGGTGTTTATACTGGTAAGTCTGCTGGTATCAATACAACAACTGTTGTTGGAACAGCAAACTCAGAAGGTGCCTTACAGGTCCAAGGAAACGTTGCTATTGTAGAAGGAGCATTGTTGACTCATAAGAATATAGAAGGGGAAATATTTGTTCCTAGTGATAAGAATGCTTTATTAATTGGTCCAGTGACTGTTGGTGCTGCTGCTACGATTGATGTTGCCGTAGGTTCTGTTCTGGTTATAGTCTAAATACTAGAAAGTATTATATAAAGGAATGAGTACTCTTCGCGTTAGTAATATTGAGGCAAAGGCTGATGCGTCTAGTCCCTCAGTAAATGAAAAAATAAAAATTACTAACTCTAACGGTGATGTGTTAGTTCACGTCAACGGAGAGACTTCTGGCATCACAACGATTGGTATCAATACTACTGGCGAATCTGTAAGTTTTGATTCCAACCAGAATGCTACTTTTAGTGGTATTGTAACTTCCACTTCTGGTTTTATTGGCAACTTAACTGGTAATGTTGCTGGTAACTTAACGGGTAATGTTACGGGAGATATCACTGGTAATGTAACAGGAGCAGTTATATCTTCTTCTGGTATATCAACCGTCAATACGTTACACGTAACGTCTTCTATTGGTGTAGGAACAGCAACACCAAGAGCGGCAATAGACGCAGCAGAAAAAACCGACGCAATCGCACTACCACAAGGCACAACAGCACAAAGACCAACTGGAAATAATCCATACATAAGATACAACACAACCAACAGTGCTTTGGAGTTTTACAATGGCACTGATTGGGTAGAGATTATCAGTGACTATTTCCCTTCTGGTTCAGTTATTTTAGGTTGAGGTAAGTAATAATGGCAAACGAATATCTAAAAAGAATTCCCACAAGCACTGGTAACCGTAAGGTATTTACTTGGAGTGCTTGGATAAAAAGAAATAAACTTGGTGGAGGTTCAGACACTGCATTATTTGCTTCTACATCTGGGGATGTATTCAGAATAAGATTTGCTGGATCAGATAAAATTGATTTTATTTACTACAATGGAACAAATTATGGATATGCTGGGACACAAGTTTTAAGGGATGTTGGTGGGTGGATGCACATTTTAATGTCAGTTGATTCTACCGATGAAATTGGCGACAATAGAATGATGCTATTTCTTAATGGTGTTCATTATATTGGAAGTAAACTGGGGACACAAGTTCCTATTAATACCAATTTCCCAACAAATAGTTTGATCACTCATTGGATAGGTTGTGATAATGGTCCAAATGGATATTGGAATGGCGAACTTGCAGATGTCTTCTTCATAGACGGTCAAGCACTCACACCAGATGTGTTTGGTTTCTATAAGCAAGGAAACGGTTATATCTCTGCTGGTTCTACACAAGCAACTGATTTCCGTCCAGGACAATGGGTTCCAAAGGCACCAAGAATTATCAAAACTGAAATCAATCGCAGAGGTGGTTTTGGAGTCAATGGTTACTATCTACCAATGAATGATAGTTCCAACTTTGGTGCTGACTTCCATACCACACCAAATAGTATTATCACTCTGAAAGGTGAAGATCTACCACAACCACGCAACGGTCTTCCAACAACTTCTGATAATTATGTCAGTCAGTTGAGAACTGATCCTTATGCTGCTAATTTGGTTCTTGCAGTTCCAGGTGTTAATACACAACCAACAGGATCCGAATTAGTTACTAACGGAACTTTTGATAATGATGTATCTGGATGGACAATTACTGATACTGGTACTCTTGTTCGCCAATCTGATGGAACAGTAAAAGTTACTAGAGGTACTAGTGCAAGAGTTGCATATCAAGATATCACAACGGTAGTTGGTACAACATATGAACTGAGTGTTGATATCACTGCTATTGCTGGATCACACGGTCAAATTTATGTGTATAGTACTGATCATAGTGGAATCTTAGATACTAGTATAGGATATTCTTTTTATACTGGAACATACAAAGGAACTTTCACCGCTGATACAACCACAACAAGAATCGCACTCTACGCACACCCATCCGGTTCTACTTCTTATGATAATGTCTCTGTAAAAGCAACAACTATACCAGACTATTCTGCCGATATCAAAGGTAGTGGAACCAATAAGACTCTTACACCCGTTGGTGATGCTGGTGTGAGAAGTCCTAATGATTCATCGGGATCTGCTGTTCATGGTTATTATGGAAGTGCTTTGAGTTTTGATGGGTCTGGTGATTACTTGAGCATTCCTGATAGTGATGATTTCAATTTCGGTTCTGGCGACTTTACTGTAGAAGCGTGGATAAAAGGTGCAACTGGTGGAACTAAAGTTCAAAGTGTTGTTTTAAATCAGTCTATCGGTAATGCTGCGTCAGATAGTGCTTTTTATTTTGGTGCGGGAAATGATGGAACAAGTTTATACCTGTCCACATCTGGAAATTCTTGGACTGATTATATTGCTTCTAGTGTTGAGGTTGATAATGATGGATGGAATCATTTAGTATGGCAAAGAAGAGGTAGTCTTTTAGAACTCTATACAAATGGTGTTTGTGTCGGCACAGGAAACTTCACTGGAACAGTATATAACTCAACAAGAGAGGTGGAGATTGGAAGACAGTCAACTTCTGGAAGTAATTTTAATGGTTACATACAAGACCTCCGTGTATACAAAGGTTTAGCAAAATACAAGGGTGGTTTTGATGTTCCGAAACCTTATACACCAGTAGGTATTGCGACTTGGAGAGCAGTTTCTGATACGACTGCGAATAACTTTGCGACTTTGAATCCACTATCTAATGGCAACGCTGCAAATAGTGGTGGAGTTCAAATATCTTATACAAATGGAAACAATACGGCAACTTGGTCTGCTGGAAGCAATAATGCTACTTTCGGAACAGTAGGAATTAATACTGGAAGGTGGTATTGGGAGGGAAGACTTTCCACTGTTGGTGGAAGTTTTCCTTTTATTGGAATTTCAAGTCAATCTGGTATTAATAATTGTGTTGCTAATGCAAATAATGGTATTGCTGCTGGAAACAATGGAGTTTGGTTAGGGAATGGTGGATTAAGTGCCGATGATATTGTTGGGGTTGCTGTAAGTTTCACATCAGCGGGAGTAGGTTCAACAATTACTTTCTTTATTAATAATACTGCGGTAACTAACATCAATCACATAGGAAATCGTTCTTTATTTGATGGACAAACAAATACTTGGATACCATCAGTTTCTGGTGTTAATGGGTGTGTATGGGACTTTAACTTCGGTCAAAACCCAACATTCTCTGGAAGCACCACAGCAGGAACCTACACAGACAGCAACGGCAAAGGACTCTTCAAGTATGAACCTCCAAGTGGTTTCTTAGCATTATGTGAGGACAACTTACCAACTCCTGCGATTAAGAATCCTGGTGAGTATTTTAAGACTGTACTTTATACTGGTGATGGTAATAATGGTAGAAGTATTACTGGTATTGGATTTACTCCTGACTTGGTTTGGATTAAAGGAAGAGGTTCGGCAGCGTATAACAATCATCTGTTGTATGACTCTGTTCGTGGAACAACTAAGATTCTTCAATCCAATCAAACTGCTGATGAAGCGACAGCAACAACAGGATTGTCTTCATTTGATTCTGATGGATTTACCATCGGCACATTTGAAGATGGAAACACGAATGCAAATACTTATGTCGCCTGGTGTTGGAGAGCAGGAGCAGGCACCACATCAACAAACACAGATGGTTCAATTCAATCTGTGGTGAGTGTAAATCAGGATGCTGGGTTTAGTATTGTTTCTTATACTGGAACTGGAAGTGCTGGAACTGTTGGTCATGGACTTGGAAAAAATCCTGGTATGATAATTATCAAGAGTAGAGATTCTGCCGATACTTGGCCAGTCTGGCATAAATCTCTCTCTTCAGCAACAGATAATTTTCTTCAACTAGAAAAAACTGTTGGTGTGGCCACTATAAGTAATTATTGGAATAGTTCTGCTCCAAATACAACAACTTTTGGTCTTGCTGGTGGAAGTTATGCACATAATTTGAGTGGAGATGGGATGATTGCTTACTGCTGGGCAGAAATAGAAAATTTCAGTAAGTTCGGAAGTTTTGTAGGTAATGGAGATGCTGATGGTCCGGCAGTGTATTGTGGTTTTAAACCGGCATT
>Ga0255768_10004303_pt1 | contig 13950 bp, 15 predicted proteins | sample 071ome_33_FD_179983 | JGI IMG/M metagenome (GOLD analysis project Ga0255768, IMG submission 179983) | Coastal salt marsh microbial communities from the Groves Creek Marsh, Skidaway Island, Georgia - 071412AT metaG (version 2) | ecosystem: Environmental > Aquatic > Marine > Intertidal zone >...
GAGTATAATCACACTTGTAACTATAACTGGTATAATGGAAGGCTTGGAAGCATTACAAATAAGCTTGCAGAAGAAAGCCCTCTTTCTTTTAAGCTTTTTGTAGATTCCCACATCTTTAAGAACAAGATCGGTAAGTCAACGGTCAGGGGCCATATGTATGCAAAATACATTCAGCATGGACTTCTTACCGAAAAGACAGCAAGAAAGATTCGGTCAGAATCTTCCGCAGAAGCTTCTAACATGGGGCTTTCGGCCCTGATTCAAAGCAAGGATGAGTACCAAAACTATACTGATCTTTTGCTGACATTTACCGATTCTAGGCATGACGATGTTCTTTACACTCTAGCTAGAGAGCTTCCGGTCTACATGCTATCCTCTCTGCTTGGTTGCGAAAACGAATGGGTAAAGAGGATCGTGGAGCAAAGAATGGAAGCGGGGGAGTAAATTGGAAGATTATGTTTGGTTAGAGCAACCTCTGCATAAAAACAATTTCCCAAAGAACTTCTTTGAAGAAAACGAGGGAGTGCTAGAGACAATCCAGCTTTCATTTGACGGCTCTATTGTTGCAGTAAGGAAGGAGCTTGTTGAGGCAGACTATAAAGAGCAACAAGTAGATATGATGCGACTAGGCTATAAGCCTTGGCCCGAAAAGGCTAAGGTAGAAGATGCTGACTCCTTCTACAAGTATCTAGCCCTTTGGGTTGAATTGTAAAAAAACAACTAATAAAAAAAATAAAGCCGAGAGGGAAACCTCTCGGCTTTTTTATTATGAGCTACTAATTCAATAAGTAAAATATAATATGTCTAAGTTTATATCTCAAAAGCAGAAATTAATAAAGCTTGCTGGCTCTGAGGATTCAGGTATGACCGATCCCAGGACTGGTCTGCAAATTTATGTTACAACTACTGTTAGAAAAAAGTATAGAGAATATTTCTCTGAGGCTAAAGCTATGGAGCACGGTAGAGATATTTATTCAGATCTTAGAAATAGAGAGCTAAACCAGATAATAGCTCAAGACTTTGCAGCAAGTGCTAATGGAGTTAGACATTATTTCTTGGCAAATACATCTGATCTTGCATCTAGAAAAAGACAATGGATAGAGATAAGGCAAGTTCACTCCAAGAGGCCATTTATATTTTTTCTTGCAGTAATTGGATCTGGTTATATAAATCTAATAGGAACAACAACCAAATTTAATAAACCAAGAAAGCCGAGGATTCTTCCTCCAGAAGCATTTAGATAGGAAATAAACAATGTATAAAAAAGCAAATTCACCACCGCCATATTGGCAATCTATCTTAACAAAGATAAGGAATCTTGGTCTAAGACCAGAGATAATGGCTATGCTGAATAACTTTAATCAAATAGTGTGGGAGTCCTCTCCTCCGGCAGACGAGCCAAACGCAGTAGCTTATGTTTCAAACGAAGATAAAAATGGCGATGGCAAGATAGACAAAATACATTTCGTGTTAAGCAAGTTTCCTCCTAATGCTAATGAGGAACAAATGGATGGTATAGTTGAAATGGTGGCTAAGACTCTGGTTCATGAATATGGTCACATTGAAGATTTCAATCCAGAAACCGGCAAGTTTCCCGGAGGCGAAGGAGCGGCTGAGCAGGCAGAGAGAGCTTTTGAGCCTTTGCTAAAACAAAAGATGGAAGCCATGAAGCCAGCAAATAATAACGATTTATTTGGAGGTATGTCTGCTGCCGCAAAAGCTGAAATACTAAGGGACTTAGTAAAGTTATCAAATTCACTAGATGAAAGGGGTCTTTTTAAAGAAGCAAACTTCATAGACAGCATTATACAGATTCCGGGTCAAGGAGATTTTCTTGTGGCTGATGAATCCTGTCAGATATGCAGTGCTTCTCCATGTGGCTGTAAGAAAGGAAAAGGCCATGGAGGCTCTTATATGGCTAAGCCTCAACTTGCAAATATTGAGGATAAGGCAAGAAGCATTAATGCTATGATAGCCGAAGGCGAAGAGATAGACGATTGGATGGAAACTTATATAGCTCAAGCAGATAAAATGCTTACAGACATTGAACATAAATTGGTTTATAAAAAATCTAAATTATAATCCTACTAATAGTTTATTTAAATATGCGAAAACATAAAATCACTTGGAGAGATTAAAATGTTAAAAGAATTAATAAAGCTAGCAAATCATCTGGATTCCATTGGTCATAAAGATATCTCTAATGATCTAGATTCTGTTATTAAAAAAATAGCCCAAGATTTTGGAGCAAGCTTTGATGCCGGGGATATTGGGTATAAGTCTGAATATGAAAAAGCATTAGAGGCCGTTACTGCAAAGGCTCAGTCCAAGTTAGATGGCTGGACTGACGATGATAGTTCTGGCTTGATCTCTGCTTCTGCTGCTGGCAGAGCGGGTATGGTAAGCCCGCCCATTGTAGATCCAAGAGTAGTTTCTCTTAGAGATTCTGACCCAATGGGCAACCAGGCTTGGTACGAGGAGTTGAAGAAGCTTGTTAACGATGCAAAAATTCTTAAGCTAAAAGAACAAGAAGAAAAATATGAGTTAGGGAAAAAGCAGGACCCCTCCCCTACCGGACAAGACCTTCTCGGGAAGTCAGATGCTAAAAGCGAGGCGGCTAAAAGTGAGACAGTTATGAAGGTTCAGGAGTTAATTGGCTCAAGTCCAACTGGTCTATGGGCTGACGTAAGAGATGGCCGAGACCTATTTGAGTTCCTAACAGAAAATGCTCCCAACATTGTATACCCAGCGGGCAGACCTGAGAGTCAGGAGCAATATCCTAGAATTATGCTAAGAGAGGGACCGGCAGGATTTGCCGCTAGAGGCGCTGATGCTGTTGCTGGCAAAGATCATTCTGATTGGCTAAAGATTGTGCAAGACCTTGTTGACTTGGATAATAGAACATTTGGTGAAGAGCCAGAGCAAATGATGTGGGCCAAGACTGGACCCGGCAAAGCTGAGAAGGTTCCTGTCCAATTAGATAATGAGGCTTCAGACAGAATAGAGTCAATGGCTAAAGCATTAGATAAATTATTCAAATATTAATATGGACGATTCTGAGGAGAAAATATCTTTAATTGATTTAGTAGAATATTATGAACCAGGGCCAGTATTGAGGGAAAGAACTCCAAATTTAAACAGACACCTTGCAGATGATGACGAGCTTGACGCGGGCAAAAAGATGACAAAAAAGAAAAAGACCGAATTGTTGAGCAAAAAAGCGTTGGGCTTAACCGACGTTCCAATTGGATCAAATCCTGGAAATACTGGAGCCTTTAGAGAAAGAGACGAGTATAGCGAAGAAGATTTTGAAGCACAATTTATAACCGGTTTTGGAGGCCCCTCTGAGTTGAGCAATTTCTTAGAGATAGAGGATAAGCCTACTATTAATATAAAAAGAAGAAATAGCGCGACTAAGCATCCTAGTAAAAGTGAGAAAATAAAAATGAGTAATGATAAAAAAGAGCTATTAAAATTATCAAAGGCTTTAAGGTACTTTGGTTATATTAACCATGCTGAGTCAATAGTTAGAATGGCTCAGGCAGGTGGACCACTTTCACCTGAAGAACAGGAGCTATTTTTAAATGCATGGAACAATAATGTTAGAAAAGAAGACTTAGATAAAGCATTTGCAAATGCAGAGGATGCCTTTGTCGCGTCAACCTTAGGTGAGCTAGGTTCAAAGGTTGGCACAAAAGAGGGCTTAATGTTAGCTGCGCTCCTTACCGCTTCGCCCGATGGTCTAGACCAGAAAAAGGTCAACGAGAGTTTTGGTGGTATAAAAGCTGCCTTACTAGGGCGAAATCAAACAACAGGTAAGGCAGCCGATGTAGCTGGGTTTTTGGGCCGAGTTGCGGGAGGGTCAGCCGGATTGGCTGGCGGCGTTGTTACAACTCTTTTAGGCAGCAGCATAGCTGGCCCTGTCGGCCTCGTCGGGGGAGCCACCACTGGAGCGGCCATGACTGTCGGAGGTGCTGCTGCTGGAGACGAGGCGGCAAGAAGGATTACTAACTGGTTAACTGGAGCCAGTGATTATTCCCAAGCAACAATAAGGCAAATAGTTGAGGCAGAACTTAGTGGTAACGTGCGAACGGCAGCCTTAATGATAATAGAAAAAAAAGTAACATTAGATATGTTAAATATCAACGACAAGGGCGAGGCGTCTTTCAAAGATCCTAATGACACAGTGTCGGGAGGCGGCGGAGACACAGGCGGCGGAGACACAGGCGGCGGAGACACAGGCGGCGGAGAAGCCCGCGATGATACCGTTACCATCGCACAGGTCAAGGAAAAGCTAAACACTCTGTTTGGCGAAGGTGGCCCACTAAACAACAGACTTCAGGATGGAAAAATAGTTGGGCAAGACTCTAAGGGTAATCGGGCAGACCAGACCCCTCCATTAACAGTAGATAACAAGGGTGGCGATGTGGCAACAAACGCAGCGTTAATGATTGCAATAGGTATAGATTTCTGGAACATAAGTGCCGCAGATGCTATGGAAAGACTGAATAAAATAGAGGCTAAGCCGCCAGCAGAAGAAACTAAGCCAGCAGAAGAAACTAAGCCAGCAGAAGAAACTAAGCCAGCAGAAGGGGCGGGCAGGAGGTTCGAAGCCGGAAATATGGGGGATTGGTACGCGGCGGAATCTTCCTATGGCGAAGATCATTTGGTCGCAATAAACAAGAAAAATGGAAGGATGGCAGTAATATTTAAAGAGCCAAATTCAGAAGGAAAAAACAGGCTTGTTTATATTGAGGACGTAAAGAGCGTTAGACCACGAGTAAATAGACCTGATTTCTTTAACCCAAGAGAGCAGACCGCATTGATGAATGAGGTTGAGAAGGGCGAAAGGGGCAATAACTCTAAAGAAAGAATAAAGTGGTTTAGGAAGACGATAAGGGGCGAGAGAAGGGTTGAAAAAGCCAACCGCCCAGGGGCCAGAGAAAAAAGAAAGGAAAGGCTCCAAAAGGCCAGAGGAAACCTCAGGGGCAAAAAATAGGAATATGAACATGAAAGACGAGAAAGAAGAGCTTATAAAATTATCAAGAGCTTTAAGAAAAAGCGGAAGAATAAAGCATTCAAATGCGGTTTTAAAGCTCGCATTTTCTGATTCATCTTCTATAAGCTTATTCAAAGAAGTCTGGGATCAAACCGAGGCCTCAAAATACGCAGCAGAAGCGAAGGCGGCACCATCAAAAGCGTTTTTCGATTCTTTATATCACGAGTCTGGTTTTGCTATGGGGACGCAAGAAGGCCTGATGCTTGCCTCGCTGCTATATGGTCCCAAAGAAGGTGAAGTGCATTCTCACCTGGAGGGTGCTTGGCAGAGTCAGTCTACTTCGGTGTTGAGTGACGCAGCTAAGTATGTTGGAGGCTTAGTTGGTGCTAACACTGGGGCAGGTATAGGTTCGACTCTTGGGGCTGGAGCAGCCGGATTAGCTGGAGGTACTGCTGGTACTGCTGCCACACCTGCTGGTACAGCCGCAGGGGGTATAACTGGCGCTGGTGTTGGAGGCACACTGGGCGGTCTGGCCGGTGGTGCCGCAGGTTATTATGGTGGAGCAAGTGTAGGGGAGTGGCTCGGGAACACTATCTCTGGCGGAAAAAACTATACTGAAGCAACAATAAAAGAAATAGTTGAGGCAGAGCTTTCTGGAAATGAACTAAAAGCTGCTATGATGATACTGAATGGGGAAATAACTCTGCAAAACTTTGATCCTGATACTGGAGAGTTTAAGTCTGTGGCTTACGATGGATCAGGGGGCGGAGATATGTTCGACCCAAGCATATTGGGAGGAAGAACTTATACACCTACTGTTGATCCCGCTATTGGTGCCGCTGGCTTTGCAGCTTATATGTCAATAGGCGATTTTGAAACAGAATTCTGGACGGCTAATTCTCCAGAGGCAAATCAAATTGTTGGGATAAAGAAAGATGCGGTTGGCGCAGACGACGAAATATTCTTCTTAGATTTAGATAAGCCGGCGGCAATCGATCAGTATTTTGCTGCTCCTATTTCAGACAGAGAGGCTCTGCCGCAATATTTAACTGATAAAGAAAAGAAAGAGCTTCTTAGGTCAATTAAAAAGAATGTAAACAGAAGAGACTTTGTTAATTATAAGCTTATGCTAAAGATAGAAGATACAGAAAATGAGGGCGACTTTGGCCCAAATAAAAGAAGCAGGAAGCTTGATCGCCTAACTAGAAGGCTTGATAAAAGACAGGAGCGCCAAGAAAGGAGAGAAGAGAGAGAGGCGCGGAGGGAAGCTCGTAAGGCCAGACGATAGTTTGAATAAGCAGTTGTTAAAACCCCCATCTAATCGAAGGGGGTTTTTTATTGCGCCGCGTTCGATCTGGATTATATTTACCTAGAGGTGGTGCCATATGAAAAAGCGCTCGATTAACATTTTTGGTTCTACTTCAGATAGCTCTGCAAGTAAGCAGAGTAGAAACAAGAAGAAAAGTGAGGCAGAACGCCAGCGTCTTGCCGACAAAGAAGCTCTGGGTAAAGCTGCCCTAGATAAGCTTAATCCTATGGTCATTCCGCTTCTGGCTGCGCAGCAGAACCAGTCAGGTTTTGTCATCGCCTCTATCGACGTTATTCAGAATAGGCCAGAGCGTCTAACGGAAAACTGGATTAACAAACTTAATAAATGGGTTGACGACGTTGCTGCTGCGGCTATATTGGAAGAGCCAGATATTGAAATCGGGCAGAGAGCAGAGTTTGGACCTATTATGGTAGATAAGATTATTCCTCCAAAGATGGACGCAGAGTTTCCTATGCCAGCCATCATGTGCAAGGATGAAAGAGGCTGGAAGTGGTATTTTAAGACAAGCAAAGCTTCTGACTTCGCGGCTGGTGATTATATTACTTTCAGCGCAACTCCATCGGGACACGGAGAGGGCATCACCTTCCTGCGTAGGCCAACAAAGCTAAAGAAGGTACTTATCGTACTAGAGGAAGATAATGATTAATTTAGCTGATGTAGTAGTAGGCTTGGCCTTTGGCGATGAAGCAAAAGGAAAGATTACCGCTCAACTAGCGGCAACAAGATCAACTGATGGTGGTCAGTTTTATGACTATGTTGTCCGTTGGGCAGGCGGGAATAACGCAGGTCATACCGTTTGGGTGGACGGAGAAAAGTTTAAGACACACCTAGTTCCGTCTGGTGTTTTCTATGGCGTGAAGTCGATCGTTGGCCCAGGCTGTGTTTTGCACCCAGCATCATTTATGGAAGAGTTAAATTATCTAAGTGATAATGGCTTTGATACAGCCTTAGTAAAGGTATCTCCAAGGTGCCATATTGTAACAGGCGAACACATTAAGTATGATCAAGATAACTTAGCTAAAAAGCTTGGAACAACAGGGCGGGGTATCGCTCCAGCTTACTCTGCTAAGTTTGCAAGAACAGGAGTCCTTGCAAAAGATGCTTTGCCAGATAATCTTCTTTGGGACGAAAAGCTGGAAGGGAATGTGTTGTGTGAGGGGGCGCAGGGAGTTTGGTTAGACATTGATCATGGACTTTACCCATTTGTAACTTCCTCTACAACCTTGCCATATGGGGCTTGCAGCGTAGGCTTTCCTCCGCAAAAGATTCGCCGTGTTTGGGGCGCAGCAAAGATTTATGATACAAAGTCTGGTGAAGATCCAAGATTCCCCGAAACTCTACTGAGTGACCCTGCGCTGCTAAACGTAGCAAACTTGGGTCAAGAATTTGGAGTTACAACGGGAAGAAGAAGAAAAGTAAACTGGCTCAATCTGGATATGCTCATTGAATCAGTGAATCTTTCTGGAACAACGCATCTTGTTATAAGCAAGTGTGATGTATTGAATGAGCTTGGAGCAGGATACTTTAATCTTTTCTTTAACAATGAAGGGCTTGGGTTCCCTAGCTTACAAGATATGTGTAACTTTATCACAGAAAAGATTACCGGCGATTGTCCATTGGTAACTGAGATTAGGTATTCAAGCTCCCCTATGGAGATTTAAATTGTCGAAAGTAATGGTGTTATACCACGCAGGATGCCCCGATGGGTTTGGCTCTGCATGGTCTTTTTATAAAAAGTATGGCGACAAAGCAAGCTATATACCTGTGACATTCAGTGCGGAACCGCCAGATGTTACAGGGGCAACTGTATTTATTGTGGATTTTTCTTACGATCGGCCTATATTAGAGGCGATGCACAAGGCTGCGAAGTCCCTTGTCGTAATAGACCACCATAAGACGGCAGAGGAAAATCTGCGAGGATTGCCTTACTGCCACTTTGATATGGAACATTCTGGAGCCTACCTTTCTTGGAAGTATCTCTTCGGAGAAGATGATGTTCCACTATTAATTCAGTATATTGAAGATAGAGACTTGTGGAACTGGAATCTTAAATCATCTGAGGAGATTCTTTCTGCAATTGATTCTTATCCAAAAAGATTTAAAACATGGGATGCCCTACATAGCCAATTAAACAGTGTTGGGTCCGAAACTTGGTTTAGGCTCTATCTAGAGGGCTCTGCAATACTGAGATATAAGAATTGCTTGATTGATAGGGTTAGGCGAAGGGAGCATACAATAAAGATTGGCGACGATGACATTAGGGCTGTAAATGCTCCGTTCTTTCAATCTGAAATGGGCGATCAATTATCGGACGGAGAAAAGTATGCTGCGGTGTATTTTTATGATGGAGAGAAATATATATTCTCACTTAGATCAAGAGAGGGCGGAGAAGATGTTTCTGAGGTAGCTAAAAGGTTTGGTGGAGGCGGCCATAAAAGAGCCTCCGGTTTTTCTGTTGTTAAAATATCTGATTTGGAAGAAAAATGAGTAAGTTTCAAAATAGCGTAACTAAGAAGTTCGAAAACATTAAGATACTTGATGCTGCTAATAAAAACTGGTGGCAAATGACTTCAAGTGTTCCTTACGCCTCAGTTCTGGCTAACTGCTCGGACAAGGCGTGTTTAGAGTTGGCCCTCTCTAAGACTGGCATAAATGACACAGCAGAGGGTCTAGCCAATCGGTTGTCAATCTTGTCTGGTCAGCAGGGTAACGAACGAAATTTCGGTTATATTTTTAGATCAGTAAGAACTTCAATTGAAGATGCCTTGCAGGTTAGGCTTATAGAGAAGGCTGATAAAATAATCAAAGATTCTAAGAATGATGAATTTAGGGCTAGGCTTTTTAATCGTGGACTCTATAGCTCTCTATCAACGATAGACACAGTAGCTCTTAATGCGGAATGTCACGATCTTATGGCCGAGGCGGCTAGGCTTTGCTCAATCACGACTCTGAGAAAGCTCAAAAAGAGGAAGAAGCTTCCAAAGGATGTTGCACTGATTGTTTTTGATAGGCTCGGCCCAGCAGAGTGCTTGGATGATATGATTCATGATAAGTATGCAAACAACAGACAGCGTGCATATAGAGTGGCTCCGTTTGGGTATAAGCCTTTGGAGGAAAGAGTTTTTAAGGAAATTGCACAGGGGCCTACTTATGAACTCATTATGAAGCTTCGAAAGGAAGTTTTGCCAATGTTGCTAGGTAACAGAAACTTAAAGAAGAATAAGTGGCTTTCAAACGCTATTGAACAAAGACTGAACGGCGGAGAGTAAGATGATCTCTTTTGATGAAATAAATGTTGATTACAAAGATGTAGATCTCAAGACTGATACAGACAAGGTTTATTACTACGCTCTTAAGAATGCAGTAGAAGAATATTATTATTGGTCAGACAGGAACTCAGGTGTAATAGAAACCTTCTTTACTAATGGCAGGCTTTTAAAGGTTTGGGATAAATATCCAGAGTTTAGGAGTAGTATCTTTGATCATTACATTATGGGGTACGACAGGGTAGCGCGAGCGCTGGGAACCAAAGAGTTAGAAGAAGATATAAAGGGACAGTGCAAGGCTATTGCGGAAAAAATCTTTGAAAGCAAAGAAGGCTGCTATGATAGTCATTGGGCAGGTACAGCCGAAAACTTACGGCGCATGGGGCTTGGTTCTGTATCTTGGGATTATGACGAAATTCTATCATCACTGAAAGATGAACAAACTTCAGAATCTTTTAGCTTCTGGATGAACCGATATATGGCCAGCTTGGAAGAGGGCGACGAAGAGTCGTTTGAATCTCTTTACCTCTCTATCAAGAGAGCCAAGGGTGCTACCGAAGTTAGAGAGTCAATTATTCGGACGGCCTTGGCAAAGAACGCTCTTTCTGAGAAAATCTTAAACAAGATTGTAAAGTCTGCTCCCATCACTTTGCGCAGAGCTATTGTCGCCCGACTCTGTGATGAAAAGAGGGAGGTTAATAATAAGATTCGCTACAAGAATAAGCCTGCTGAAACTTATCGTGGAGGGTACTCTGATGAAGATTTCATAGGAATTGAAGAAAAAGCTGACGCCTTGGATGCAAAGCTTATATTGTTTGCGCCGATAGTAGATATGGATCTTCAAAGAAATTTGATAGACTATCTAAGTAAGGACAATCTAGTGTGGGTTGTTCCGGCCGTCTCTCAGTTGAGAAGCAGTTGGTTGAGCGAAAGACTAGAACACAAAATGTCATAATAAGATTGGAGCAATTATGTCAAAGAACGTATTGTTAAAGATTAAAGTTACAAACCTAGACTCTAACCAAGAGTATATCCATTCCAATGTGCCCCTTGATCATGTTGAAATGATTAAGATGAATCCCAATCTAAAGGTTGAGGTCTTAGGCCGTCGTCGCATGGGCGGAAGGCGCAGGGATAGCGGGGGACAGGGCAATGTTGAGGGCAGTTAGTGCGATATTGGCAGGCCTATTACTAGGCGGGTCAGCGAGCGCCAACCCTTACAAGGGCCGGATTGTATCCGGCCTTGACACCGAGCTTGCCTATGATAAGATACTCCATACAGATGATGGAAATGTGATGGTGCCATTGACAATCTCTTTTGAGCAAAGCGCCTCCCCGGAAGAAAGGGGGAGCTTTTCTCCAGAGATTATTAAGGAAAATATAGCAATATCCCACAGAGAGCTTAGGGAATTCTTTGGCGAAAAGGGCTATAAATTAAAGCCGTGTCAAAACTATTATACACTACACATATTTGTTCTGTCAAACAAAACAATGTTTGAATCAGGATTGTTTGACTTTTGGAAGAAACAAAATAATGCAACCATAGTTTACGCGTTTTATGATGCGACCATTGAGGTGCGAGCAGAGGACAATATAATTTTTTCCCATATGTCTCACACCATGGATTTCGAATCAATGCAGCATGAGCTTGCCCATTATTGGTACAATAAATACTGCCTCTCTGATTTGTATCCAGACTCAGAGATTTTCGCAAGGACTATAGAGGATAGATCGAGAGTTTATTATCATGAATACTTTTCAAACTAGAACAAATCAAGTCCTGACTGCATTCGACACTCCTCCGGCATTTGACGACGTTCTGCTGGTTCCAACTTATTCAAGTTTATCGTCAAGGCTATCAGAAGAAATAGACTTAAGCACAGCTTTGTCTAATTCCTTTAGCCTGAGTGTTCCAGTTATATCTTCTCCGATGGATACTGTTACTGGAGCTAATATGGCTCTGGCTATGTCGCAGCATGGCGGCATGGGAGTTATCCATAGGTTTATGACTCCAGAGCAGCAGATAGAGGAAATTAGAACTGTTCTTTCTAAGTCAAAAGAGGGGCGGCTTGCTCCCAAAAGGCCAGTGATTGCCTTTGCTATTGGTGTTGGGAAGAGTGAGAGGGTAAGATTTGACAAAGTATATTCTGAGTTTCCCAATCTAATAGACTGGGTTTCTATAGATGTTGCTAATGGTCACTCTCAATATATGTTAGAAATGTTACAGTGGGTAAAACATAGGGTTGGCAGTTCCGCTAATGTAATGGTTGGAAATGTTGCCACAGGAGAGGGCTATAAGTTTTTGGCAGACAATGGCGCTGACGCGATTAGAGTTGGCATAGGCGGCGGAAGTATCTGTAAGACAAGAATTATGACTGGCTTTGGAGTCCCAACATTGGCATCGGTGTCTGATTGCTACCGGGCAAAAACAACACACAACTACGGGGCTTCGATTATTGCAGACGGAGGAATCCGTTATCCGGCAGACTTAGTTAAGTCTCTTGCATTTGGAGCAGACGCAATAATGGCTGGAAGAATTTTTGCTGGTACTTTGGAATCTCCGGGCGAAACAATTATAGTAGATGGAGTAAAATCAAAAACGTACAGAGGTATGGCATCAAGAGAAGTTCAAGAAGATAAGAGGGGCGGTTTAAAGCCTGGTACTTGTGCCGAAGGAGTTTCGACACATATACCTATAAAGGGTAAGGCACATTATATTCTAGAAGAATTTTCTGGCGGCCTTAGATCTGCTATGACTTACTGCAATGCAAGAAGCATTGAAGAGCTAAGAGAGAATGCTAGGTTTATTAAACTCTCTCCATCTTCTCTCGAAGAATCTCATGCTTTTGGAACAAAAGTTTAAAGGAGTAAAAATGTCAAATAAAGGATTTGAAAAAGCTGTTTTGGATAAACTTTCCTCAATTGAATCTAGGCTTTCTTCAATTGAGGAAAGTTTAGAGGGTATAGGGGACTTTGCATCAGACATTATATCTGATGAATCAAGCCCGCTAAACATGGAAATGCTTAGCTCACTCAAGGATACTTTAAGTGCGCTTTCATTGCCGATTGAATCTATGGGCGATCTACAAGCTCCCGGTTCAGATAAAATGTCATTTGACGAAGTAATGGGTTCATTAAATGAATTTAAGGATAGAATCGCAGGAATCAGGGAGGTTATGGCAGAGGCTACAAAAGAATAAGAGTCCGCCGTCTTATGTCGGGCGCAATTTTCTTGCGGCGCGTTCGATCCAGATTATAGGGTGGTGTGGCAGGGAGCCGCACCAATTTTCCCGAAAATGAAAAAAGAGGTTGTTACAGATGAATATTTCACAGACTAAAGAAGTTCTTAAGACTATGCCTACCGATAAGTCGGTTATGCTTCATGCTAAGCATGGAGTTGGTAAGTCGTCCGTTGTCCGACAGGTTGCAGAGGAGCTTTCTGCTTCTACTGGAGAGACTTACGGCTTCTTCGATGTTCGCCTTTCTCAGTGTGAGGTTGGCGATATTAAGGGTATGCCCGACAAGGATGTAAAGGAGCAGGTTATCCGCTTTCTAAAGCAGGAGTGGTGGCCTCGCGACCAGAATTCAAAGGGAATCCTTTTCTTCGATGAGCTTAATCGAGCATCAAAGGACGTTTTGCAGGCTGTCTTTGAGATTTGCCTTGACCGTCGCCTTGACGGAGAAAAGCTTCCTGATGGTTGGCGCGTAGTCTCTGCGGTTAACTCCGATGATGACTACGATGTTGTGGAGCTTGATCCTGCTTTGCATGACCGTTGGTTCCATATTGACTTTGATCCATCGACAGAAGAGTGGCTTACTTGGGCGCGTTCCAGCGGGGTTCACAAGGCTGTGGTTGAGTTTATCAACCGTAATCAGAACCTTCTTGACCCGCCGGTAGGTAACTTGGAGGCTGGTCGCGTTTATCCTTCGCGTCGTAGCTGGGCCGCCTTCTCTGATACCATGATTCACATGGGGCTTGATTCCCGCACAGATGACGGTATGCTGACCCAAATCACTAAGGGCTGGGTCGGTCGAGAGATTGCGGTAATGTTCCAGAAGTTCATTACCAATGAGTTCTCCAACCTTCGTCCAGAAGAAGTAATTGAATCTTACGATAAGGTCGAGTCAAAGGTCGAAGCTGCATGTAACGACATTGAGGTTATCGCTGCTCTTTCCCGCTCTGTTGTGGCAGAGGTCAACGAGCGCAGCCTGACCACTATGAAGGATAAGCAGCGTGCTAACCTTCGCAAGTTCTTCATGGCACTTCCGCCTGATGTAGCTTCACAGGCTTGGGTTGGTCTGCTCGCAGGCAAGAAGTCAAAGAAGATTGTTATGGAATGGCAGTCTGACGAAGA
>Ga0255768_10004310_pt1 | contig 13940 bp, 13 predicted proteins | sample 071ome_33_FD_179983 | JGI IMG/M metagenome (GOLD analysis project Ga0255768, IMG submission 179983) | Coastal salt marsh microbial communities from the Groves Creek Marsh, Skidaway Island, Georgia - 071412AT metaG (version 2) | ecosystem: Environmental > Aquatic > Marine > Intertidal zone >...
CATCATAAAATGCAATAGAAGTTATCTTTTCATTGGCCTTCATCACATCAGGAAAACCATCCACAACTTCTACCTCGATATCAAAAAATAAGGTTCTGATTCCCTCACTTACATCATCGGAATCTGTATATTGGTCAACTAAAAATCTTGTTGTGATAGGAACATCACTTTCGAATAAACCTGGGTCATCATTATCCCATTGATATATTTTCTTTACTTTATCACCATCTAATGTATAATGTAAACCAGTAGAATTTTTCACATAGGCATATTTTTTATAAGGAACAATAAGATGTCCGCGTTTGTCATCCCAAACATGGATTTTGTTTTTTCTCTTTTCGTAGTGTATTGCCTGATACATGAAACCTCTTTAATATAAATAGATTAAAATAATCTGAAACCTTAATTTTTTTTGTAAATGGGGAAGTATATTGCAACTTCCCCATAATTACATTATTAGAAATTAATAGTAACTCCAATGTTCGCATATCTTGGTGTACCCAAGAATACTTCTGCGTTATGTGGTAAGTGTTGTTTACTACCCCATCCATTGTATTGACTATTATCAACAGCATCTTGTACAAATACTTCATCAAGTGCATTGAAGATATGACCTGTTAAGGCAATATCGTATCCCTTGATTGGTAATTGATATGATGCGTGTAAATCAAGTTTTGAGTAGCCAGGAGCTTCCCAAACTTGTGCCCTATCGGCATCGTCACCTGTTCCGTCGTATTCACGAGCTGATGGTGACCAATCTGAATAGTTCTTATCATATGTTTTGTATAATGCCTGAAGTCTTAAACCTTTTAATGGCTTAAGAGTAACACCTAAAATATAAGATGTTTGTGGCATATCACCAACATACAATCCGTCAAGAGCATATTGATATTCAGTAGTGGTTAATCCGATTACTTGACCTTCTGAGTTATACTCGTTTTCTTGGTAAGTACCCTCAGCATCTCCATCGAATTTCCAATTACCGAATGAAGCGATGAAATCAAGTTCAACCATATCATTTGGTTTCACTTTGGTTTCCACTTCAATACCTTGGTGCCTTTGATTTACACCTCTTAGGAAGATAATATCAGTATCACCTGATGAACCTTGACCTGTTGTTACAGATTTTGTAAGGTTTCTATCTTGCCAATCAGTATCGTAAGCACTTACTCTAACTCCAAGTGTTTGTGTACCGAAGTTTGCACCAATCTCATTATGTAGGAACTTTTCGTTCGCTGGGTCTGATGCTACGGTTCCATCAAAGTAGATAACATTATCTAAGATAGGAGCTTTTTCAACTAAACCTGAATTAACAAATAATCCAAGATTATCACTCACATTAAATAATGCACCACCTTTAACTTGGTAAGTAGTAATTGGGTCTGCTGTAATCACTTCATCTTCAACTGTAAAATGGTCTTGATAAGAATACTCAATAGATGAGATTCCACCCATACCATATAGATTTAGTTTTTCTGTAGTGTAATTACCTTGTACAAATCCACCAATCCAATCTACGGTTGTTTCATTGAAGTATGCAATTTCATCACCTAAACGAACTACTTTACCTTCAGGTGCATTTTTATCTGCATAATCAACATAGTAATCACCACCTAATAAATCACGAACTTCACGAGCGTGTTCTATACGAGCAGTTCTCCAATCAATACCTGTTTGTAGTTCTAAGTTTTCATTGACTACATAGTTTAATTTTGAAATCAAACCATAGGTATTTTGTCTGTTGATAGAATTTCTAAGAATTCCTTTTGAACGATTTTCTGTTGTTGAGAAGTTTGTATCGATGTTGTTAGAATTAGTTGCAATTGCTGCATTCCAATCCCAAGTCCACGGTGAAGATGTGTACCATCTTTCTCCCTCAACTGCAGGTTTTCTGAAAGAAGAACCATAAGTTCCTGTTCCACCACCAGAACCACCACTCCAATAAAAAACAGAACTCAAACGAGCTTTGTCATTTAATGTTAAGAAGTGATTTAAATTCACTAATGGTTTGTGGAAATAGTTTTCTCTTTCGTTCAAGAAATTACTATTGAATCTATTTGTTGTTCTCGCTCCATACATATACCAATATTGTTTACCTGTATATGATGGGTCAATTGGTGCGACATTTTGATTGAACAATCTACCAGCTTCAGTAGAGAATTTGTTACCCTCTGCAAATGCATCAGTATCATATCCATCAATACTACCAGCTAACTCTTGTGAGTATGTGGCAATATTCTGTTTGTATAGATTTTGTCCATGTCGTTGTGGAGCACCGATTGCATACAACTCGAACCTTTGTTTATCACTTACGGCATATGAACCACCGAAGTAGTATGCCCAAGCATCAGTCCAAGTTCCATCGATAATTCCATCACCAGTTTTACGAACAATAGTTCCACTCAAAGCTAACTTGCCATTTAATAATAGACCAGTATTGTAGTTTACAGTAGTTTTAAGAAAACCACCATCACCAGCTTCTTGTTTGAACTTCCCACCTTTTTCAAAAGATGTAGGGTCGGTAATGATATTCATAGTTCCACCAATAGAAGGTGTTGCCAAATTAACAGCTGATAAACCTCTCTGAACCTGAATTGAAGATGTAGCATCACCTACTCCATCCCAATTAGACCAGTAAACCCATCCGTTCTCCATATCATTTTGGGGAACACCATTAATCATCACTGCAACATTTCTTTGATTAAAACCACGAATGTTGATACGAGCATCACCCGCACCACCACCTTGTTGAGTAGCATATACTGATGGTGTTGTGTTAAGAATCATTGGAATATCTTGAGAACCTAATCTCAATTCCATTTCTTCTTTATCAACATTAGTATAGGCCACAGGTGTTGTTTCAGATGCACGAGATGCTAACACCTCAACATCTGATAAGGAAACTACATCAAAATCCAATACGAAGTTTAATGTAGTGATACCCTCAACAACTATTGATTTAGTTATTGAAGAGTAACCAATGAAAGAAGCTGTTACATCATAAGTTCCATTAGAAACATCAATAGAAAAAGCACCAGTATTATCTGATACTCCACCCAAATCTGTTCCAAGAACTACAATATTAGCTCCCTCAAGTGGTTTATTGTCAACATCAGTAATTGTACCATTAATAGATTGTGCGAACAATCCACCAACCATCAATACTGATGCGATTAGATTACGATATGTCATAATCATCTCCTTGTTGTTTACTTGTGAATGACACATTTTTATCCTGGTGTGTCGCCTGCCAGCGGTATGTGAATCCTTTAACCATTTGTATATTCTTGGTCATCTTTATCCCCAGTCAAACTTGGTATTTCACAAGAATCGTTGTTACAGAATTTATCAATTTCTGCTTCTTCATTTTTAATCACTCCAAAGTTCAACTTACCTAATTTTTTAATTTGTTTATTATATTCCTTTTCATCAATTGCTTCATAAGGCATTTGTGGATATGCACCCCAATCGTGTCTCGGTAATAAACTTATCCCTTTTAAATGATACTGAAAATAATTCAGTACATTAGGTATTTCATCACCCTCTGTTTCGGGGTCAAATGTAACCGTACAACTTACTTGGTTATCTGCCCAATGTCTTTGTAGAAATGAAGCCAATGAGAATTGTTCCCATATACTTAAATCTTTAGCAGTTCTAATTCCCTCACCTACATCAACTGGTATCTCAACAACTAATGTGGAATCTTCTGAACCAAAAGCAGGTTCAATTTTGTAACCTGCTTTTTTCAATGGTTCTACTAAATCCGAATTAATTGATAACCTAATTCTTCTAATATAAAATCTTGATTCTGGATAATGTAAACCTGGTGTAGAACCTGCCAATAATGATACGGTTCCACTTGGTTTTACTGATGTGGTTTTTATTGAATTTGGTATTGCAAACCAATCTGAATAAATATTATCCCATTCTTGAATAGTATCATAACCACCCTCTAACCAATCTTTTAAAGTACCTAATCCTTTATCTGTAATAAATTGAGCAACACCACTCACACTACATCCGATTCTTCTGTTTCTCAACATCACTCTGTTTGTATCACTCCAATGAGTTCTACCAAGTGTTACGGTCTTTGCATATAGGTATGCATATTTTAAAGTTCGTTTATAATCTTCTAATGATTCATGATTGCTTGGAAATGTTTCCACCAAACAACATAATTCATAACTTTCTAATGTCTGTTCCAAACATGGATTACCACCCATTGCTCTATGGTCTTTATCATCTCCACCATTCTTCATTCTTGAATAGTGTCTCATGTTATCTAACCAAGCCAAACCTGGTTCACCATTATCTACAATTCTTTTTGATACTTCAGTATAATCCATACCCAACTCAGCAAATATACTATTGTTACTTGTCCAACCATATTGGTCTCTATGTGGATTAACCTTATAGTTTTTTAAATCCAAGTATTCTTCATTGTGTGGGTCTCCAAATACAATCTCTGCAGTTCTTCTAACATTACCTGCCACAACACATTTACCGATTAAATTCATAATATCTACGATTGTTGTGATTGTGATTGGATTACCACTATTGTTTTCTAATACACCTCTAATATCTTCATGGACTTCTTCTAATGGTTCTGGTCCTGATGATACACCACCAAATCCTTTAATTGGTTCACCTGCTAATCTGATTAATGAATAATCAAATTCAACTGGTGATTGTCCATGAAAATAACTTTCTAATAATAATTTTAATGATTCAACCCAACCCTCACGAGTATCTGGTATTTGATAAGTTTGTGGTGTTCTATCTTTATCAACACCCTTAACAATTATTTCCCCCGCTCCTTTGGTATCAAATCCTACTCCAACACCCAACATACTTGCATCCATAAGGAAACAGAATGGTTTTGAGTAATCTTCTTTGATTGTTTTTGTTGATACGAACGCACAATTGTTTAGTGCTGCATATAAATTCTTTTCTTCTGTGATTGGTGTTCCCATTGCCCATAAACCACGACCTGGTGGTAAAAACTTCATATTGAAAATTCTATCATACATTTCTTGAGCACTCTTTTGTGCTTGCCAAGGATTCCAACCTAATTGATGACCCTCAATATGGTTCATCTGCATAGTGTAAGTTCCCTCAACTACTCTTTGGACGGTTTCCCACCATCTTTCATTTTTTCCATTTTCTTTAATACGAGAATAGGTTCGCATATAAACTAACTCACCCAATCCATTAAAACCGAAAGGTGCTTTTTTTCTTTTGTACTTACTTACAAAATTCTCTGATAACTTAAACTTGTGTTTTCCCATTGTAACAAACTCCTTATTTGTAAACTTGTCTATAATTTTCTGTCATAATTAAGTACTGTATATATAGTGGAATATTTCAAATATATACAAACTTTTTAATTTTTTCGTAGAATTTTTTTCGAAGTTTTATTCGAATCCATCTCCATCGAAATCTTTCTTCTTTTGTGCTAAGGTTTTACGAATATACTCATCTGCATTATTCATTTTACCTTGTACTTCTTTACCACCTTGTGTGTTGGTTTCATAAATCTGAATGAAACCTGTATTGGTATTAATGGTTGCTGGAAAGGTTATTCCATCTGGCCCAAATCTATTTTTAATAACATGAAAACGACCTGTATTAGCAATCTTATCTTCTACTTTTCTACTCATACTCATAACAAAATCTGCTGTCATAACCTTTGAATAGTCTTCTGATACTTTATCAGCTCCAATTACATCCTCTTCAAGAGCAGAACGATTTGCCTGTGATGCAGTCCATACTGGTATATCAAACTCTCCCGCCATACCTCTTAACTCCTCATAAATATGTCCTAACTGATGTCGTTTTTCATTAAAATGTTGAGTGGATTTCATAATATCTGCATAATCCACAATCACTAAATCTGGTTTTAATCCTCTCATCTCACATTGTTGTAAATGTGCGGCAAGAGTATTTACACTCGCGGTTCTTGTTGGATAGTATTTTATTATCAACTCACCCTTTAACTTTGAAATCTTTTGTTGTACTTCTTCTTTATAATATTGTAAGTTACCTGTTGGTTGTCCACTTACTATTGTATCGTATCGTAATCCAACATACTGAGCATTTAACTCTAATGTATAATGAACTACAGTCTTACCTTTGGCAACAGCTTCAGCTCCAAGAGCTTGAAGTGTCCAAGATTTACCAATACCAGCGGGAGCAACTATAACTCCAAGTTCACCACCTGCCAATCCACCATCCATTAATTCATTTATACTATCCCATTTTGTTGGTAATGTATTTCTTGATTGTTTAGTTAATCTTTCTTCCAAACCCGTAATGTATTCGTGTCCTATATCAGTTTCAACACCTGCCTTCATTGCATCATCTATAAGTGTTTTTATCTCATCATATCTTTGAGATTCTAATAACTCAACTGATTCCATGATTGCATTCTTTACAACTTGATTCTTACAGAACTCAAGAGATTTCTCTTTTACAAAATCTAAATCTGGTGATTCTCTATGTTGCCAGGCATTTCTTAAACTATCCACGATAGATGTTTTCAACACATCATTATCTACATCATCTACGAGAACCTTTAATGCCTCCATTGTTGGTGTGGTTTTATATTTTTTGAAATAATCCTTGATGGATTTTATGATGAATTTATTACTATCTGAATCGAAGTAATTTATTTCTAAGATATCTAAAATAGTTTTGGTATACTTAACATCAACCAATAATGATGTCAAGATTTTACTTTGAAAATTTGTTCCGTATTGTATTAAAGATTCACTCATTATAACCTATTATTAAGTATCAAGATTGCTGTATAAATCACGATATTTTTTATCATAAATTTCATTTCTTTTCTTATCACGATATCTTTGTCGTGCCTTTGCCCTTATCTCTTCTGCATTTCGTTTGTAATGTTCCATTTGCCACTTTCTTTGAGCATCTCGTCTCTCTTTTTCGGTGAAGTATTTTCTCTTTCTACCCATGAGTTTTCTCCGCCATCTGATTCAATCTATTGAATGTTGTTGTTAACCAACTCTCAAGATTAGGTAGGGCAGTATACATCTTATCTTCCAAGAACATTCTTTGAAATTTATGTTTAATAATTCTTTGAATTGGTTTCTCCATTATTTCTTGTATTTTTAATTTACTACTACCTGATATATTTAAATCATCTAAATCCATTAACAATTTATTCATCTCTAATTGTTCTTTTGAGTTTACAATTTCAGTACATAATTTAAATTGTTTTTGTTTTGGTACAGAACTTTTTATTAAATCATCAAGTGTATATTTGTGTGGTGATTCAAGCCAAGGGAATATTTTTAATAATGTTTTTTGTCCAGCACCTTTGATACCTGGTATCCCATCAGATTTATCACCATCCATCATTCTGTATAATAAAAAGTTTTTGGAATTGATTCCATACTCATTTAAGATTTTTTCTTCATCATACATTTTCTTTTTTGTTGGTGACCATACTCTGATTCTTTCATCTACTAATTGTAAGAAATCTTTATCAGTAGACATAATCGTACATTTATCTTTGAAGACATGTTTTGATGAATATCCAATAACATCATCGGCCTCAATATTATCCATTGTGGTTATGGTTAATGGTAAACACTCAAGATACTCTATTAACCTATTCAACTGAGCAATCATCATTTTATGTTCTTCTTCTCTTGTAAGAGAAACATCTGTATGACGATTTAACCTTAAGGACATTTTTCTTCCTGCCTTATATTCAGGAAAAATCTTTCTACGGCGGTTAGACCCACCCTTACCATCAAACACGATGATAGTGCGGGTTGGCCTAACCATATTTATAGCATAACCAATTGACCTTAAAAAACCTACTATTCCACCAATGTGAATACCATCCTCATTAGTAGTAGGTATCGCGGTGAACACTCTAATAAAAGTATTCAATCCGTCTATGAGTAAAACCGAGTCGTTTGGTTCACCACTATCTATTTTACCGCCAGATTTCTTAATCTCCTCAAGTATTGATATGTATTTCTTCTTAGTCACCAAGAACCTCATCTGTGAACTCTACATCATCAATACCAAGTTTTTCTTTGTATTGTAATATAACCTTATCACAAATGATTTTGTATACATACTCTCGTAGTTCATCATCACTGGTAATCAAATCTTCCCAATCTTTTGATAGGAACTTATGGTCTTTACCATTCTGGTCTGTAAGAGTATACCAAGCACCACCTGTCTTTACTAACTTATGTTCTTTCAACACAGTCAACCATGCACCATAGTTATCAATACCTCTATCGAAGTACATATCATAATCTGCATGTCGTAAAGGTGGGCCTAAACGATTCTTAACAATCTGTGCTCTACATTTCATACCCAATACATTTTTACCTGTATCTTTTATCTGTCCCATGTTCTTTAATCGAATACGAGTAGATGCGTGAAATGGTAATGCCTTTCCACCACTTGTTGTCCAAGGGTCTCCAAACATCACACCTAATTTTTGTCTTAACTGATTAGTAAACACTAATGCAACTTTTTGTCTACCAATCATTTGAGTAATCTTTCTCATTGCCTTTGATATAATGATTGCCTTTGCAGTTGCCCAACCATCTTTATCAAAATCAGCTTCTAACTCTACTTTCGTAGTAGCAGCAGCAAGTGAATCTACAAGAATAGTTACTAACCTATCTTTATCTGATTCTCTTACTTTAGTTACGATTTCTTCAATCGCTTCAAAGATATCTTCTACAGTCTCTAAATGTAGATACAACATCTTACTCATATCAATTCCAATCACATCCATGAACTCTTGAGAAACAGAAGTCTCAGTATCTATGTATACTGCAACTCCACCTTTCTTTTGAGTTTCTGCAAGGATATGAGCACCAAGTAGAGATTTTCCACTTGATTCTAAACCATTGATTTCAGTAATTCTACCAACTGCAATACCACCATTTGGTTTGTTTGATATTGCCAAATCTAACATAGAACTACCTGTGGATATAAAATCCTTAATATCAGTAGGTGTTGAATCACTTCCATCAAGAAAGTATGCAACTTTTGTATCTTTGAACTTTTTATTTAAACTATCGGCCAGAGTATTGGCCAACACATCGTTTACTGATGCCATCCTAATCTCCTAAGTTAATAATGGGAGCCACAATATATGACTCCCATATATTTGTTATAATTTATGAATTGAATAATTCATCAAAGGCATCACCAGTATTACTTACTGATTTTGCACTTGAGATTTCTGAAGCAGAAACTGATTCTTCTTTTTCTTCTTCATCATCATCATCACTTGGATTCAACCACTCATTCAACACATCAGTAAGGTCATCATAAGATAACTCTTGATAGATTTCCTTAATATCTTGTTGTGTTTTTACCAACTCAAGAACTTCTGGTTCATCTGAAATTGGTGTTTGATTAGGTTTAACACGAATGTTAGTTTTTGGATAACTAGCACCTGTCTCTTCTGCTGAGATAAACTCAACAACAACATCACGACCATTTACTGGGTCGGTGATATCTCCATAATCAGGGTCTGCGATAATAGAAAGTAGTTCTTGATAAACTGTCTTTCCAAATCCCCAAAACTTCACTCCTTGTTTTTCCTCACCTCTTACAATAACTGGAGCAAAAGTTCTCATTTTAGCCTCAAGTTTTCTTGATAACTGATAGTCTTCTTTACTACCACTTGCTTTTAGTTTTTGAGCAAACTCTTCAATAGGGTCTGGTCTACCAAAAGAAATTGGTGAAAGATAAGAACGATTGTTCAGATTGTAGTGAAAGAAAAGTTCAATAAAAGGATTATCTTTATTGAATGCATAAGGAACGATTCTAATTTGAGTTTTACCTGGTTGTGGTTTCCAAAGACTGGAAGTACGATTGTTTGTGGTTTGTAACTGATTTAGTCGTTTTTTAATTGCATTTAAGTCCATTACTTAACTCCTCATTTGTTTATGTTTATTGTTTATTTATTAATGGTATCATTTTCCGATACAATAATAAGTATAACCTTTATTAATAAAAATGTAATCTTTTTTCATATTTTCAAAAAAAAATGGCCATCTTGTTTTTAAGTTTGTAGTATAGTGGAAACTAAAAATCGTGTGGCCATTTTTTAAATAATTTAAATTGGAAATCTTGGGGATGTGAGATTTGCGAGTACTCACAACTTAAAGCTCAGATTTTTTATACCTTGTACCTAATACCCATCAGTTACGATGATTCTTCTCAAGATGGTTAATCTCATTGAAGTGAGTACAACCTCTGTATTATTGCTTTATCTCTCTGAGTTTAGATTAATTCAGCCATAAAGTGGGATTTCAGTATTACCCTTACCCACAACAAGGTCAACAGAATCGCTTATCTGTTTTTATTCTTCAAGTACATTAGATTATTGATGTCTCAACTACTCTACCATTCGGCTTTGTAGGTTCACCACGAACTAATCTCAGATTGCTTTATGGGCTTCCGAAGTCTACCCATTATTCAGCCAATCCCATACAGAGTTAATTACTCTCTGTACTTTCCGATTTCTCAATTGTCAAATAACTTTATACATTAATATATATGTATATAAAATCTGAAAATGTAATTTATTTTATATTTTCTTGATTTTTTTTCTGATTTTTGGTAGCAATTTCTTGTACTTTATTCTCATCAATCATCAATTGTGAAAAATCAATACAAATAAATTCAGCATTGAAATTTTTATTCCAATCACCAAATTCATTTTTTACATTATCTTTGAACCCTCGTGCCACCACAACGATTCTATCAACTTTACCACCACGATTCATATAGTATCGTGCAACTTGTGATACTACATCAGTACTAGCAATCTCATCTTTGATTTCTACTAATGAAATAAAATCATCATCTTCATAAGTGAAATCAGGTTTTGATGATACGATTTGTTTTTCGTGAGATTGATTAGATTTGATATCTTCAACTGAAATATCTTTACCATAAACCAACTTACGAAGTGCATCACCTACTACACCCTCAACTCTCATTTGTTCATCAAATGCATCATGCCATTGTGTTTCTTTAACATCTGCAGGTTCAAAACCCTTATGAGTTTCAATCCAAGGCTTCATTTGTCTTTTTAACTCATCTACAAATGCGGTATCAAAACCATTTTTTGTAGTGTTGGTAGGTATGATGTAATCTTTAGGTACATCAATCTCAACAAATAAACCATTAAGATGTGCCAAACCACCATCTCTTTCAGATGCCTTTAATTTGATAGTACCTAATAAAATATCATTTTGATAAACATAATATGTTGGTACTGCACTTGGAGCATAATTTTTTGTTAATAAATTACGATTTCCAAGATTTGATACAATTTCTGTTTCAATGGCAGAAAGGTGTCTACCTATTTTAACATCAAATTGAGTCTTGGTAGGTACTATCTTATCATCATCGAGATAATCAGTATACCCCCATTTTGTAATAATGTTCCAAGTGTTGTTTTGTGTATTTTCATAACTAACACCTGGTGTTTTCCAAGAATCATCTTGAACATCACGATTGTTTAAGAAAAACTCACCTGGTTCTAAAATTCTCTCTAATGTTTTATTAGATTTGTGAAGTTTCCAGGTAATTTTTACTTTACCACTTTTGAGTAAGCGATTGTATCTGTTCTGCATTGAACGATACCAAGTGTTCTTAGATGGATTCCACCATTCTTTGACGAATTTGGAAGTATTGACATTGGTTATCTCAACCATTGTACCATGAGTTGAATTTACTGGTGATAATTCAAGTTCTACTTGTTTATCTGATAAATCCAATACTTCCATTTTAGGAACTTCACCATCATTGTAAACAACTGATGATTCGAATCCATTTTCCAAACCTACCTCACTTGTTACAACTCTACCTGGTTCACCAAGATAATTAGTGAATTGGTTATATCCCAATCCCCATCTTGAAGTTCCACCATTTACTATTTTGGTTTTTGCATCAACTGCTGTAGTAACATACAACTTTGTTGATACGGTATCTTTACTCATACCAATACCATTATCATAAATTTTAATAGTATCTGGTATTGTGTTTCCGTTTGGAGCAAAAAACTCAATAACTACCTCTCTGACATGGTCTTCAGGCAATCTTGGGTCATCTAATCCAATAAAACAGTTATCGACTGCATCCTCAAGTGCGTTATATGCAGCTCCATACCCTGCACCCTTGAATGATTTATATACATCTGATGTGATTATCAGATTTTTAGATTGTAATTTAGCCATTTGCTAATCTCCTATATTAATTGTATTGAATATCCTACATCAATACATTTGTTCAAGTTAGATATTGTTGAATATTATACATCAATCAATATCATATATACATATATATCAGATACAAATCTGAAAATGTAATTTTTTTTAATAATTATTTTTCAATTGACATTAACCTTTCTTCTACTCGTACATCTGTAATACCACGAGATTCACATTTCTTTTTAAATCTTTTATACATTTGGTTCAAAGCTTTTCTTTGTTTTACACTTAACATACCATTAAATCTTAATTGTTTTTCTACTGAATCTAAAAACTCTGTACTACGAATTACATATGTTGGTTGGTATCCACAGCCATTTAATAAAGTTCTAATCAAATTGATTTTGTATTGACCATCTTTAATATTTTCTAACTTTTGATACTTTTCTAATTTGTTTTCTGTTTTCTGCCACTCTACATATTTTGTAATAAGGTTTTCCATTGAGAGTTGCATACTAGCAGTTATTCTTCTTTTACCAAACGCGTTGTACATCGAGATAGTAAATTCCCTCACACTATCTGGTTGATAATATCTATGGTCATTTAGTATATGGTTCAGTTGTCTACGAACCTTGTTTAATTTTTCGGGGTAATCTATATATCTACTCACGATATTGTATATCCTTGATTATTAATTTCTTTTACTTCTTCAATCAATTTATTAATCTCATACCTTACACCATCAGAATAACTTCTGGCGTTTTCATTTTCATCTGTTTCAGGTATTTGATAATAAGCATCCATCGCAGAAGTTTCTATATTTCTTAATTTATTTAAAATTTCTTGTAATGTAATTTTCATTATGCAACTCCTATATTGTTTGTAAGGAAACAAGCCTCCATTAATGATATTTCAGGTTTTTCATTTATAACCCAATCTTCGATGAAATCAATCATCAATAACATTGTATCTGGTGATATGTGATACATTAAATCCCAATACGGGTCATTAGAACTCATCATCGTCAATACCATCCCAAAGGTCATCGTTTAACATATCCATTAGTTTACTTTCCTTAACACTATTAGTGTTGGAAACACCGAACATATCATTTAGATTATCAAACTCTGAATTCTTCAAACCCATGTCATCAAGGGCCTTTACTTTAACCCCATAACCAACATCGTTTTTAGTAACTCTTTTTTTATTCTTACTCATTTCTTTATTTTCTCCTTAAAAATTATACCTAAATATAAGGCCATTTTATAATACAAGTCAAGTACTTTTTTACTAATCTTCCAAATAATTTACTTGAACCTCATTGAGATGATAATCTCTCTCAGCCCATCTGAACTCATTCTTGATGTGTTCTTGTGTTTTCTCAGCAATAGTATCTGCGAACCATCTCGCATCTCTATTCTCATTTTTTTGAGCTTTCTCACCAACACCTTGTTCTGGTACGAATATCTCCATAGTTACATTTACAAAATATCTTTTAGCCATAATTTTTCTCCTTTACATTTCCAAAGAATCTAACCACTCATCAATCTCTTGTGGTGTCATTCTTCCATCTTCTTCAAGAGCTTCTCTCTGTTCATCTCTTGTTAATGGTCTACCATTATTGTAGACTGGCCCAATACCAGTTTCGGCTTGGAACTCTATGTCGTGTTCTGGTAGATTACCAGCATCTCTTGTTAATTCATAATTCAT
>Ga0255768_10004311_pt1 | contig 13937 bp, 23 predicted proteins | sample 071ome_33_FD_179983 | JGI IMG/M metagenome (GOLD analysis project Ga0255768, IMG submission 179983) | Coastal salt marsh microbial communities from the Groves Creek Marsh, Skidaway Island, Georgia - 071412AT metaG (version 2) | ecosystem: Environmental > Aquatic > Marine > Intertidal zone >...
GATACATTACAACTCCTGTTGCCACAATTAATCAATACATGCAAATGGCAGTTCTTACTACAGAGCCTAGCAATCCAGTAGATGGAATGGTTGCTATTGCAAGTGGAGAAGCAGGTGAATGGAATCCAGGTGGATTATCTGATGGTACCAAACAGATGGTAGTATATCTCGGAGGATGGAGACCAATTGCTAGTGGTGGCGGCGCTTAATGCCTCAGAGAAAACGTTTGACCAAGTGGCAACGTTGGAAAAAGAAATCGCCTAAAGTACCAGATATAACCTGTCCAGACATAGACAGCATTATTACCAAACTTGAAAAGCATCTAGAAACAAACAGGACCTATACCCAGTTCAGACACAAGCAGATTGTAAAGACACTAGAAAAACTACGCAGAGCAAATGAGAGTTTGCGAGATAGTGGCGAGTACTGGTACGGTATAGCCAAAGACAATCTATCCAAACTGAAATAAATACTCATATAATACAAACAAGGAGCAGAGGGTATGTATGAGTATAAAGTAAAAGTCATTAAAGTCGTTGATGGCGACACGGTTGACGTGGATATCGATTTAGGATTCGGAGTGGTTCTATCAGACGAGCGTGTAAGAATAATGGGTATTGACACACCAGAATCAAGAACACGTGATAAAGTAGAAAAAGTATTTGGTTTAGCATCAAAGGCTAGATTAAAATCACTGCTAGGAAAGACAGCAATTCTTAAAACACAAATCAATAAAAATGGTGAAGACATGAAGGGTAAGTTTGGACGTATCCTAGGTGACTTCGTTTCCGTTGACGGAAGAATGGTTACGGACATTCTCGTTGAAGAAGGACATGCTGTGGCATATTTTGGCGGATCAAAAGAAGAAATACAAGCCAAACATATGGTTAATAGAGATAAACTCTTAAGAGAAGGCAAAGTAAAACTTCCAAAATAAATAGTATTACTAAGGCAACTTAGAAGCATAGGCAAACAAAAGGAGAAAAGGCATGACAAAAACAAACCTAGAAATGTCCAAAATGGACGAACAATCACAAAATTTAGAAAATCCGGTAAAATTGGTAAAATCACCTATTGACAAAAATGCCGACCTGCTGTATTATAATAACAATACTGGTAAAACTGGTATTAATATTAAAAATGGCTTAAGGAGGCACGAAATGGCAAAAAGTAAAGAAGTCCTTGATAATATCAAGAGTATTTGTCGCAACGAATGGGGCGATGAATCGATATATGAAGGACCATCAGGCAAATATAAATGGGAAGTAGGCAGAGACACAGGCAATGGTATCATCAACGGCGTTGTTCGTAAAATGGTTGCTGAAGATAAAGAAGGCAACGAAATTTACACGGTCGCTGGTTCTTTTAAGATCAATTCTGACGGCGAAGTAGCACGTTGGACAGGTCTACCTAGACGCTTTCAAAAAGAAGCATCTGAACTTGCAAAAAGCACAAACGGTCACGCAGACTAATACAATGCTTTTTAAAAACGTATTTTCTCACTTGGATAAACATCAAGCCTTTGATTTATGGCAAAGACGTTTAGAAAGTGTGGACAATGCTATCAATAATTCAACAACGGCATGGAGTCTAGAATTTTGGCAAAAAGTTCGAAGAAGTCTTGTCAGACAGGCGAATTTATTAAATGCAGGTTACAAAGAAAACTAAAAGACATTTAAGTTCAATACGTCCTATAATTTATAAAATATTAGCAATTCTATTATTGTCAGTATCATTATATGCTTATGGAACATTTAATCCAAATCCTTGGACAAAAGAAAAAATTGAGAGGAAAGTAGAAGACTCTATATTAGAGCAAGCCTTTAGTTTCGGTCTTCACGAACCTGAATTTATTTATAATGACGATAAAACTTTTGTAAAAGCACTTACAACTTGTATTGGTTATATTAACTTTACACTACATCCTGCAGAACGTGTTCCTAGTTCTATTATAATAGCAATGGCTGGAGTAGAAAGTGCATGGGGCACTAGTAGATTTGCTGTTGACGGGAATAATCTCTTTGGTATAAGAACATGGGATAAAAAGGTAAAACAACTTAAACCTTTAGACTTGCCCAATGCTGAATTTGGTGTTAAAATATTTAAAACAAAATGCGAATCTGTTAGAGAAATGGTTAGACTGCTTAATGAGCATCATGCTTACGACGGTTTCAGAGAAGAAAGAGATGAACAAATTGATAACGGTGAGTGGAATTATAGAAAACTTTTAGATACACTGGATTCTTGGAGTACTAATCCGAAGTATGCAGGTATTATTAATGATGTAATTATCAAAAGGAATTTACCATGACAATGCATTTAGCACGAGGTCTTACAACATCAAACACCCGTAAAAGAAAACGTAAAATTACACAGGCTAAAATGGCTAAGTGGACCGAAGAATTGCGTGTTCGTAATAAACAATTTAAACGTCAAGGTTTAAAAGATCAACTAATGACCATTAATGAATATATTGATTACATTCATGGCGAATATAAACCTAAGGATAAACCTAGTGTTTCCAGTACTCCGTGGCACTACTCGCCACCGTATGTTAGAGAAACCGAACACATTCCTAGTTTATCAACTAAGGATAGTTTCGAACCAGCAACAAAAAAAGAACCTATGCAATACACAGGTGAACGTAAACTGGTAGGTATTGCAACACTACATAAATCAAATATGGTTCCTGTGTTTGCAGATGACGATGATAAAACAGGTTCTAAACAGGCAACTGAAATAGCACAAATGAGGAGAAACTAATGTACGCAGATATAATCAATAGTTTCATATCTAAATATTTTAATGAAAGCGATAACAATTATGAAAATCACAACTAGTTTTTTTATGTCCCTAGTATTAGGAGTTTCGATCGCGATTGCTGGAAACAGCGAAGCCAACACTTTTGCAAATGGAGTTCCAACAGGACAACTATACACAGAAGAATCTAATCCAGAAGCATATTGTCTAGCACAAAACATCTATTGGGAATCATCCATTGACAACCTAGCAGGACAGGCGGCCGTTGCTGATGTTGTTCTTAATAGGGTTGAAAATAAAAATTATCCAAATACAATATGCGAAGTGGTCAAAGAAGGACCAGTTCGAGAAAGTTGGAAAACAAAACAGAATCCAAATCTATCTGATAATGAAAGAAAGTACAATCCAATTCGGAATCGTTGTCAGTTTAGTTGGTATTGCGATGGCAAATCAGAAGAAGTGAGAACACCTGAGGAAAATCCAAAATGGAGACTAGCACAGGAAATTGCTTACAAGATGATTAAATTCGATTATCTAAGGGGTATTTCGGAAGGAGCCACACATTATCACGCAACTTATGTTAGTCCAGATTGGGCAAAAGAATATACAATAGTTGGTAGAATTGGATTACACATCTTTTATCGCCAAAATTAACTTTTATGGTTGACAATACCGGTAAAGATGTTATTATATAATTATAGGCTAAAAAGGAGGCTAAAATGAAGGCAGTAAAAAATGTATTGTTAATTGCACTAGTATCAAGTTTGCTTGGTGCTTGTTCTAGCATGACAACAATCGCAGAAAGAGACACGTATGCACAACCTAAATGGTATGCTAAGTGTAAAGACCACGGAACTGAAGGTTGGTTCTGGTGGGAGAAAGACTATGCGTATGCCTGTGGTGCTGGTGAGAGCATTTATGCTCAGGCGGCAGAAGAACAGATGTATGCTATTGCGATGAACAACTTCGCAAAAAGAATCAACTCTAAAGTTAATTCAAAAACAGATATTGAATTTAACAATGATGTGAAAAATACTACAACTAAAATTAGTTATGTTGTAGATAACACAACTATTAGAGAGCATCTTAACAAGGAAAGCGGACACTTTGTATTAGGTGGTAAACATTATACGTTCGTTAGGTTAAAAATGCCTAAGGAAGTGTTTGACACACTAATCAACGAAGCAAAATCAAAAGAACTAGCACAAGGTCAGTAATATGAAAACAATCATATTATTGGCTAGTGCTCTTGTTTTAACTGCTTGTGGTACAACAGGCGGCAATAAAGAGTTTACACAAAAACGAGTAGAGCAGTATTGTTATACAGATCAAGTTATTGTAAAAAACACCGATGGTGACACTAACAATGTTCAATCTAAAACGGTGTTAACCTGTACTGATAAAAAGGATCCTATGGATAGTCCTTTGATTAAATCAGGTGTTGCAAAAACTTGTGGTTATTTTACTGATCATATGATTTTAGGAGGTAGAGATGTCTGGTATAAGCAAATGGCTTGTTTCGTTGGCAACTCAGGTTCAGGGCGTTGGGTTATCGTTCCGAATCCTGTTGATTACTAGCATCATAGGTCTTAGTGCGTGTTCAAGCGGACCTATGTCAAGAAACGTAATTGTACACAATCAAGAAAAACAAGTAATTAATAATTCTTTTTCACTAGCATACAGAATTATAGAAGATATTCGATGGAACTTGCCAGAAAGAAGCACACACCTTCATAACAAAGGTGTTGTAATGGCATTAAAAAGAGCACAGAACGGCGAGATGGTTGAATGGTTTGATGAACAAAATGATGCTTATGGTTCTACCAAAATACTACTAACACATAACAACGGTAATGGTTGGTGTAGATTAGCCGAAACTGATGTTAAATATAAAGAGAATCATAGAAAATGGGTTTACAAGGCTTGTACTGCCAATAAAGGTGTATCGTGGACTATGGTACAAAAATTTGATTAGAGTAAATTAGTTCTTTACAAAATCATAAACTCGCTATATATTATACATTACTAGAAGGGTTAAATACTACACTATGATATTTGGACTTATTACATTTTTAACAGCACTTACTATATCAGGTGTAGCAATCTATTATAGTGTTGCTGGTTTGGCGGCTATCTTTGCCGCGGCAGTTATCCCCATCATTGTTATGGGTGTTTCATTAGAAATAGGTAAACTTGTAACGGCAGTATGGTTGCATAGGAACTGGAGTAGAGCAGTATGGTGGATGAAAACCTATCTGGCTGTTGCAGTCCTTGTTCTAATGTTTATTACATCAATGGGTATCTTTGGATTCCTTTCTAAAGCACACATCGAGCAAACATCACTATCGCAAGAACAAGTTGCTCTAATCGAAACACTTGACGATAAAGAAACACGCAGTCAAGCAAAAATAGAACGCTGGCGTGGTGAACTTGATCGCTTACTAAAAGGCGAAGATGTTCGTGTTGATAATCTTATTGACAAAGAACAAGACGGTTTAGACAAAATTTATGCTCGTATCAAAGGCGAAAAAGATGCTGTCAGAGAAGATGCTAAGTTTGAAATAGAACAGCAACAAACACGTATCAAACAAGCACAAGATAGACGTGATGCAGAAATTGCCGCGGCTGAGAAAAAATTTGAAGGAACACTTGGTGGAAGTAAGCAATACGAAGAAGCAGTTACAAAAGCAAAGAATAACGAACTAAGTGTAGCATCAAGGGCTCAAAAAGAAATCCTTGCAATCAATACAAAATTAGATGAAGACTTGGCTAAAATTGATGCCAAGTATGCAGGTGACATTAAAGAAATCAATGATCGTATACAGGATCTACGCAACCAAGCAAATACTAAAACAGTAGACATCGAAGGACGTATTACTGAACTTGAAGGCTTTATTGAAAGCGAACAAAAGATTATTGATGATGTAAATGAAGAAAAGTTTGGCTACGAAAAAGAATATCGTAAACTTGAAGCAGAAGTTGGACCAATCAAATACATTGCGGAATTCATTTACGGCGAAAATGCAGATCAAAATTTATTAGAGGCCGCTGTCAGATGGGTAATCATTATTATTATATTTGTGTTTGACCCACTGGCTGTGTTGTTATTGATCGCTTCGCAGTATACCTTTAATTGGTATAGAGAAGAAAAAGGTCTTAATGGTCCCGGAGGTGGTTCTACGCCGGGAAAGCCAAGCGATCCTGATCCAAAGGAATCATTTGAAGAGTACGAAAAAACTCGTGCAGAAAAAATAGAAGCAAACATTCCACCTGAAATAGAGCAACCTAAAGAAAAGTCTGTTTCACAACTTCTTGAGGAAGGATTCAAAGAAGAACAAAAACAACGTGAATTAGAAGAAGCAGAAGAACAAGAAGAAGAAAAAACTGCTGAAGAAAAAGAGGACCTTAAAGTTGCTGAAGAAATAGAAGAAGCAATGAAAGGTGAAGGCGACGATTTAGACAAATGGAACAACTGGGTTGAAGCCGCAAACAAAGAAGCCGAAAAAGATCCTGAAGATAAAAACATTCCGGATACAAGAAATAGAATTTTTTACAGTGAAGAACTTCAAAAAAAAAGACAGCCGGAAACCAAAAGTTATATAACCAAAGTCAGCAACAAACAAGTGAGATTGAAAACCAAGGAAGAACCTGGGGATTCACAGAAGTCATAGAACCATACACACAAAACAGCGAACAGAATAACAATTCACTTTTCAAAGAAGTCCTTAAAAGACGCAAATAAGTATATAGATGACAGAACAAATTAAAATGACTTTGATCACACCTCCTGACACATTGCAAAATGAAAATGCAAGTGTACTACTTGTTAACCCAAGTGATCAAGACAAAGACAGTTTCAACACTGTTGCTAAAGATCTAAACAAATCTATTAATCTTTATCTATTTGACGAAGAAGAAAATGACGACACTTCTTGGTTAATTGACGTAGCACAGTCTGTTGACTACATTATAGTTAATATTGATCAGTCAAGAAAAATTGACTGGTTAATTGGCTGGTTGTTAAACTTTAGTAAAACTTTTTACTTGACAACCAGAGAGCATATGCCTTATAATAAAATTAATGTTAATAAGGTTTATGACATTTCTCAAGTAGCAGAAGGAGTAAATTACTTTGAAGAAAGAAAGACCTAAAAAGGGATTAACGGTAGAAGTTAGAAACAATGATATTAATGGAGCACTTAGAAAATTCAAACGTAAGGTTAACGATGATGGAATTCTTCAAACCCTTAAAGAAAAAGAATTTTATGAAAAGCCAAGTGAACGACGTAAGAAAGCCAAAGCGGCTGGTCGTGCTCGATGGCTTAAGAAGATTGCTCGTAGAAAGGAAGAGTTTGGTTACTAATGCTTAAAGCAGATTTATGGTTCCCAAGTATTGTTTGGGCAACTGATCAAATAGACTTTGATACAAAGTGGTTAAAACAGTATGCTGATCAATTGCGTACTGCTAATCCTGAAGGTGTAAAGATATCTAATGCAGGAGGCTGGCAGAGTCGTAGTATCGAATATCCAGAGTTTAATGAACCTACTATTCCACCACAACTTAAAAAATTAAAGATGCAATTAGATGGTGCTGTACAAGAAGCATCTCAACAAGCAGGTTTACCTCCACTAAATTTAAACAATATGTGGTTTAATATCAACGGATACAAAGATCATAATATGATGCACGATCATCAAGGAAGTTTAATTAGTGGGGTAGTATATACAAATGTTGAAGAACCTGACAAGATGGGTAACATTGAATTTTTTAGAGATGACGATGCTATTCATTATATTCCACCACTTGATAGATATAATCATTTTACAAGTCAAAAAGGATCTTATCAACCTATGGAGAGTTTGTTATTGCTATTTCCAAGTTGGCTTAAACACAGTGTAAACAGTAACATGAGTCAAAAAGAAAGATATAGTTTTAGTTTTAACTATGGACCAGGCGCTCCAGATAAAATATTTGATCGATGAAACAGATAGATTTATTTACAACACCCTTGTGGAAACTTGAACTACCAAGCGATATAGATATTAAATGGCTTGTAGATCTTGCATATGAAAAGAAAGCAGATAATCATCTAAATGATTGTAATGGCTGGCAGAGTTTTGATCAAGAACAAGAAATGAGTTTTGCTTTTCCTATTCCGCAAGGACTTAAATTACAGCAGTTTTTAGATGATGCTATGAATAATATAGCAAAGCAGTTAGGACTTCCTATGATTAGTCTACTTAACTACTGGCTAAACATTAATCCACCAGGTGCTTATAATAATCTGCACAAACATAGAAATGCACTTCTTGTTGGTAATCTCTATTTACAAGTACCAGATAAAAACAGTGGAGGCATTGAGTTTGTACGTGATGATGATGCAGACTACTATGTTCCAGTAGATGCAGAGTATAATTCGATAGTAGGAACAAGACACACTATTGATCCAGAAGAAAGAGATATCTTAATCTTTCCTGGATGGCAACCACACGCAGTAAAGACTAACAAATCAAACAAGGACAGAGTTAGTCTATCATTTAATTATGGAGCAATAAATTAATGCGTATTGAACAAGGACTAAAATTAGATTATTCGAATGTGTTGTTACGTCCTAAGCGTTCAACACTTGGAAGTAGAAAAGACGTTGGGTTAACAAAACGTTACAAATTTCGTAATTATGTGCCTACCGAAATGAGTATGGAAATACTTCGTCCTGAAAGCCATCCAAGTTATGAAGGCATTCCTATTATGGCCGCTAACATGGACGGTGTTGGAACTATGAAGATGGCCGATACATTGGCTTCACAGGGATTGTTTACGTGTCTTGTAAAAACCTATAGTGAACAAGAATTAGTAGAGTTCTTTAATCCGTTTGCAGAGTTACGTAGAGAACACGTTGCTTATTCAATGGGTATTACTGAACGTGATTTAGAAAAGTTTAAAAAGGTTTACAGCCAAACAGAAAACATAAAGTATGTTTGTGTAGATGTAGCAAATGGCTATACCAAGTTCTTTTCAGACTATATTTCAAAACTTAGAAAAGAGTTTCCACATATTGTTATTATAGCAGGCAATGTAGTAACCGGAGATCAAACACAGGAGTTAATATTAAATGGAGCCGATATTGTTAAAGTGGGCATTGGCCCTGGTAGTGTTTGCACTACTCGCATACAGACTGGTGTTGGATATCCGCAGTTATCCGCAGTCATCGAATGCGCCGACGCGGCACATGGCCTTGGTGGACATATTATCGCTGATGGCGGTTGTACTTGTCCTGGTGATGTTGCTAAAGCATTTGCCGGTGGTGCTGACTTCGTAATGCTTGGAGGTATGTTAGCAGGACACGATGAAGGCGGTGGAGAAGTTATTAGTAAGCACTATGCCAATGGTGAAGCAACACTATTAGATAACGGCAATTTTCTACCACACTATGAAGAAAAGCAGTTTGTACAGTTCTACGGTATGAGTTCAGATAGTGCAAACAAGAAACATTTTGGCGGACTTAAGGAGTACCGTAGCAGTGAAGGAAGAGAAATACTTGTGCCTTACAGAGGAGCAGTGGGTCGTACTATTCAAGATATTTTGGGTGGGTTGCGTTCTACTTGTACTTATATTGGAGCACCAACCCTAAAACAGATATCAAAATGTGCTACTTTTATAGAAGTTAGCAAACAGTTTAATGATAGTTTGGTAAAATAACTGCTTGATTTTTTGTCGAAAAAGTACTATATTATACATATGTATGATAAATACTTGTGTAAGATGCTTGATAGGTCTTACATTAATTAACTTGCTTAATAAGGAGGAAATACTATGACAAGCAAATCTCTATCTATCTTTAATCAACTAAGACCCGTTACTGTAGGGTTTGATCCGATCTTTGATCGTTTCGAAAGAATGTTCGATGACGACTTCTTTTCAACACCTATGGTAAACTACCCACCATACAATATCGTAAAGACAGGTGACTACACCTACGATATCGAATTGGCACTTGCTGGTTTTAACAAGAAGGACATCGACGTATCATACGAAGATGGAGTGGTAACTGTAAAGACCATCCACGAAACTTCTGAAGAAACAGATGCAAATGGTAGCGTTTTACACAGAGGCATTTCTAAGAGACACTTCACTAAGAGTTTTACGGTAGCCGATGATGTAGAAGTTAAGGGTGCTGAACTTAAAGACGGCTTGCTTAAAATTGCACTGGAAAGAATCATTCCAGAAAGCAAGAAAGCAAGATCAATCGAAGTTAAGTAAAGTAAAGCAAATAGATAGTGGGGGGTGACCCCCACTATTTTAAGGAAGGCTGAAAATGAGCACACAAGAAAATATAGCAGTTGATGAAAAAATTAAAATTGATGTACAGCCTCCAAAGATGTGGAAGGTAGTGCTTCTCAATGACAATGTAACACCGATGGAACTTGTTATTGATATTCTACAAGGGTTGTTTAAGCACAACGAAGATTCAGCAAAGAAAATTACTTTAGAAATACACAATACCGGTAGTGGTATTGCTGGAGTATATCCTCATGAATTAGCAGAACATCTAGCACTTGAAGCCACGACTCTCGCTAGGGCAAATGGCTCTCCGTTAAAAATAAAAATCGAAGAAGAATGAGTTTAAGAGATAGAATTAATAACAAAATGGATCATCTGCAGGTTTTAATGGAAGCCAATGCACACATTGATCGTCCTGAATATGTAGGAGATGTTATTAGTTCAGTTTCCAAATTCTGGTCTGTGCTGTCTGATGAGGACAAGGACTATATACATTGTAGCAAACACGCATTAGAAGAAAAACTAGAATGGAAACTGTGATATGAGTAATTTAAAAGATTTAACTTGGGAACATCACAAGAATGCTGAAAGGCAGGAGTTTGTGAAAGTTCTAATGAGTGGAAACATTGATCCAAGAATTTATGCAACTTATCTTTGGAACCAATTTCCACAATATGAAATATTAGAAGTAATGGCAATGAGCCAAGGATTATTGGACGACTTTCCTGGAATATTAAGATCCAAGGCAATAATGGAAGACTTTAGAGAACTATGGCCGCAGGATGAAAAGCCACCACAGCACACAATGGCCACAAAAAAATATCTCACACACATGCGCACCATAATGAATGATCCAGACAAACTAATGGCACACATCTATGTTAGGCATATGGGCGACCTAAGTGGCGGACAGATGATTGCGAAGCGTGTTCCTGGTGCCGGACGAATGTATCAGTTTGAAGGTGACGTTGCAGAAATAAAAGAAAAGATACGTGCAAAGACTAATGATTCAATGGCAGACGAAGCCAAGATTTGTTTTGACTATGCAACAGAACTGTTCAAGGACATGATGCAGTATGTCCCAAAGTAGTGTTATCTGGGATAAGTTAATTTCCTGCAAAGATGAAATCATACAAATTTTCGAAGACAAAGGTAAGGAAATTCAAGAACCTGGCATGGACCATTTTAATACCACTGACGGTGGTTGGATTAATAGGGTCTGGGCTAATGATCACATACGCCGCGCTCACATAGACGTAGTTGATGCCAGAGACTCCAAGGGGCTCTGGATGATGCACGTATGCTGTTTTCCCGTGCTAACAAATGACGGACCCATCTACGGGTTTGATGTTATAGCGGGTTCCAAAAAGATGACGGGTGCATTCCACGATTTTTCAAGAAGTAGTGGAGGCGATCAGCATCCAATGATACAGGGCTACAGAGAAGCAGTGGCTGACTTCATACCCAGCAAGAAGCGAGAACTTCCCGAGTGGGCACAGAACATATTTACGGATTCCATGATTGCTGCTGGCAATGTAAGCAGCGAGGAAGAAGCAACTGCAATAGTTGATCTTGCTCTAAACAATCTTAGGGCATACTTCAGCGAAATAGGTGAATTCACGGGCACTGCTGACCCTGTCAAAACAGCAGAAGCGCAGAACTACTACTGCCACAATCAGCAACAGAACCCACACACACCGCGAGTGATGAAGAGTTTGGGCCTAAACGAGGCGGACGTGGACAAATTCTGCACTGATATGCTCTTTCCTAAACTGGCATAAATACTACGTTATGAGAGCATTTGAATTTTCAACCAAGATTATTATGACTGAAGCAGAAGCAGTGGCTTCTGATCTTGGAAAACTATTAGACAAAGCAAAAGATCGTCCAGACGTAATTCAAAAAATTGGAAACGGTATTGATGCTCTACTAGATGCTACTAATAAAATGGTAGCCCGTATTAACTCTAAAGAAAATAATACAGCAAAGCCTACTACAAAAACTCCTGCTCCAAACAATTTTAAACCAATTACTCCTCCGTCACAATTAAATCAGTCTGTTGAAAGTTTAGATGAGGCCACTGTTGGAGATATTCCTAAATATAAACAGAGAATCGAGGCTATCGAGGAAAATATTAAATTACTCAGCGCAATGCAAGGTAAAGATCCTAAAATTAAAGAAATAGTAGGAAAACTTAAAACCGAAGTCGTTGAACTAGAAAAAGATATAGAACAATCACTGGAAGATGCAGCAGAATCATATAAGCAGTTAGATCCTTACATAGGAGAAATGCTAAACAGAATGAATGCAAATATACCATCTGAAATTGCAAAGATGCGAACAATTTTCCAGAAGGATGAGATCCCAACCAAGGACGCTATAGAATTTTTACAGTATGCAGCACAAGGCACAGTGATAAACATGGAGAAATTAATTGCTTCTCCTCCGGAAAAATCTGCTAGGATAGATGATTTCGTACTACCTAAGATTAAGAAAACCTTTGAAAAAGTTATCGGCGACTTCTTCAATATACTGCCACAGGCAACTGGTGGAAACATTGGACCTGGTGAAGTAGCATTTGTATTACTAGGAAGTCCTGTTGAAAAAGTAAGAAAGGGCGATCTTAAGATAGGTGGCGAAAACGGAGAAAAATACGAAATTAAGGCAGGTGATACAAGACCAACTGTTACTAAAAAAGGAACGCCAGGTAAGCCTAAGATCACAGGCGCAATATTAGGTGGAGACAAAATACCAACAGGCAAGAGTGCTTGGCCAAAGATTAAAAGTATTTTAACAAAAGCAGGTTTTCCTGATGTAGAGACAACTACCAAGGAAGGTGATCCTTATCCTAACTACAGATTAAATAATGTTGGAATGAATCAGTTTAATAAAGCAATTGATGAAAACAACATTCCGGTAGAAACGGTTGCTGATGCATTTTCACAAATCATTAAAACCATTTATCCTTCAGTATGGGATGAGAGTGTTACTGATGATGTTCTTGCTATCCTTAAAAAATCCGGTGGCAAGATTAAACTTGCGGATCTCAAACCAGGCGAGCCACAGAGTTTCGAGAACAACAACGAACTAATGAGATACATCACCAAGAAGGCTTTGGAAACTTATAGACAGGATGCTGGCAAGGAAAACTTTATATTCTTTAATAAAACTACTAGAGGATTTAAAGTTTATAAAGGAGAAGCATTTAACAAGGATCTAGACAATCCCCAGGGCAATCTAAAGATTATACGAGGAATTGACTGGAACGACGGAGCCTACAAAGCATCACCTGGACTACAAGTTCAATAATCCCCACACTTAACTGCGCATAGAATAAACTGGGCAGTTCATAGTTCATCCAATATCCGGTAAATACTACTGGGAAATAATAATTCCGGGAGCGAATCGGATGAACAAATTATACACAATCGTTATAGCAATAGCAGCATTTGCGGGCACCGCAGTGGCTGATACAATGACCTTTGAGTTCAAGAATCCCTCATTTAGTGGGCAGGGTTACTCTAACCACGTGCTGGCAATAGAGCAACTACAGGCCAACAGAAAACAAGCACTAAAGGAAGAAAAGGAAGCAGAAGAAAGAGAAGCGGCTAGAGAAGCAGCCAATACCACTCTTGCCAAGTTCCTCAACAACGTTGAATCAAGAATCTACGCCAACATTTCCAAGAACCTAGTTGATGGTATGTTTGAGGAAAATGGTGCTCTCAACGGCACTGCAAACATTGAAGGCGCAACAATATACTGGGTAAAAGATACCACAGCAGGCACCATCACGGTGCAGATAACCGAAGCCGACGGAACATTCACAGAATTGGTGGTCCCACTAACAGGCTTTGGATTTTAGGAGACGGCAGTGTTAAGAACGGCATTGGCGATA
>Ga0255768_10004312_pt1 | contig 13932 bp, 16 predicted proteins | sample 071ome_33_FD_179983 | JGI IMG/M metagenome (GOLD analysis project Ga0255768, IMG submission 179983) | Coastal salt marsh microbial communities from the Groves Creek Marsh, Skidaway Island, Georgia - 071412AT metaG (version 2) | ecosystem: Environmental > Aquatic > Marine > Intertidal zone >...
AATAAATGTCACACTAAAGCCACAAAGCAATGAAACTGCCAGTGAAATTGTATCAGGTTACAGTGACGAACAAATTGAACAGATGAAAACAGGATTTGCACTAAAAACAAATGATGGTACCACAGTCGGTCAAATAACTCTTATGGATCACAAAGACAATTTGTATGAAATGGATCAAGCAGAGAGATTCAATGCTTTTGGCTTTAATAGATTTAAAGGCTGGAATTGTAATGCAGGTTATCAAAGTTGTATTGTGCGTGAACCTGGCGGCGAAATAAAAAGAGCATACAGTTGTCATGATGAACCATTAGGCACAATAGACGGAGGTTTTCAATTATTTAAAACACCTAACAAATGTATAACTCCAACTTGCGTTAGTTCTGCTGATAGTAAAATTCCCAAATCAAGACAGTTGGACAAATTAGAAAGCATTGAACGAGATGAAATCATAATGGAAATCAGTCGTAAGCAGTCAAAGATATTCAAAAAGGAAAGAACAAATGTATAAACTCACAGATATCAGAGATGTTCATTTAGAAATCACAAGCAAGTGTCAGGCTAAATGTCCTATGTGTCCGAGAAGAATACAAGGCGGTCCTTTGAATCCTTTCATACATCTGGATGAAATCACACTGGAAACTTTTAAAAAATGGTTTCCTGAAGATTTTATAAAACAAATAGACAGTTTGTTTATGTGTGGTAATCTAGGAGATCCAATTGTTAGTAAAGACACACTAGAAATATATCAACATCTAAGAGCCACCAATCCACGTATTAGACTTGCCATGCACACAAATGGCAGTGCTAGAGATCCAGAATGGTGGAAGAAGTTAGCACAGGAAAAAGTAAAGGTAACTTTTGGATTAGATGGATTAGCAGACACAAATCATCTGTATAGAATATCTACAGATTTTGACAAAATTATTGCCAATGCCAAAGCATTCATCCAAGCAGGTGGATTTGCCAAATGGCATATGCTAGTATTCAAACACAATGAACATCAGGTGGCAGAAGCAGAACAAATGAGTAAAGATCTAGGATTTAAAATGTTTTCCACAAAACACACTTCAAGATTTAAAGATGGTGCTTTACAAGTGATAGATGAAAAAGGACATCCGTTACACAAATTAGAGCCTACACAGAAGAGCAAAGAGATGATTCCTTTGAGCGAGCAATCACAAAAAGAGACCAAGCCTACTATTGTGTGTAAAGCAGTGAAAAACCGTCAGTTGTATGTGAGTGCGTGTGGTAACGTTTCGCCTTGCTGTTGGTTGGATATGGAATGGATCCCGCCCATGCAGGCAAGTAGAATTGATTATATGGAAAGAATTGGCGAGTTTCCGAATTTAAATACAAGTAGTCTAAAAGAGATATTTGAAAATGGATACTTTGACAAAATTGAACAAACATGGAGTCATACACCGTTACAAGAATGTGGCAAACAGTGTGGATCTTTTGATAAACTAGGAGCCCAATTTGAGAATTAATATTAGAGATGTGCTGTATTGGATGGATGCCATCAGACAATCTGATGACAGATATCGCACATTGGAAAGTTTCTGGAAAGGACAAATCAACAGTAAGGTTTGGTTGATTGACAATTTGAAACACTATTTCCAAAGAGTGCCTTATGACATATTGATATGTGGAGGCTGGAATGGTGTGCTGGCAACTTTAATGTTCAACAGTGAATTGGATATTTTGAGAATAACATCTTTGGACAAAGATCCTACGTGTGAATCTATTGCTAAAACAATGAACAAAGAATATGAAATACGCAGTCAGTTTAGAGCAGTGACAGGTGATATGTTGGAATATAAAAATTACAACAAACACAATTTGATTATTAATACTGCTTGTGAACACATGAGCAAAGAACAATATGATAAATGGATCGACCTGTTGCCCACTAGCACAAGAATTATTCTGCAGAGTAATAACTATGTTGCTCATGATGAGCACGTGAACTGTCAACCTGACTTAGAAACATTCAAAAAAACTTGTGGACTTAAAATTTCATTTGCGGCTGAATTGCCCACAGAAAAATACAAAAGATTTATGATCATGGGAGTGAAAGATGGACACAGCAACTAAGGTGTTTAACAAATTTAAAGATGGAACTCTGCCTTGGTTGGAGTTAGATTTAGATTTCGGACCCTACACAGATCACGTAGAATTTGCCAAAGTGAATTCATATTATGTTCCGCACAGAGAAAAAGAATCACACAAAGGTTGGAGCAGTTGTTGTCTGCATGGATTAGGCATTGACAAAACACAGGTAGCAAAAGAATATGGCTATGACGATGAATTGAATGCTCCTTATGAATGGACAGAACTATCACAGATAGCACCTGCGGCAAAAATGTTTTGGGATAAATTTCCTGCTGAACGATACAGTAGAATACGTTTTATGAAATTGGATCCTGCCGGAAGAATTGATTGGCACAATGATCATCCAGGACATCAACTGCCAGAGGATTTGTGCGAACACCTAATTCCAATAAATGTGTCGGTGATACATCCAGCACTGTGTTATATGGAAATTAAAGATCATGGATTAGTACCGTTTAGGCACGGCAAAGTATTTTTAATCAACATACTGAAAGATCATTCAGTAGTGAACAATGCCAATGTGGAAAGAATACACATGATTGCTCAAGCACACATAGGCAATAAAAGACAACAATTTAACGAATTATTAGATAGGAGTATTAAAAAATATGGCATTTCAATTTGACGCCCAACATAAAAAACATGATATAGTTTTTGTGCTTGATACAAACTTTCATAAGATTAAGAATTCATCAGCCACAGAAATTATTCAAAATATTGCTGAATATCAGATAGGAAAAATTAACACAATGGGATATGACGTCCAGATAGCCTTATCTGAGGATGTTGCTTTAAGTAAATTGGTAGATCAATACGATTATGCTGTGGTATATTCTCCAGATACTGAATTTCAAGGAGGTGCGTTTTTCAAACATCTACACAAATTAATTGAACAAGATTTTTATATAGCAGGACACATACTAGATAGAAAAGAAGGATATTATGAACTGCACGAACAATGCTATGTTATCAATCTAAAAAAACATAAACAATTAGAATTGCCTGTGATAGGAGAAATGCAACGTGATTCTGAACATTTTACTTCGGAACCTATTAGAAGTGAAGAAAATTTCCACGATGATTATACTCCATTATGGGTTAAACCAGGCACAGAACTGAAGACGTACAAACACAAATGGCATGGTTGGAATGTGATACGTACAGCATTAGACAACAAGGAAAATATTATTGTGTTTGATGAGGACATTCGTTCTAGCAAAAAATGTTACTATGCTATACACGAAACGGATTTCATTGAAAACAGCAAACAGATTTATAAAAAATATAATCAAAGCGCCAATAGATTATTCTATCCCATCAACACAGAAGAACTTCAAACACTACACATAGCAGGAAATATAAAGCAATTAATAACGCCTGCAAGTGGATTTAATTGGTTAAAATACCTAGACAAGTATGGATATGACGATACAACAGAAGTGATATTTTATGATTACAATCCCAATGCTCTTTTTTACATGGAACAGACAGTAAAAAAATTCTCAGGAGGAGATTACTATCAATTTTTAAAAACACAGAATAGACATAAGACACCAGACTGGTTACCTTCTAAATTAGAAATAGCAGAACACATTGATACACTTGCTCGTTTATGGCCTATCAAAGATCGTATTAAATTTAAATTTGTAGAATGTGACTTGTTAAATGAATTCACATTAAAATTTAAAAATGATGTCAATGTAATTTTTAATATCAGCAATATTTTTGCTTATGAACCAACAGTGCCTTTTGTTCCAACGAAACAAAGAGTTGTTAAAGAAAACCAACTTATAAAACATTTAAAAGAAAAATACAACAATATACAATTAATAGTATCGCAACACGCATGGTCAGGATTTGTTGACTATGATATAGATGCTGGACCTATTGAAAAATTTTATGAAGTTGATATCGAAACATTGAAAGCGCCTATGTGGCGATTTGGTAAAGAATGGAAAAATTTAAAAGATCCTTGGGAAGAAGATGAAGAACAATAAAAACAGTTGTACATTCTGTATGCACCCATTTACAGGATTGGCTACCAGAGAAGATGGCGCAATAAAAGTGTGCTGTCGAAGTCTTCCTATTGCTAATATCAAAGACATGAGTTTGGAAGAAGCATGGAACTCTGACAAGATGAAAGAAGTAAGACGTCAAGTGTTAAACGATGAACGTCCAGATGTGTGTGCGCCTTGTTTTCATTTGGAAGATCAAGGAGTTCAAAGTTTACGTCAAAGACATATTACAGATTCTTCACCCGAATCTAGAATTAATCTATATCCAGATGCGTTGGACAAACTGTTGGATGACTATTCAATGCCATTCGAAATGCCCACTATTGAAATAAAAATAAACAATCTTTGTAATTTAAAATGCAGAATGTGTAATCCTTTGGACTCTACTCAATGGAAAGACTGGAATGCCATAGTGGATCATTACAAAAAAGAAGGCAACTATCTTGTGGATGCTGTGGAAAGTTTAGGATTAACCAAAGCACCCTACGTGGGAATATTTGAAGACAAAGATCATTTTTGGGATAACTTGGAAAAATTATTACCACACTTTAAACGTGTTGAATTCGCAGGTGGAGAACCTTTAATGGATCCTGTCCACTATAAAATATTAGATTTACTTTCTAAAAATGGTAAGAACATAGAAATCAAATACGCAACCAACGGCACAACATTGGGCATAAAAGGTGGTAGAACTGTGCATGATTATTGGCCCAAGTTTAAAAGTGTTGCTGTGAACGTCAGCATAGATGGTTTACATGACACATACGAATACATCAGAGGCAATGGTAAATTTTCGGAAGTGGAATATAACATAAAAGAAATGAAGAAAATTCCAACTGTGAGTCGTATCGTAGGAGCATTCACTGTACAAGCCAACAACATACTGCAGATAGACAGAGTGATAGACTACTTCTTGCGTGAGATGAAGATTGTGTTTTACAGTCACAGAGTAAATTATCCTAGAGCACTGTCGGCACAGGTATTGCCTAAAGCGTTAAAGGATCAAGTGATTGCTAAACTGGAAGCAATGAAACCAAAGATCAAGGACTATGACATAGTGAAAGAAAATCCTGTGTTAGAAAAAATAACGCAACAACAAATACAGGACAACATAAACTTTCTACAAGCCACCGATCTCAATCAATATTGGCAGGATTGTGTTGATTTCAATAGACGATTAGATTTAACACGTACTCAAGGTCCGTTCGAAAAAATTAATCCGGAGTTTGAGCCATATGTTTAAAGTAGAACATCTTTATCCTCACGTGAGAAACAGTGTCAAGGTGGAGTGGAATCTTGGCAAGAGATGTAATTATGATTGCTCTTATTGTCCAGCAGTGATACACGACAACACCAGTCCGCACACAGACATACAGATTTTAAAAGATGCTGTGGATCAATTGGCCAAAATTAAAAATATCAGAATAAGTTTCACAGGAGGAGAGCCTTGCGTACACCCAAAAATTTTGGAACTGCTTGAGTATGCTAAACCAAAAGTGTCTTGGTTGAATGTGACCACCAATGGCACAAGGACTGCTGAATTTTATGTGGACATTTTGGATAGACTGATCAACCACATTGTGTTCTCTATCCACTTTGAATACGACCACCAAAAGGTGATAGAAACCGTTTTAAACGTCTCACAGCAAACACAAAATAAAAATATACTAGCACACGTAATGATGTTGCCAGGGCGTTTAGACGACGTCTCTGACGCTTGTAGACGCCTGAAACAGGCAGGAATAAAGTATGCTCTACGTCCTATACGTTGGACAGAAACTCATGACATTTTTGAAGACATGGAAAGATATTCCACAGCAGAACGTGAGTTTTTGGTAGCACAAAATCATAATCCACCTCACAATACACTGATAGACGAAACAGAATCTTGTAACACAAATGACTTGTTGATTGAAAAAACAAACCAATTCAAAGGCTGGAAATGCAGTGCTGGATTGGAAAGTTTAATGATCAATTGGGACGGAGAAGTTCACAGAGCCACTTGTAGAGTGGGAGGACCTATCGGAAACATTTATGAAGGCACGTTTGTTCAACCAACTGAGGCAATTGATTGTACACGTGAATGGTGTACCTGTGCCGCAGACATCAATATAACAAAAACTAAAGTTTAAATTTATCCAACAAACTTTCAGGCTGACACATACAGGTGTTGCGTTTGTCACAAATTTTGGGTTTGATATCGGGATTGAATTTGGTTACAAAGTCAGGATCATATATGTTGTAATTGTCAAACAGTTTGGTTCTACAAGCACTGGTTATCAATCCAGCAGGATCAATCATCATGCTGTCCACTCCTATGTTACACATCCACCCTCTGAAATCATTCTGTTTGTTCAACACCAGCCAATTACGATTGACCTTTTTCTTTGAGCCATCTTCAAATTTAACAGTGGGCTCACTTTTCAAATGTTTTCTGTGTGTCCACAGATACCATAAACTGGGTCTTCTTTTTGTGGGTTTGGCTACAAATGCTTTTTGTTCTTCTGTGTAATTGATTGTTTTATGCATCACTTCCATGGCACTTATGAACCAATCATACTTGCTCTTTTTAAATTTTTCAATCAATCCCACACACACGTCCCATTGAGTAGGATCCATCAAAACCATTGCGTTGGGACTTCTATCCAACTCATGCAGTGTATCTGCCACTTCAATAAAGTGAGGCACATCGCACTGTTTCCAATGAGCACTCAATAAAATTTTATCAAACACTTCACCATATTTGCGCCACCATCTCACAGTTCTACTGCCGTTTGAACTGATAGTGATATAGGACGGTATTGTTTTTCTTATTTCTGTAACAAACTCTCCCAACTTGGGCCACAGTGTTGGTTCTCCTCCCACTATGTGTAATTCCAGTTTTGTTTTGCCAATTGCTTTGTATTTCTCAAATAGGTGTTTAAAATTTAACACTAATTGATCCATATCATCAGTCCATCTGTGTGTGCCTTCATGCGAACCTTCAAAGCAGTACCAACAAGAGAAATTGCAAGTATTGCCAATCATAAATTCTACACGCAACACTTCTTTAGGTTGTGGATTCCATACTTGTACTACGTTCATAACAAATGTTTCAACTCCGGAAATACTGTTTTAGCATCAACACCTCTGATAGCATCTAATTTTGTGACATACTCTTTAAAGCCTGGCAACAAGAATGAGTGATCATTTTCGTTCATGTGTTTGATCACAGCCTCCCAACGACGCCATCCATAAGGATTTGTTTTCCAATATTCATCGTCCTGTCTGTAGTTATGCCACAACCAGTCCTTGAATTCCATGAATCTTTCTTCAACTTCTTGCTTGTCTTCTTTGGGCAGTATTTGAATACTGAGGAATGTTGGTATGTACAGCAAGTGCATATTGACCAACCCTCCACCCATCTGTACTCCACCAGGCACTGTGCCTGCATTTAATTTTTTAAAACCGCTCTGCACTTTCCACTTCATAAAGTCTGGCAAGTGTTTAACATTAAAGATTTGAATAGCAGTTGCCAAACTGGTTTGAATGTTGTCAGGTGTATTGTCCAACATATGTAAATTTTTTTCCACAGTGTCCCAGTTGGTTGGAAAACGTATGTACTCATCACGTTTGCCCATGGCATCCATGCTCACAGCAAACTTAACTTTTCTAAATTTACTCCACAGTTCAATCAAATCTTCATCCACCAAGATGCCGTTTGAATTGTAACGCAACAGTATCTTGTCTTGATAACCTTGACGTATGATCTCTTCTATGAACTGTTTGTGTTCCTTGATCATCAAAGGTTCACCACCTGCAAAGTACACCTGTTTCAAATTAGGAATCTGTGCATACATCTCTTGCCAGAATGTATCTTTTTCATGCCACTTGTTGTTGAATTCTTTTTTATTCCATTGTAATTGATCTTTTACATTTTTATCTTTCAACTGAGGCATTAACTGTTGCCAATCTTTAACCCATTTAGAACTGTCATGTGGCGAACACATCACACATTTAATATTACAAGTGTGTCCTAATCTTAAGTCCAGATACATCAACTGTTCAGGCACTGTGCCGTCTTCTTTAGTTTGACGTATCAGTTCAGGAATGTCTACTCCATCCTTGTACCATGTGCCTGTTTCCCATATACGTTTTGAAACCACACCCACTTTTTCTTCTTGAAAACATTTACGACAACTGGCTGGTATTTTACCATCCAACATAGTAGTACGCACTGACTTCATGTAATCGTTATTCCAAGCAGACATGGGAGTATCCTTGCCAAAGTTAGCAGGCTTGCCGTCCTCTTTTTTGACTAGGCCCACTTCGTGGTCGGAACCAGCGCCGCTGGCGTTCGCTGAACAGCACAGTCTCATATCACCATTGGGTCTTGTGGCAAAGTGTATCCACGGAAGAATACAAAATGTAGAACTGCCTGAAACTGATTCCAGTTCCTTTTGCCACTTGCCTAGTTCTGTGTCTTCTGGGTTTTGCCAATATTCGTTATGGTCAGTCATTCAATCTCCTGTGTATTGTTTCACACAACAATTGATTTGTTTTTACACCTGGGTGCATATCATCTGTTGCTTTGTCAAGGTACACAATACCGTCACTGTAATAGTTGTTTATTTGAATAAAATCCAGTTTGTGTCTGTTTAATTCTTCTGGAGTAGCAGGATAATGAATGTACTTTACACCTTGATTCTGTAGATATAAGTCTGCATGGTGTATATGAAACCAACTTTTCATGGCATAATCTTTTTCACTCAAATACTCTGCCCATAATCTTTCCTTTTGTGTTTTTGCCCAAGGACCTAATCTATCTCTAAAGAAAGGATATTTGTGAGCAGAATTAAACAGCATATCTCTAACGTAATGAGTCCACATGATAACCACAGTATCATCTTTGTGGTAATCATATTTTAATACATTGTACATGATTTCTGTGTTGCTGGAACCTGGAAAAGATTCATTCACCAACTCTAAATTAAGTTTGTCTGCTAATAGAGATGCCCAACCCAACTTGCTTGGTTTTAAATTGTGTAATTTATTAAACATCCAATTCTTACAGTCAGGCAATCCAGTGCCGTAAGCATACGAACATCCAAAAACTATCAATCTTGACATTTGTTTATTCCCCATTCTCTTTCTTTACACCAAAAACATTTACCACACACTGGCACGGGCGAACCTGGCTTATATGTCTTGTAATCCAAGTCTCCAAAGACTTCAGGATATATTTCTTTGTCTCCTTCACAACTGCGTGTTAGATTGAATAGGTCCATTATGCCTAATTTTTTGAATTGAGCAACTATCCAATCTTTTTGAACATATGTGAAAGGGTGACAAGCCAAGCCGCCCATGTGTGTTTTGATCAATCTGTCTAATGTAGCATCTTCGATATCTCGATCCATTAAACGACCATCAAATTCTTTGTCTGGATTCTTGGTCACACCACAGTACCAAGCATCTAACTTTTCTTTGTGAGCCACATACTCTGCGTGTGCTCTTAATTCTATTTGATTACCACTTTTCAGTTTTCCATATTCATCCACAATGTTGGGACCTACTGAACCCCATTCTAAATCAGGAGCAATAAAATTTTCATGCCTTTTAAATTGTATATTTGGAAAAGCAGTTCTTAACCAAGCATATACGTCAAGACTGTTTTGTTTTTGCCAAGGTCTGGTCTTCCAACACCTCACATTGGTTATGATATGAACATCAGTTTTGGAATTCAATTGAGATATGATACTGCACAACAGCACACTCATCAAGGCACTGTCTGCACCGCCACTCACACTGATGCCAATATTTTTCCATTTTGGATCAAATGGAAATATCACATCGTTTATATCATGGAGTATATCATGATAAGCACTAGATTGGTATAACGTTTTTATTGTTTCAAATTTAGACATTTTATGGACAATTTTATTTATCGCTATTAACTACGCACATTATAATTTACGATAAGTACAACAATATGTTAGAAAAATTAGATACCAAAACTGATTCCAAAAAGTTATACCAATTATTGAAACACTTACCAGAAGGTAAGAATGTGCTCAACAAACCCACAGGAGATTTTTTCTATGATCCTTGGGAGGTGTTACCAGAATACAAAGACACTGTGTTGGATGAATTGTTACAGCAGTTGCCAGATCACGGAGAAGCCAGATTGATTGTGATGAAGCCAGGTGAAAGTTATTCTGCTCATGCTGATATAGACGACAGGTATCATGTGACACTGGATGCTGAACACAGTTATCTACATGACATAGAAAATGAAGTGATGTTTCCAACCCAAGCAGACGACAGTGTGTATCTAATGAATACAGGTCTACTACATTCAGCCTCTAACTATGGATACAAGAATAGATATCAATTGGTGATACGCAAAAGATTAAAAAATAACTCAATGATGAAAGATCCAAGACAGGTGTTAATGACTGTGAAAAATCCTGTGTACAATATGAGATATCTTTTTGATAGTTCTTTTTCAAGACTGTTAAACAGATTTGTAAAAGAAGGCAAAGTGAACAATTTTGCTAGAATAAATGAAACCACAGTGAAATACCTTTGTGAAAACGAAAATATTACAGAAATTTTACGAATGCAACAGATATGTGGATTTGATATAGATATTGTGTATGGATAAGTGGAATAATTTTTATAAATTTAAAGAAGGACTTGCTGTGACTAATATGCTTTACGAGCCTCTTGTCAGCAACAATAAAAAAATCTTTTGTATGAACTGGAACGCAAACAAATATTTTGAGAACATGCAAATGACAGATGAACTTTTCAACTATTGGTTTAATCAAGAAGTAAAATATTTGTTTAAATTGAAAAACAAAAAATATATTCCTGAAATTATCAACATAGATTACTCAAAAAGAACAATTACTTTCCGTTGGTACGACAAAAGTCTACATTGGTTATTGAAAACAAGACAAATTGACATTATTCCAAATTGGCAAGACAAAATAAAAGCCATAAAAGATGATTTGGAAAAAGACAACATATACAAAATTAATATGTACCCACACACCTTTTACTTTGATGATGAAGATAATGCTCACATTATGGACCTTTATGGTTGCACAGACAAGCAAACTAGGTATTTGAATGCAGAGTTTCTTAAACCATTGATTAGAAACGATAGATTTGATAAATTTATTACAAACAACCAATTAGATACACATGAATTATATAATGAAACAATCCGTACAAACTATGCTGAATGGCCAGGAGATTTTTTAAATGCTTAAATTTGTAGGAAATTGTAATCATATTCTTAACTGGAATGAGATAATAAATGAAGTTAAAGATCAAGAAGGTATATGTGCTTGTAAATATCTTCCTGTATCAGAGGTTCCAGAATTAAAAGAAATTAATGACGCACTAGGCAATTACTGCCAAGAGTCTATTGAATGGATCAACTATTATCCAGGTAAAGAGTTTTCAATGGAAGTGGCAGAAAAGTTTGGAGAATTTGTTGGCGCTCCTAAGATGATAAAATGCTGGATATCTAAAGTTTATCCAGGTAAAACTGCTCCATGGCATTGGGATTGGGACGTGGATTGGAAAAAGTATACTGAACAAGGTAATCCTGTAAGATTCACAGCAATGATAAATCCACCTGCTCCAGGACAAGTTTTCATAGTGGGCGATCAAGCACTGTACAATGAAAAGCAAGGTGATGTTCATAAATGGCCCGATTTTAAATCCTATCATGGCGGAACTAATTGTGGACTTGAACCTAAATTTAATTTTAACTATTTGGCATACGCAGAATGAAACAGTACGTAGGAAATTGTGGTGATGTAATAGACTGGGCATCAGTAGTCGAATCAGTAAAGAATTCCGAACCAGCATACAAAGGACCTAGACACACCAAAAATGATGATCTGCCAGGCATCAAAGAAATATCAGAAGCATGGAGCAAAGCAGGATATAAACTGGCATCAGAAGGTGGCACTGTCGGTTGGGATATGTGCGTACCTGAAACAAACTTTGATAGAAGTGTTGTAGAAAAGTTTGCTGACTATGTGGGAGTAGATGTATTAAGTTGCTGGGTAAGTGTTATACATCAAGGTTATCATGCTCCATGGCATTGGGACACACAGGACAACGAAGAAGAATTACGCAAATTGAACAACATAGAAAGATTTCATGTACACATGGAAGATACTCATCCAGGACACATATTGATTGTAGAAGATGAATTGTATTACAATGCCAAAGCAGGTGATGTGTACAAATGGCCAGACAGAAATGCTTGGCACGCCGGATCAAACTGCGGACAAAGACCCAAATACATATTCAACTTCTTTGGAACTAAAAGATGAATAAAACATTAAAGTTTGATTACTTTCCTTTATTAAGATCCAACTATGATGCCAACGAATTGGTCACTGATGGCTTGTTAGTGGATCAATTAAATGTGCATTGGAATGACAATAATATTTTTAAAGACATTCAATCCAGCAAAGAAACTGCTGAAAAAGGTTCCATTAATAGAACAGTTGATATAGAAGTTAAAGATGTTAACAAAATGTTGTTACAAAACAAACAAGTATGGAATGAAGACAGCATAGAACTTAAGGCTGAAATTGATTTAATATCAAAAGGCAATGATACCTGGAATTTAAAATTTGTGTACAATTTGACAACCTGTGCTGATCAAGATTATGAAGATTTTAACAAGAGGTTTGGCATAAACGATGAACTGTTTCATTTTAAACTGAATGGTGAAGCATTGATATACAACGAAGAAATCAGAGGCGGTAAAAATATGACAGCACAAAAAGATTTCTATTGGCGAGGAAAAAATCCTATCCTGTTCGAATTGGAAGAATATGGTACCGGTATAGATAAGGATAGTAGATTTATACAAATAGTGAGATTTACAATCATATGAAAATAGTAATAACAGGCAGTACATCGCCAATGGGTAAAGCAGTGTACGAACATTATTCCAAAGATCATGAATGCTTGGGAGTTAGTAGAAGTACCGGGTATGATTTAACTAAAACAGAAGACCAAGACAGATTAGTATCGGAAGCATTGGCACGTGATATATTTTTGAATATAGCCCACGTTGATGCTGTTCAGTCTACTCTTTTGATGAAATTAAAACAACGGTGGTCACCAGAAGCACCACTTAAAAAAGTTATTACAATAGGATCGTTAGCAACAAAAGTTCCAAAAAAATTATTGGATCAAGTGGGAATAGATAAACAATATCTGAGAGACAAGCATCACATCGATGCTGTACATTCTACTCTAGCAAACGAAATGCCTTTCGGTAAACAGTTACCATTCAGTTTGATAAGAGTGTTAAACTATGGTGAGAAAACTGGTGAAAGAAGTGGAGAGCCCACTTGTTCAGCACAAGATATCGTTCGTACTATTGATTATTTGATTGATGAGCCTATGTATGTTTCTACACTAGACGTTAGACGATATTAATATACCAAATCCTTAAACAAATCCAGTGCGTCTTCAAATTGTATGTGAGTGTTATCTTCTATTGTTAGCAAATGATAACTCAAAGTCCAACGCGGCTCACTGGTATTGAAGTTGTGAGTTGAATGTAGTTGCCCAACATTAAGCAAACTAGGTTTGCTAATCACTGCTTCATGTACCACATCACAGTCTTCCACTTCCGCATGATAAAATTTATCTACAGGAATATCGACATCTATGTCTTTAAAATAAACCTCTTTGTGATAATCTGTGTTATCTCGCTCTGTTTGTATTAGTGATTCGTCTTTAACTTTGTACCATCTTACAATACTGTCTTGTGGTCCCCATG
>Ga0255768_10004314_pt1 | contig 13930 bp, 19 predicted proteins | sample 071ome_33_FD_179983 | JGI IMG/M metagenome (GOLD analysis project Ga0255768, IMG submission 179983) | Coastal salt marsh microbial communities from the Groves Creek Marsh, Skidaway Island, Georgia - 071412AT metaG (version 2) | ecosystem: Environmental > Aquatic > Marine > Intertidal zone >...
CTGTGGTTTGACAGGCGTCAACAAAAAATAAAAGTACACATTGACCCATGGGACACTTGGAGCATGGATCACTCTCTTGCTCCAATCATTCTTCCCATGTTGATTCAACTCAAAGAGTCCAAACACGGCGCTCCCCATGTAGACGATGAGGATGTGCCCAAAGAATTACAAAGCAAGTATGCTGTTGAGCCGGGCAATCCTCTTATAGGTACTACAGACAGCAGTTGGTTTGATCGCTGGGATTGGGTGCTAGACGAAATGATATATGCATTTGCTTGTAAGGCAGAGAAAGACGAAGTGTATATGCGATTTGATGCCGATGATAAAGAAGGTATGCAAGCAGAACAGTCTAGAATAAGCAACGGTTTTAGATTGTTTGGTAAGTATTACGAAGCACTTTGGGATTAGAAAAGGAGACACTAATGACCCCTATGGAAGAATGTCATCAAGGCTTCCAGCAATGGAAAAAACTAGGATGGATACCCTACTGTCCAAAGGGTGTAAGAAAATACATACCTTGGTTTGAAAACAATCCGTTTTATGCTTACAATTATCTTAAGTACAAAGCCACTGGTAAATTTAAATTGAAATACGACTGATTATAAATAGTTTTATGAAAGAAACTACAAGTTTGTGCGAACACTGCTATCGCCATATTCCTGGTCGTGTATTTGAAAGAGATAACGGAATATGGCTATCAAAAGAGTGTCCAGAGCACGGACCGTCTGAACATTTAATAGAAAGAAATGCACGATTTTACAAATCTTTAGAATATAATTCGCCAGGATTTGTAATACCTAGTAGTATAATGATAGAAGTTACAGATAGGTGCAATTTAAATTGTCCTCATTGCTATCACGAACCCGAGGCAAAAGTAGTAGATAGACCAATATCACATATTATTGACCAATTACGTACTTGGCCAAAAAATACAGAAATTATATTAGCAGGAGCAGAACCTACTGTTAGAAAAGATTTGCCTGAATTAGTTTATGCAATTAAACAGTTCCAGAAAGAAACTAATCAAAATGGATTGATTGTTATCTTAACAAATGGTGTTAATTTACACAATAAAGATTTTGTAGTAAAACTTAAAAATTCTGGGGTAGATAGTGTTATGGTAGGGCTAAACCACTACACCTATCAAGGGCAAAAAATACACGACAAACAGATTGCAGGTTTAAAAAATTGTAAAGAAGTTGGTTTACACGTTTACTATGTAGGATATACATTAGAAGATTTAGATCACCTACCAGATGTTATAAACGAAATTCAATACATTGGAAATTCTATAACAGGCCCAGGCACACATTTTAGGATACGAGCAGGAAGCGACATTGGCAGGAACCCGGATGAACCGAGATGGTTTCTGAGCGACCACGTAAGTAGAATTAGAAATTATTGCAGAGTACACGGCTTAAAATGGGAAAAGATTGCAGGAGACGATAATATCTATCATTACATGGTTAATATAAATGGGTTAACCCATAGACTTATACAATGGAGTGATCCAAAAACAATAGATCTAGAAGAATTAAAGACTCCGCCTTGGTGTGACTTTGTTCCTGGCAAGCCGATAACTAATTTTTTACATCAAGTAATGTTAAGAGACGCTGCTGTAAACAACAATATGGCTTTACATGACACCTGCCCACAAAAGTTTTGGTTTAAGCCTACCCAGCGTCTATAATTTTTGGCTGCGTTAAATCAAATATTTTTTTGTAAATTCTATTTGCAATGTGTCTACTAGTTTTATTATCAAAGTGAAATGCGCTTTTACCCCATTTGTGATGATCATCACCGACTACTTCTGTATGTTTTATACTAAGTGTTGGAATTTTATGAGGGTATCTCATTCTAAATCCAGTATGCAAAAATTTTATAGTTTTGTTTACTTCTTCCCAGTTGTTTTTATTGAAATATTTTTTACTGTTACTTGATGCATATACATCACTATAGGTTCCTATTTGCGGTAGAGTCCAATAATGTCCATGCATTCTACTGAATCGTCTTCTCGAAGGTTCAATATGCACCATAAGCAGTCTGTCATCGAAATATCTAGAGATATACTCTCCCATTTTTGGTCCCCATTCGTTTTTATAACGATGTATGACAAATTCATCATCAAATCCAACAATGTTTTTCTTGTCTAATAATTTTGGCAATATGTGTTTTGGAAACTTTAATTTTTCACAGGTTTTAATATCATTTATTATATCATTGCTTAGAGTTATGTGCTCTCCTCCGTGTTCGTAACGAGGATATATTTCTTTTGTGTAAGTTAAAATGCACCAATCATCTTTTTTGATATAAGGGATCATCCAATCATCAAAAAATCCTTTTGTTACAATTTCTTTGTATATATTTTTTGGTGCCTGTATACTGCGCACCCGTTCAGAATTATTTGCTTGAAAATGCTCGTACCAATCGTGTACCGCCTCTGCTATTGGCCCTGGCTTACTAAATAGGGAACCACAAGTTGTGCCGCCGATATAGTGAAACTCGCTGGTAGGTAATAGTTTTTGTAGGTGAGGAACACAATCATCTAATTCACATCCTCCCCATAAATAAAAATTCATTAATATCCTTGTCCAATATAATCTAAAAGTTCTTTTAATTTATTTGTGTTGTAAACTTGCTGTTGCAAAGCAGATTTATTATGTTGTAAAACTTTGTTGCCTTGCATCAACCATTCATACTTTTGTTTCTTAGTCATTTGGTTTAACTCTTTGTCCAATTTTTCTAATTGTTCAACTTGCATTTTTAATCTTTTGATATCATCTTTTTCGTCATCAAAAGAAAGGTCGAAATAACAATCGTAAGTAGCGTAACCAACCTTCTCTAGATATTTATTGCAACCGGGCTGGCCAAAAATCATTACAGGATGATTGTAAATCATTGGTCTAAAAGTTTTTTCGCTATAAAACATACTAGTATTGTCATACGAATCGTGCAGAGTTTCACTAACCAAACTGATAAGACTTCTTTGAAAAAGTTTGTCAGGCAAAGTATTTGCCCAGTTTGTTTCAAAGTCTTCTCTATCAACAATAAAAGGTGTTTGTTTAGCAAATTTTCTAAATGAAGGTTCATCTATATTATATTTTGCAAATTCAGCACACCATTTAAATATTCTATTTTGTTCTTTAAGATTTAATTCGTCGTGACTCAGCATTATATTCTCTTTGCATCCGCTTGTCCAAAGAAAGAATGCAGTAAGTGCGCGGAAAGGCCGTATACGTCTGTTTAAATTGATAAAATTATATTGTCCTTTTTCTATTTCGGCCCTAGTATCGGCCATTGTGATAATTTTACCATCGTGATTTTGTTTTGAACCATGAAGTCCCTGTATGAAGCTGTCCCATAGGTTAAAGGATATAACTTTAAATTCATACGCAGGACTGTATAAATCCCTCCATTCTTGATAGACACGCTCGTCGTAAAGATTTCCTGATAGATATATTATTTTTTCTCCAGGGATGTTATGATTATTACCAGACTCTGTTAACGGTTTAAAAATATCAAATTGTTTATAACTGAATCCTTCATGACAAAAATTGAATACAATAAAAGTATCTGGATCAGTTCTTAGATCTTGAAGTTCTTCTTCAGTGCAGAGATTAGAAAACCAATCTGCATTTTTTTTTGAAATCTGGTCGTTATGAGAAGGAGTAATATTATTAATTAAAAGATTTTTTTCAAGTAACTTAGAGCTAAGTCTCCAGTTTACATGATCAAACATTGTAAAGTACGTATGTCTATCGACATTGAAATCTTTTAATCTTAACGTTCTAATAACACCAAATGTCATATAAGTATTAACCTCTACAGTTATTTATGTACGCATATAATTACTCCAAAAAAGGTTGACTTTAATATAGAAACACAATATAATAAGTATATTAGGCAAACGAGAGGCACCATGAGAACACAACCACAAGATATTATTGCACGTTTAGAGGCAGACAACAGCCGTTTAGGCAAAGAAGAAATCCTAAAACAAGCACACCAAGAAGGACTTCCAGAGTTCTTTGAAGGTCTTACAATGGCTCTTGATCCTTTGGTAACATTTGGAGTAAAACAAGTGCCAGAACGTTCTGATGTGCTATCTGGTCAAGGATTGACTTGGAACGTATTCAAAGATCTTGCAGATAAACTACAACAGCGTGAGCTAACAGGACACGCCGCACGTGATGCTATCCAATTAGCAATGAGTGTTGCTACTGAAGAACAATGGAACGGATGGTATCGTAGAATCCTTATCAAAGACCTGCGTTGCGGTGTTTCAGAGAAAACTGTAAACAAAGTAGTTCCGGGCACTGTTCCTATTTTCACTTGTGCTCTAGCACACGATTCAGCCAAGCATGAAAAGAAAATGGTTGGCAAGAAACAGATTGAAATCAAACTAGATGGTGTAAGAGTTATTACTATTATCCAAGGCGACAAAGTAGAAATGTTCAGTCGTAATGGTAAGCAGTTTCATAACTTTGGACATATTATAGCAGAGATTGAGCAAGTAATCAAAGACTACCCAGTACCTTATCCGCTTGTACTCGACGGCGAAGTAATGAGTGCTAACTTCCAAGACCTTATGAAGCAGGTACATCGCAAGGACAATGTAGAAGCAAATGATGCTGTACTACACTTGTTTGATACTATTCCATTAGGCTGTTTCCAAAAAGGCGAGTGGGATAAGCCACAAAGTTTTAGAAGTGAAATAACCAAGGCTTGGGTAGAGGAGCATAAGACCGTCTTAGAGCACGTACAAGCGTTGGACTGGGAAACTGTAGACTTAGACACTCCCGAAGGCAACAAACGCTTTGTAGAGCTTAATAAAGCGGCTGTAGACGGTGGATATGAAGGTGTAATGATCAAAGATGTTGATGCACCCTATGAATGTAAGCGAACACACGCTTGGTTAAAAGCAAAACCATTTATTGAAGTTACGCTGGAAGTAAAAGAAATTGAAGAAGGCACTGGCAGGAATGAAGGAAGGCTTGGAGCATTTGTTTGCGAAGGCGTTGACGACGAAAGACACATTAAAGTTAATGTTGGGTCCGGGTTTAGTGATGACAATCGCGACAGTTTTTGGGCAAACAAAGATTCTATTTTAGGACAATTAGTAGAGGTACGAGCAGATGCTATTACACAAAATCAAGATGGTACTTACTCGCTTCGTTTCCCGCGATTCAAAACCTTCCGCGGATTCGAAATACACGAAAAGTTATAGGCACGAAAATGCTAGATGTGTGTGGAATCTCGAAAGTGAAGGTTGAAGTACATTCCTTTACAATAGGCGATGTTGAAGATCCTGATCTTTATGTAGCGGCTCCTATACATGACTGGCAACAAACTGATTTAGGTAAGTGGTGTATGGAACATGGTACAGATTTAGTCTACCATATCAGTGCTGATCCTAACACATTTGGCTACAGAGTTACTATCACAGGCGAGTTCGATCCTAAATACGAATCTTTCTTTATACTCAAAAAAGGTTGATTTTTTTGTCTTTGGCATATATACTTTTAAAAATTAACTTTTCAGGAGAAGAGGATGCCTCGTAAAAAAGCAAAATTAGCACCACGCATTAAACGCGGAGCCAAAGTAGTTGGACCTAGTTTTGAAGGCTGGGAGAAATTATCAGGACAAGAGTTTAGCAGACTATTACATGGTGCTCAACGTTTCTATTACGAAAACTACAAAGACTCAGATATGCTACCTAGTGTATGGGAGTGGATGTTAGCAAACGAGTATTCTAAAGACGATGTAAAGGCCGCTAAAGCCGCAAGCGGAATGTCTGCTATTAGCACTACGACATCTTGTTTGGTTATGGTATTAAAAGATGGCTGTCCTGATTATAATAAAACATACGCTGATCATTGGTTGACGTTGAAAGGCACTACCGGAGAAGTTACTCCGCTTACCGAGCACATACACAAAAGAGTCAAAGTTGCTATAGAAAATGGCAAGGACAAAATTGTAGAAGAAAAGAAAGAAGAAACAGTCAAAAAGAAAGTTCCTACGATTCAAGAGCGCATACATGAACAGGCTTGTAATCATGTAGAAGCAGTAGAAGAGTGGATCGAATTATTTTCAGAAGATCCTGACGCTTTTGACCCTAAAGCATTTGATGTAAGCAAACATTTTACCAAACTACAAGTTACCCAAGCTCATGCTCGTAAAATTATAAACTTCTATGAGTCTGAATTGGCAGAGTTACTTGAATTACAAAATATGCCTAGTCCTGCCAAGATTAAGAAAATGGACGAACGAGAAGCTGATATGCTAGAGCAACTCAAAGAAGGGTATGCTCATCTTAGCAAAGCTCATATTAAAAAGAAAGTAACTGCTTTACAAAAAATCATAGATGCTTGTAATGTAATAATTGAAGCAAGCAAAGCCACACGTAAAGTTAGAAAGCCTAAACTGCGCAGTGCGGCTAAACAGATTGAAAAACTAAAATTTAAAACTACAGATGACAAATACTCTTTGGCTAGTATCAATCCAGCAGAAATTGTTGGTGCTAGTGAGCTTTGGGTGTTTAATTGTAAAACACGCAAACTTGGCAAATACGTTGCTGAAATAGTAGATCCGAAAGGCATGGGCAGAGATGGTAGTGGACTACAGGTTAAAGGAACAACTATCCAAGGTTTTAAAGAATCTGATAGTTTACAAAAGACACTTAGAAAGCCAGACGATCAATTAAAAGAGTTTAAATCTGCCGGTAAAGTAGCTCTTAGAACCTTTATGGACGATATCAAAACCACTGAAACTAAGCTCAATGGTAGAATAAATGCTGATACAGTGCTTCTGCGAGTAAACTGATAAATACTTGTATGAGCAATGATAAACAGCAAGTCCAAAAAATTCGTGATGATCTCAATAACCTAGCAACTGTTATTGAAAATCTTGCCTACGCGGAGCCGCCCAAGGCTGAAATACCTACAAGAGGATTGTCAGGTGATCATATTATTGGCGGTAAAATTGTTAAATTTTCTAGTACAGGAATCAAAGACGAAAGTTCAAGATTAGTAGTTCTAGTTAATGATGATGGTATATTAACAGATTTCATTGATGTTGAAACACTAGTAGGCGATGTAAAAGTTGAAGGACATTTGCACGTAGGTGGAGAAATAACTGCTACTAAACTACACGTAAATGAAATCACAGCGGATGTTCGACATGAAAGATCAACACCTTTAGAATTTATTGCTGACGAAAAAAACAGTATTTACGGCAAAGGATTACAATGGCGTGGATTAGAGCACACCCGTCAGTTTATATATCGCAGTAACCCCGATAGATTATTCTCTACAGATTCAATTGATCTAGATAAAGAAAAAGAATTTTTAATTGATAAAACAAGTGTTCTTAGTAGCACAAAGTTAGGAGACACTGTTGTAAAGTCTAATTTGCAACAGGTTGGAGTTTTATCGCACCTAAATGTTCAAGGCAGTGTTAATATTGATGAATTTATACATTATGATGCTGGATCTATGAGATTTAGTATAGGTTCAGAAGAGCCTAGCGGTATGTTTTCTCTTGCATCATTAGACGCAGAATTTGTTGTCGATCCGGAAGGAGACTCGGTTAAGTTAGGCACATGGACGAACAGTGATTTATCTATTGTTACAGATGATACTCCTAGAATTGTCATCGATAAAACGGGACACATTTATCTAGGACCAAAAGGTCATACAAATAAAGTTTCTGTAAATGGCAAATTAGGCATTAATGTCAATAACATTGAAACAGATGTAGATTTAAGTGTTGCAGGACCTATTAGAATACAAGACAAAAAATTTGAAGTTTCAAATAACGAACCTACCTCTGGTTCATATAAAATTGGTGACATTGTTTGGAATGACAATCCTAAGCCTACCGGCTATGTAGGATGGATTTGTATAAAACAAGGCACACCTGGACAATGGAAACCGTTTGGCCAAATTGGATCGTAATCCAATGACCAAACAAACAAAAGATCCGTTACTGGATTCAAAAAAAACATTAGATAAACAAATTAATTGGTGGATAACTGCGGGTATAACAATGCCTATGAGTTTCCTAGCTCTATTGTTTTTTGAAAATTTGTTTGGATTTGAATCAGCTTACCATGTAACTCTTGTTATAGGTGCAACTGTTTTTGCAACAGTCGGATTTGTCTGGTGGTGGTGGGCAATTTACAGTATTGCTCAGTTTAGCGGATTAATAGTAAGAATCTCTGAAAACTTTCAAAAGTTACAAAAAGACCTCAAAGATATAAGAAAAGATTTATCTTAAGCACCTGTGCCAGCGTTTAATGCTTTAACTACAACAGCCAACCTATCAATTGCTTCGCCCACGCTTGTAGGAGGTGTGCCATTCCAATCTGTAGGTGTAGTAGGATAATATAACAGTTTGCCGCTTACGCCGTCAACTAACATAGTTGAATCGTCTGCAAAGACAGATCCTTGCACATCTCCTAATACATATTCGTCGTCTGCATCAATACGTATTTCGTTAGGACTCACCCTTGTTAAAGTTATATTGTTACCAGCTGTAAGAGCTACTGTACTAGTGTTAGAATTTATATCAATTAGTTCTAAGTCAGTAGTTCCAATAGGTACAGACATTTGATAATCAACACCTATTGTAAAACTATCAGTGGCTGTGTCAATAGCAAAGTCTACACCAGTACCAGAGGTTATAGTCACGGTGTCAGTAGTAGAGTCTGCTTCGATTGTGACTCCGTCTGGATTTAGTTTTATTTTTCTAAAAAAATCATAATATGCTGGATTTGCCATTAATATTTCCTCTATGTGTGTATTTATGTAAATAACGGTATGCTTGTAATTGGTAACGGAGAAAGTCGTAAAAATATTGATTTAGACAAGGTCAACGCCACTAAAGTTGGCTGCAATGCACTGCACCGAGATAATGTAGTACGCCATTTGATTTGTGTAGATCGCAAAATGGTTCGAGAGGCATTGGAAAACAATTACAACCAAACCAGTTTAATTTATACTAGAGAATGCTGGTTTAGTGAATTTGCAGATGTAAAAAATATGCGCATCTTGCCAGACTTACCTTATGCAGGAAGTGAAAGATACGACGAGCCTATTCATTGGGGCAGTGGTCCATATGCTCTTTTGGTAGCAATAAAAACCCTTACACAAATAGATAATTACGACAGAACAATTTCTTTAATAGGATTTGACTTGTACGGTAACGATGAAGGCAAAGTTAATAACGTATATAAAGATACGGACAATTACGACTTAGCTATAAAAACTGCTGTCGATCCAAGATATTGGGTTGAACAAATAGGCAAACTTATAGAATTATACCCTGACATAAACTTCAAATTTTATAATGTAGAAAACTGGCAAGTCCCAAAAAAATGGAAAAAGAAAAACTTTATTCTTGACAATATAAACAACTTCAATTATAATAACTAAACAGTTAGGAGCAACATATTATGGCATATTACAGTACAAAACATTACGGACACAACATTGGACTATCAGCAGTGTTTCGTCAACCAAACGCAGATCATTCACACTGTCATTTACTACACGGTTACAGTTTAGCATTTACATTTACTTTTGGATGTGACGAACTAGACAACAAAAATTGGGCAGTTGACTTTGGTGGACTAAAACCTTTGAAGGCTTGGTTGGAAGATAGTTTTGATCATAAAGTAGTAGTTGATAAAAACGATCCGTATTTAGATAAACTACGTGAACTAGAAGAACTTGATCTCGCACACATTCGTGTATTTGATGGTGTAGGTGCAGAGAAGTTTGCAGAACACGCATTTAACTTTGCAGACAATCTCATTAGAGAGAAAACAAACAATCGTTGTTACTGTGTGCGAGCAGAGTGTGCAGAGCACGGTGCAAATTCAGCATTTTACGAGAAATAAATTTTGCCTAAAGTTGACAAGAGTCAATATACTAAGGAAGAATGGAAGCAGGTACGGGCGCAACGCCGGCTGGATAAATTAAAAGAAGAAGAGCCCGCATATATAGAAACCCAAAATAATTTTCCTAGATATGTAGTTTGTTTAAAACATGGAAAAAAGTATGATGCAGAATATGTAAATGTATTGTACAATATGGTTCAAAGAAATCTTTCTTTAGAATACGAGTTTGTATGTTTTACAGAAGATCCTTTGGGTTTAAATCCTGACATAAGGGTAGAGCCTTTACCTGCAATAGAAAGTGCTACAGGCTGGTGGTATAAACCATTATTCTTTAATCCTAATTTACAATTAAAAGGTACTATACTTTATATTGATTTAGATGTAATTATCTTTAACAATATAGACAATCTGTTTACTTACAAGCCGGGCACGTTTTGTATAATAAAAGATTTTAATAGAAGTTTACGTCACGATTGGCAAAAATATAACAGTTCAGTATTTAGACTTGATATAGGAGATCATCCGCAAGTTTATGAAAACTTCTTAAAAGATACCCCACGCCATATGAAGAGATTACACGGAGATCAAGATTGGATATTTGAACAGGTAAGACGAGACTACTCTTATTGGCCAGTTGAATGGATACAAAGTTATAAATGGGAAATGCGCAGGCGGCCCCCTATGGTTAGAGGTCCAGACGGCAAAAGGAATTTTTCAACAGCAGGAACTCCAACAGTACTACCTGAAACTAGCATAGCAGTATTTCACGGCGAACCTAATCCAAAAGATTGCATAGATCAATGGTGCAAGGACAACTGGTATTGACATTTTTTACAATCTATAGTATATTATATACATGACTAAACGTATAGGCTTTGCCTGCAAATATCTACATCACGATCAATCGCAGAAGAAAAAACTGCTGGAAGAAATTCAACGACCGCTAAATACAAAGGCTACTACTGTTGCTTGGTTAAATCGACAAACCAAAGAAGTAGCAGAACAGCGTATGTGGGACATAATGGTTCACAACATACAGTCAATTGGACGTCTTATAGAATATGTTGGCAGTTTACCACAAAATTTGCGAATGGTTAGACTCGGTAGCGATATCCTACCTTGCTATACTGAGCCTACATGGGGGTATGTATGGCAACTTAGAGACTTTAGAGAATACTGTGAAAGAGAGTTACTCAAAGTCGGAGATACGGCTCGTAGGTTGGATGTACGTCTTAGTTTCCACCCTGGTCAGTTTACTGTTCTTGCTAGCGATAACCCAGAGATTGTAGATAGAAGCATAGAGGAATTTGAATATCATGCGACTATGGCAAAACTCATGGGATTCGGCAAACAATTCCAAGACTTCAAGATCAACGTACACATATCAGGCAGACAAGGTCCACAAGGCATCATCAACGTCTTACCAAGGTTATCGCCCGAAGCAAGAAACTGTATTACAATTGAGAACGACGAAATGTCGTGGGGTGTCGATGCAAGTTTGGAGTTGCGAGAACACGTTGCCCTCGTGCTTGATATACACCACCACTGGGTCGCTACAGGAGAGTATATTCAACCCACCGACGATAGATATCTACGCATGATAGATTCGTGGCGTGGTGTGCGTCCTGTAATTCATTACAGTTACAGTAGAGATGAATGGTTACCGCAAACAGAGGATATACATGAAGGCTTTCATGATATTAATGCCTTAATTGATATACATGGTTGTAAGAAACAGAAATTGCGAGCCCATTCAGATTACTATCCTAACAAAGCAGTTAACCAATGGGCTCTTTCGTTCCTAGATACAGCAGATATTATGTGCGAATCTAAGATGAAAAATTTGGCAAGTATTAAGCTCTACGAAGAACTAAGTGCGTAGTCAATTACGTTTTCGATTCTACCTGATTTCATAATAGAATCAAAGTTTTGCCATATGTAAAGTAAGTTTGTCATATTCCTCCAATTTACTAATGTTGCAACGAACACTGTTCTTTCTGTTTTTCTTGTCGTAAACTACCACAGTTGATTGTGGTTTTACAACATTTCGTACAAAGAATATATTTGGTTTCTCCATTTCTACTACATTAGAAATAGAGCATTTGCTCAAAGGAGCAACATAGGCTGTACCAAATTTATCCTGTAATATTAATTTGTTAGATGTTGTTATAGAAAACATATTTATTTGTGTTGTACGCACACTAGTATCAGCATAAGCCGCAACTGTTCCGAATGTTAATAGTGCGCAGATAAGTAATTTTTTCATAATGTTCTCCAATATAGGTTGACATATAAATAGTATATACGTATAATATATTTATATACTACATAGTATATATTAACTAACCATTTAATAGGATACAAAAATGGCAAAGAAAGAAAAGAATGATCAGCTTCTTGTTAAGATTAATCGAGAAGACAAGAAGAAGTTCATAGAGCTTTGCGAAGCAGATGATACTTCTGCTAGCAGAGAAGTAAGAAAGTTCATAGAAAGATTCATTAAAGAAAACTCATAAGAGGACTACATTATGATGTCTAAGAAGCAATCTATTGCCTTACTTGAATCACAAGGTTTCAAAAAAATCGATTACGACAAATTGCAGTTTCTGCAAGGTAATATTAGTCGAGCCAAAAGTAGAGGTGAAAAAAGCAAAACAAACACACTGACCAAGTTTGAAGTTTACGCCATTGGTGAAAAACAAAAATGGAAGTGTGCTATTACTGGCGAACCATTAGAATTCACCCGCGGTGGCTATACCTGGCAAAACAAGTGGTGTAATCCGATGAGCTGTGTAATCGATCGCATTGATTCTTCTAAAGACTATACAGCAGATAATGTACAACTCGCAACACATCGAGCAAATACTTGGAAAAGCGATTTTACTAATGAAGAACTTGCAGATCTAAGTAGAATGTTTTTGAAACAGTACAGAAAGAAAAAATAAATACGTTATGAACTATTTGAATAAAATGTATGGCAGGGGTAACAAGCCTGCCGCTCCTTCATCTGATAAGAATCCTAATCGCGTAGCGGGCGGCATTAGAGGCCAAGGTGCTGATACTATTACCTTGCTAGGAGAGGATGGCGTACAACGAGTACTTCCTACACAAAAGTATGTAGAAAGTTTACGCAATCAAATTGATAATCAAAAATCAGTGATAAATGTTTTAGAAAGGAAGTTAACAAGGTTAGAGAGAGACTTTGAAACTCTCTCTAACTTTGTAAAAAGATAGTTATTGCTTTTTAACTTCTTTTTGTAAATCAGCAATCATATTGTCTTTGGTCTTACGCTTATCGAGCTCTACACCAAATTCTCTACCTAGCTCTTCGAGCTCGGCTTTCTTCATTGCTGACAATTTTGATTTAGTAGGTAGTCTTTTCTTGACTTCTTCTTTGACACCTTCAACAGTTTTTTCTACAGCAACTTTTAGATCTTGAACATCAACGTCACCGTCTTGGTCTATATCTAAACTGCCTGAGTCTCTGTTAAAGTACCAAAGAGCACCACCTAGCACAACTACTACTACAATAAACAAAATAATTGGATCCATAATATTCTCCTTAATTAAGTGCTGCTTTTATTTATTCTATAAATATTGCTATGAACAAAAAACGACTTTTCGATCACCCACCTAAAAGAATTTTTACATTTGGCTGTAGTTTCACAAATTATATTTGGCCTACGTGGGCCGATATTTTAGCATATGATTTAGGCTGTACTTACTATAACTTAGGAAAATCTGGAGCAGGTAATCAATTTATTTCTACAATGATAACCTTAGCTGATTTAGAATATAAGTTTACAAAAGACGATCTTGTCATAATTGAGTGGACCAATATTGCTAGAGAAGACAGATATTCAAATGGCTGGCACACTCCGGGCAACATTTACTCACAAACAACTCACGATAAAAAATGGGTCAAACAGTGGGCAGATCCTGATCATTATGCTTTAAGAGACTATTCTTATATCACTCTAGTAAGAGAGTATCTAAAAAACAAAACCAATTATCATATGACAGCTATGA
>Ga0255768_10004315_pt1 | contig 13927 bp, 11 predicted proteins | sample 071ome_33_FD_179983 | JGI IMG/M metagenome (GOLD analysis project Ga0255768, IMG submission 179983) | Coastal salt marsh microbial communities from the Groves Creek Marsh, Skidaway Island, Georgia - 071412AT metaG (version 2) | ecosystem: Environmental > Aquatic > Marine > Intertidal zone >...
GGCGATGACTTCGAAATAAGGCACCATACCGGCATCATCGACAGGTAACGCCTGTGTGTGTTCACCGTGACGCGCGGTGGCGACCCCGTCCTCAAGTAAAAGACTCGCACGGTGCCCACCATAATAGGCCGAAATACCGGTATCGACGATCACTACTGCCCCACCAAATCGTGGCGTGATGACATTCAGGTCGGGCGTGTGACCCAGCACAACCCGCTCTGCGCCGAAGTGCCTCAACACCTTCTCAAGGTTCTCTTTTTCTGTGGTTTCAGGGGCTCGAGCAAGCCCGCGGTACCACAAGGGGCCAGTATCAGACTCCCCCAAAGGCGGTGCCTCGCTCGTTTGTCGTCGTAACTCCGCGCGAATGCGCGCATTAATCTCCGATATCGACCGAGGCAACAGCGCGGTACTCAATCCACCATGCAAAAACAGCGTGTTGTTGATGCGTATTACGGTGTTGTGATGGGTAACCCAGTCAAATATCTCACCCCCCGCCTGCCACGCCAGACGATGCTCCACGTATCCCAATGGGAAGTCCTCGTACCACTGGTTTTTAAAGGCGTCGTCGAAGACGGGTTCGGCGACTTCGAGGCCTTCGGCGCGCTGCGCCTCGTAGCGCTCCTTCATGGTTTTCACAACGAACGCGTAGTAGTTATCCTGAATCTTCTTAGAGCCGCGCGTGCGGAAAGCGTCGTATTCGCCAGGGTGAACGTAGCGCAGGTCGCCGACGATATTCATGTACTCATGATTACCGATCAGCACGTGCAGGTGGCCGCCCGCCTTGATGGCTTGTTTCTCCAGTTTCTGTAAGTGCTTGATGATTCTCAGGGTATCGGGTCCGCGATCCGGAATATCGCCAACTTGTACGACATGAGTTCTGCCCGTAGCCCACCGGCCACGCCGGTCAATCACTCCAGCATCCCGCAGCGTCGCGATATAGTTATCGTAATCGCCGTGGATATCACCAATGGCGATTACGCGATCAATGTCTTGCCAATCATCGCGAATTTCTGTGGCAAGGGTGTTGCCGAGAGTGGCGACAAAAAATAGCGCACACGCCCAGGCGAAAAGCCGATGCGCGCGGGGCTTAAAGCGGGGGTTTACCAAGGACGACAGTCCTCAATAATTTGGCGGTTCAGCTTTTTTGGATTATCAATAATGTCAAAAAAGTCCGCGAGATAGGCGACCGCTTTTTTAGCCTCGCGCGCGCTCAAAATCTGAGTATCGCCGGCGATTGCCAGGAGGGCCTCTCGGTGGGAGCGAAACAAGCCTAGCGCCTCATCTATGACAGCGTCTTCAGCGCAAAATCCGCGATAGATTCTCTGGCGAACCGAGCGCAAATCTAGATTGGCGGGTGTGGTCGCGTAGGGCGCATTCACATAACCCGAAGAGTCGAAGTCATAAATAAACGGCAGATAGGGCGAATCATTATCCGCCTGTAGCAGTTTGGCGTTATGGCAGCAGCTCCCTTCGCGGCCGGCAATGATTGAGAAATCCGCATTGCCGACAAAATAGTTAAATAGCGCCACCGTGGTTGCCTGCGAGGGCTCGAGCTGCGAGGGACGGATACGGTCTTCGTCGACGGTATTGAGTGATAGTCGATTAGCAAGCCGCTTTTTGTGCTCGATAAAAAACGCGGGTTGTGTGCGTAAGGTTTTGCCACTTTCGTCCTGATAGGTCACCTCCACCCAACGCACGCGAAAGCTATTATCAGTGAGCAGATTCAGCATTCGGTAAGCATCATACTCTTTACGCAAATAACTGGCGTAGCGCTTGCTATCGCGACACTGCAACACCAATTTGAGCTTATTCTGGTTGGCAAACAGCGTATCCCGCGTCTGCTTTTTCTTTAGATCGAGCCAGAGCTGGGCGTGCGTACAGGTACGCTTGTCGAGCCGAAAGTTGCCTCGCGGGGCATAGTTAGCTTCGATGCTGACTTCTCCATCGGGGCCCTGGTAACGCAGCATACCGCCCGCGTATTCAGCGTCTTTATCGCGACTTTTATCGATCGCCTTAAAGGGGCCCGTCAGGGTAATGGCTAGTGGCGCGTCGCTCGCGAAGAGTGGGTCCGGCGTGGCAGCTTGCGCGGGAGCGCCCATCGTTGCCACCATGAACGCACCACTTATCGCCCTCAATCCAGCACCGGATATCAAGCTTCTCGCCAGCTTATACACTTGCATGGTGATCCCCATCATTCTTGTTCTCCATCCGATGCTCTCAGAGCCACAGAAACAGTGCAACAGAATCACGAGCGTATAGATTCTGGCGACAAGGTGTCACGCTGCCGGCTTTGCGAAACCGGGAGGCCGCGATTGCGACGCCTGCCCCGCACTTATAAGATGGGGCCGACAGCGCGCCGGGGTGTCAGCGATGCGGAAGTATTTAGAAATTATCAATCACAGGACGTTCATTATTGTTCTGTTGTGTGTCGCATCCGTTTACGTGTGTTTGCGCTTTGACTACGCGTACAACGTAGACTGGATTTTTCTCAGCATCGCCGTGCTGTTTCCCTTGGTATTTACGATTCGCGAGGCGTTTAGGCGCCGACAGCTGGCCATTCGTGTTCTAAGTGCGCTCAAGGCGGCGGTCACCGCATTTTATTTTGGCCTTGAGAATAATGAAAAGATGCCAATCGAGGAAAAACGGGCGATCCATAATCTTATGCGCAGCCTTTCGGATCGTTTCACGCAAAGTTTGAAGGATCCCGAGCACCACGGCATGGGGGAGGTGCGGGGCATTATTCGGCGGATTTATGCGGTTACTACGCCCCGTAATGAGGCGATTTCTAACAGCGCGAGCTTGAAGCTCATGCGGGTGATACAAGATATTCAGGAGAGCATCGAAAGTTTGAATGGCATCAAGATGCACGGTACGCCGGTGAGCTTGCGCGCCTACTGCCTGCTGTCGATTTACCTGCTACCTTTTATCTTCACGCCGAATCTGGTGTACAACCTGCACGATGATCCGAGGTGGCTGATTTATGCCTTAAACATTGTGAATGGCTTTGTACTTATCTCGCTGTATAACCTGCAGGATTTGATCGAGGACCCCTTTGATCAGATGGGCATGGACGATATCAAGCTGGACGAGTTTGAGTTTACCGAACCCGTCCCAAGCCCCGCGATCACTTAATCAGCCGTGCAGCTAAAGGGTCGATCGGGGTGGCGGACCAAAGTGAGTAGCAGTGACCCCACGCCAAAACCAAACTTACGCATTTTTGATTCGTTGATGACCACATTGTCACTGACGCGATACATCCTATCGTCGATCTTGACGTCAATCGGCCCGTCTTCGAGCTCAATTCTCAGGGTGTAGTCGAGGAACATGGCGTTGCCTTTCCAGCTGGCATGGCCGTCTCCAACCACATCTCCCGCGGTGCCAATGTAATGCTGATCGCCCTGCGGGGTGAGCGTCCAAAACCGCGATTGTTGTTCGCCATCATCAAAAACGAACCGTTCGTCGAGGGTGCCAATGCCATCTGACCAGCACGCCGTGATATCGGCATTGAAATGCCGAATAACCGTGCCTGAGTAGTCCTTGACGACACCGTGCGCGGTGAGCGCACCGTCGAAAAAATCCTCTGGCTGAAATGCGGGTGTCCGATTGTGATAAGTGTTGATAGACGCAGTGCCACAGCCTGTGAGCGCCGCCATGATGCCGGCCAGAGCAGGCACCTTCAGGAAAGAGAACGTGAAGGTGCGCTTCAGAAGCGACCGCTCGGTCATGCTACCGGCGAACCGTTTCCCCGCAGGCCGCCGGGCCCAGAAAGCACTAGAGAAGAGAGTCATTACTGATACCAGTCCGCCACTTAATGACAGTTACGCCACAAGTAGCTACCCAGATCTTTATGGCGCTTGAGGGGATCAAATCGGCGCCAGCACCTGAGAGGTGTCGGCACCGGATAGGGCCCTCAGTGGCCAGCGAATACCAGCATCTGTACCGGCATCAGAAGAGCCTGCATGCGCAGGATAACGGCATGCAGTGCACCAACGGTATCTACCATATGCAGGAATAACGTCTCACCCAAACCGAGATCGCCCTCGGCCAGCAGCTCGTGATTACTGGTGTACGCGTTGGCAATGCATTTGCTACCGGGTAAGACTTCGCTGAGACCACCTTCATAAAGCGGCTCCATGACAACAGTCAATGTACCGGGGCGAGCGCGCTGTTGCGCGTCGAGCAGCACATCCGAGGGTTTGAGTTGGCCTGCGGCGACTACCGGTTGCACGCGAGTGACAACCATCGGGATGACTGCGAAGGGTTTGGACAGGCAGACCACCTCGGCCATCGTGCCGGGCTGTATTACCTGTGCGGAGAGCTGGTTAAAGCCCGCCGCTATCTGGAACTGCCCGGATTCGGGACCCTCTGACGGGATCAGTACTCCAGCGGGACGCAAAATCGGGTTCACGTAGTCACCGCGTTGAAGAAAGAACTGGGCCACCTGGCCATCGACGCCTGCATAAATAATCGTTTTATCGAGTGCGACCTGGGCTTGCTCCAACTGGCGCTGCGCGCTCTGCTGTTGTGCCGGTAGCACGTCAGAAATCTGTGTTTCAGCCGCAGTAATATTGGCCTTGGCGGCTTGCACGGCGCCCTTGCGTTGAGCCACCGAATTCTCGAGTCGTTCCAGCTCAATTTTGCTGACGAGTTGTTGGCCTCGTGCGGCAAGTTCGCGTTTCTTGGCGAGCTCATTTTCTGTCTGTGCCAGCGCGCTTTCTGCTTGCACCAATGTCGCTCTCGCCGCCTGAACTTGCACCTCTGCCTGCGTGAACGCAGAGGCAATTTGATCTAGTTGGCTCTCGGCGAGATTTACGCTCGCCACCTGAGCACTGTCGAGCAGGCTAAACAACGGCGCTCCTGCTTCAACGGTGTCGCCGTTGCTGACATACACTTCTTCGACGCGCCCACCACCTTCGGGTAACAGGGGGATCGTACGGAAATACAGCCCCGCATTCGTTGTCGAGGGATGGTAGTAGAACACCACGGTGATCAGACTCACCGTGAGAATGAGGCAAGCGGTGATACCCCAGCGCAGCTCGTACCACATGGTAAAGAACGTGATTTGATCGCCCCAGATTTTGCCTTGGCGGTAACGCCGATACAGATAGTCTGGCAGCACGGTGATGAGAGAACACAGTATTAACTCCAACATGACTAGCTTGCCTCCTCACTCTTCGTTGCCGGCGAAGAAGACGGATCCCCATCGGGCGTCAGTTTCTTGAGCGATTCTGAAATGCTGTTAAGTGGCGTTACGAAGTCAGGTAGCTTCAGCAGCGCGAGAATTAGCGCCGCCACCCAGAACACATTGTTGTGGGTGAATAGCGCCAGTAGCGCCAACACCATAATGAGCTGCGACTGAGTGTTACTGTGCTTGTGGGCCAATTGCTCAGGTATGGCGTGGAGTTTGAGGTAAAAAACACCTATGCCTAGCACCATGAGCACCACTATAAAAATAATGGCGGAGAAAAGTGGGTCACTGCCGTCTGCAGCCCCAATAAAGGATGGCAGCGAGTGCGGTGCCAGTGGATGAATCTCTCCCGACATGGGCTTACCTCCGATTATTCGAATCTGTTGATGCTAATCACGTCAAGCGGCGGCCTGCGCGACTTGCTTACTTAGCGCGTGTCGCAGGTGATCAGTCGTTAGTGTGCGCAGGATGTTGCCTTGCGCATCGAGTTGCTGAGTCAGCTGACCATCGGGGGCATAGAGTTCGAACAAGACGAGTGCGCCCTCGGGGCCGCCTTGTTCCATATGCACATCGCCCGGTGGTTTTTTGGCGTAATCCCCTAAGCGTCGCACGCGCGTTTCCCCCGCCACACCATCTTCGAAGGTGCTGACGTGGAGTTCGCCGGCGAGTACCACCGAGGTCGTCATGCAAAGATGTCTGTGAAAGTGACAGTAGCGGTGAGGGTCCCACCGGTATAAGAGCGACAAGTGTCCTGCGTCATCGATATCCAAAATGGTGCCCCAGTAGCTCACGGGATACGGAAAATCATCGCCCTCAGAGTAATGTGTCCACACCAACGATGTATCGTCGAGTAAGTTATGCGCCACGGGCACTCTCCAGCATCTCAAATCGTCTTCGATCCATCATGAACAGAAATGCCGCCCAGTCAACCGGTGGGCGCCACGATGTCAGCTTTGGCTGATATTTGGCGCATTAGCTTCCCGGTGGGCTTAGCGGACAGTGCTTTGTGCGAAAAAAATCTGAGTTGACACCGGTGACACGTAACTTATTCTGACTGCGCAGGTTTCGAACGAAGAGGGTGTCACCTCTCAAAGCCAAAAAATGAAAAACTAAGGGGGATATATGAAATCACTGCTTTCACTGACATTGGGCCTGTCGCTCGCCACGGCGTTGACGGCCTGCAATCAGGCGCCGACGACTAATCCGAATGTTGACTTAGCGAAGGCGTGGGTTACCGCGGGTGCCACCAGTCGCGCCGCAGCAATGGAGATGATTGAGAACAATATGGCCGACGATGGGCTTTTGTACCGTGATCGTTACGTCGGCTTTGGCTTTATCTGGGACAACGATGTCGGCGCTGCAGAGGGTCGTATGATCGTGACCGAGGTACTTCCTGATAGCCCGGTAGCCGGTGTGCTAGAGGTGGGCGATGAATTCGTTTCTGTGCGTGGTATGCCGGTGAACGCCGATAACCTCGATAAGCTCGAATTCAGGGGCAAGCCTGGCGAGGCGGTAGCTGCTGTGATTGCTCGCGACGGTGAGGAACAGAGCATCGAGGTCGCTCGCGGTGTTGTGACCTCGACGTCGACCAAAGCGCAAATGCTGGAGTGGATGGCGACACAGGATGACGAGGATTGGAGCCCTGACGAGTGGGAGTTGCACGAGGCCATTGGCGAAGGAAACGTGGTGTACGTATGGACCCAGGCGTGGAACACCGACGAAAGCTCTGGCATGCCGTTTGAGGCGCATCAAGTGACACGTATGGTCTTTAACGAGGCGGGCAAGGTTAGTGCAATAGCGAACCTTTCGGAGGACCGGTTTGTCCTCGAGCAGATGGGCTACAGCATTACGCGCTAACTGCCCTCAAGCGATACAAGGGCCACCCCGGGTGGCCCTTTTTATTGAGCTTTTATCAATGAAAGGCTCAGGTGGGCGCAGATCGCGGACCTTTGCTCGCTCGCGCTCAGCGCACGCGCTATGGCAGCGCTCCGCTGATGAATGGACCGTCGATACAGATTCTGCGGCCATCCGGTGAGGCGCAGGCGCCACAGATACCCACGCCACATTTGGTCAAATAATCAATCGCGCTAAAGATACGATCTGCAGGTACAAACTGTTTCTGCACGGCCTCGCTGGCATGGATCATGGGCGCCGGCCCGCAGTTATAAAACACCATATTGGCGAGCGCTTCCTCGGGCTGAGCCGCGAGAAACGCCAACAGCGCGTCGCTGACACGCCCTGCAAAGCCGGCGCTTCCGTCATCGGTCGCGATGGTGACGTTTGCAACCGCTTCGCATTCATCGCGGAAGTAGAGGCGATTCGCCGTTCGTGCCCCGACAAAAATGTCGGCTGGTCGTTCTCGAGTGCCGAAGTCCTCGGCAATTTGGTACACCGCGGCGAGTCCGGTTCCGCCAGCGACACAGACGAGATGGGCGTCGCGGGGCGGCTCCAAAGCGACGCCGTGAGGCCCGCGCAAATAAACGGCGTCACCCGGGGTGAGTCCGTAGCAGTGATCGGTAAAGATCCCAACATTGATGACCGCCAGTCTTACTGGGTCATGTGTTAGACACGAGAAGGGTTTTTCTCCCACGCCGGGTATCCAGACAAACACATACTCGCCCGCGCGAATATCGAGCGACCCGTCCAGAGTGACGACGGTAATGTCGTCGCAAACAGTATCGTTGGCAATGACTCGATAGGGCTTAAAGGTCATATCAATGTCGAAGCGCACCTGCTTGCCCGCACAATCGGTGTTATCGGAAAGATCCTGCGCCAGCTGGGCGAAATAGGTGCGCATGGCCTCGGTGTTCATCCCCGTGAGGCCCGAGCCAATACCCAAAATAGTGGCACCACAATGTTGGGCTGCGCGACAGTCCTGTGCCGACGAAAAACCGCCGCAGCCGATCAAGGGGATATCGGTCTCTTCGCGCAGCGCCTTGAGGGCCTTGAGTGCCAGCGGTAACACGCCTTTGCCCGACATGCCGCCCATTCCATTGCTGAGAACCGGCTCGCCATGACTTTCGTGGTATCCGGGACCGGCGGTGTTGATCGCGCAGAGCGCGGCCGCACCCCCTTCGATCGCAGCGCGACCAATCGCAGCGATATCAGTGACGTTCGGCGTCAGCTTGGGAATGACGGGAATATCAACCGCGGCACAGACGGCGCTCACGACTTCGCGCACCATATCAGGATCCTGACCCATCGCCATGCCATAGCCCTTGGCGTGGGGGCATGACAGATTCAGCTCGAGCCCATCTGCAACCGGAGCGAGTTGTCGCGCAACGGCGACAAACTCTTCGACCGAGCCACCAAAAATAGACACCAGCAAGAAGCGATCGTCTGGCACCCTCAGCGACTGCAGGCCTTTTAGCGCCTCATCGACCCCGGGATTGGTTAGCCCGACCGCATTCACAAAGCAACCGGGCGCGTATTGGCTATAGACCGGCTCGCGATAACCCAGGCGCGGTTCAAAGCCAATGCTTTTGGTCGTGATGACGCCGATCTCCGGGATCGTATCGATCACACGTTGAATAATCGCAGGCCCCGTAGTGACGATTCCCGAGGGGATCGTAAAGGGGCCAGATAGCGTTTTTCCGAGAAACTCGGTGCTCAAGGTGGGGTCTCCATGCACTGGGCGTGATTATACGTTGCTTGGGCGGAAAGCGTCTTGGTGCAACGCGGGTAATTACCGGTGTCCGGCTATGGCGCTGCTTCAGGTGCCGCAGAAGGTTTGCGTAACCCGCTCTTCCGGCGCAGGCGGTCGAGCCCATACGAGATCTTCACTCCCCCAAACGAAAGGCGTTGCAGCTCTTGCGACCAGTGCCTGAGCCCATTGCGTATTACCCTGTTCCGCGCGCTCAATCGCCTTTTGTACTTGATGATTTCTAGGGATGACTACCGGATTTGCAGAAGCCATTGTCCTTGCGATGGTCTCCGGGTCACCTTGATTAGCGTTGCGCCTCTCATGCCATGATTCCGCCCACGCCTCCAGCGCGCGGGGTGCACTGAATAACTCTGGTAATGGAGTATGTGCGAGGTCGCCGGTGGCACGCTCAGTCAGCCAACGGAAAGTGAGCGTAAAGTCCAGTGCGTCGTTCGCCATGATGTCATGAAAGGATTGAATCAGGGGGCCGTCACCCTCGGTGATGGTGTCGAGCCCGAGTTTGGCCGCCATGTGCTGTTGGTGATAGCGACGGAAGCGCTCGGGGAACTGGTCAACGACCGATTGCGCCAGCTGCTGTGCCTGATCGGGGTCCCCATTAATCAGGGTCAGCAAACACTCGGCCAGTACCGCCAGATTCCAATGCATGATCCCCGGTTGATTAGGCCACGCGTAGCGCCCCTGTCGGTCAATCGAGCTGAAGCAAGCGCCCGGATCAAAATGATCCATAAAGGCGCAGGGGCCATAGTCGATCGTCTCGCCACACAACAAGGCGTTATCGGTGTTAAGGACCCCGTGTACGAACCCGAGTACCTGCCAACGCGCGGCCAATTGCGCGAAATGTTCACAGACTCCCTGAAGGAGGGTGAGCGCCGGGTTGTCGCACGCGGGCGCGTCGATCGATGCCTGATCGCTGAAATGGCGGGCGACCACGTAATTGACCAGTGTCTCTAGACCCTCGCCGCCGCGAGTCATCGCAAAATACTGCACGGTACCGACGCGCAAGTGACTGCTCGCTACCCGGGTGAGCACCGCGCCCGGTTCAATGCGATTGCGCATGACGCGCTCACCGGTAGAGATGGCGGCCAGTGCGCGCGTTGTTGGCACCCCCAGGGCATGCATGGCTTCCGATAGCAGGAACTCGCGAATTACCGGTCCGATGGGAGAGCGGCCATCGCCGCCGCGAGAGTAAGGTGTGGGGCCTGCTCCCTTGAGTTGAATATCCCAGCGTCGACCACTCGGGCTAATCCACTCGCCGAGTAGCGTCGCTCTGCCGTCACCGAGCTGCGGATTGTATTGGCCAAATTGGTGGCCCGCATAAACGGTAGAGATGGGACTGGCTCCGGGCAGTGGCGTGTTGCCCGCCAGCGCGCTGAGCGCATCACGATCGGATAGCGGGTTGGCGGGCCACCCCAGCGTATCGGCCAGCGCTTGATTCCACAGCAGTACTTCGGGCCTGGAGACCGGATCAAGCGGCTGGGCCGTGCTGAACTCGGCACCCAGCCGCGCGTAGGAGTGATCGAAGCCCGGTGCGGCAGCGATATCCGGCGTCAGATCTGTATTAGCCACCGAAGAGCTTTTTCATGATCGAGCCTGCTTTTTCCTCGATCACATCCTGGATTTGCTGCTGTGCCTCTTTCTTGATGATTTGCTCGGCAATACTCGCCACATCGATGCGGCAGGCCGCGCCGGAGTCCGAGGCAAGGTTGCCGCTGCAATCAACGGGCCAGTCGACGCCCGAGTAGCGCTCGTCGATCTTGCAACGCGAGTCGACCTCTGCAATCTCGTTATTCACCTGTCCCTCGAGGCGGAAGGCAAAATCGAGCGTTTTGAGATTGATATCGCCGCCGCCTTTCATGGCGACCCCAGGCGTAGAGAATCGCAGCTTTTCGATGTCACCCTCACCGTCATCAAAGTCCACGGCCAACGAGAGGTCGGTTATCGGGGTATTGCTGGGTAAGCCGTCAGCAGGCGGTGTTTTATTGACGGTGGCTATCGCGTTACAAACCAGCCCCTGAATGGAGACTTGCTCCAGCACGAGCCCTTGGCCGCCGGCGGTTATGTCGCCATCCAGCGCACCGGCAAGCGCTTCAACTGTCTCTCCTTGAGTCTCCAGATCCCAGCCTATCTCAAGTCGTCCGGAGGCGGCGCCTTCATTGCCGAGGCTCGCCAGAAGCAAATCCATATTGACGCCTTTAAGGCCGCCCGCGACCTCCGCCTCGACGACGGGCCGTCGCGCGTTTAGCACGATTCGCGTATCGAGTTGGCCCTGATGCAGCACGCCCCGGACGTATTCAATATCGGCGACGCCGTCCCGTACACGCAGGTGCACCTGGGCGTCGGTGATGGATTGGCCCCCTGCAAGCAATTCCCGGGCGAGCACACTCAGCTCGAGGTCGAGATCACGCAAGGGCCCAACCGGCAGGGGTACAGGTGGTGTAGACGCGGGCGCGGGTGACTCGGATGCCGGCTTCGGGGTGCCGCGAGTCGCAGTTACCGGCGCCGGAGCGGGCTGAATTTGATCGGTATCAAGCCGCTCTGTGGTGACATCGAGCGTGATCTCCGGACTTTCCAATGCGGACCACATCAGTCGGCCTGCGATGTCCCCGCCGGGTATTGCAGCGTCCAGCGTAAAATTGGCCTTTGCCGGAGTGAGCACAAACTCGCCAGTGAGTGTGCTTGACACGGGCTCAGTCAACGCGCCTTGAACGTTAGCGGTCAAGTCGGTGAGCTCAATTTTGCTGAAGTCAGAAGCCACTCGAATCGCCCCGTCGAGGTCAATCACCAAGGGGGCCGCGCTGCCATCGCCCAGTACGGTCAATTCCCCGGTGAGCATCATGGGTTCGTTGCGGGTATTCACGTCGGACAGCACAAGCGATGCAATATTAATTTGGTTTGACAACACACCGTCACGATTGCGCAATACGAGGTTGATGTCCTCTATCTGCACGGCGTCTGCCAAAATTGCGATCCCTGCAACACCGCCAGCGGCGGCCAGTTGCCTTTGCCGTTCTTGCTCCTTGGTTTGCCGAATCATTTCTCCGCGCTTTTCCCACTCGCGATCACTCATGATGGGTTCGGGCTCAGGCGGGGGAGGCAGCGCCTGCGGCTCTGTAATCTCAGCCGTGACGCCGGCCAGCACCACGGTACCAATATCCACATTGCCCCCGAGCAGAGGTAGCAGAGAGAGGCCTATATCCAAGGTATCGATCGACGCAGCGATGCTTTGATCGTAGTCGGACTGCGCGGGTAGTGTGAGCGAGGTCCCTTCGAGCGCAAGACCAAAGCGCGGAAAAAAGCTCAGGGCTGCTCCCCCCTCTACAACAAGCTCTCCACCGAGATTGGTCTGTACCTGCTCCTGCGCCATCTCCAGCAGCGCCTGTTCGTCGATGAACACAGGCAGCAGCACCATCGCCAAAACAACGAGTGCGACCAGCCCGCCCAGAATCCACAAGATCAGCATGTTGTAATCCCCCTATAAGCCAATGGCTCCAGCATAACAAAGGATTTACCGGCTGGAAGTACTTGCCCCCCTCGGGTCGCGTCGCTCCACATGAATATTGAGAATGCGTTCGCGCTCGCGGCGGACGCCGTCTGCGCCCTTGATCCGCCACAACGTCTCCTTAGCAAATTGGTAAGAGGTTTTCAGGTCGACAATCGGGTCCGGATAATCGATCGGGTGCAGCTGCTTCTCGAGCGGTGAACGCAGCCAGGGCTGGTGGAGCAGGGGTAAAGGGAGCCCTTCGAGCTCGGGTAGCCAGTGAAGGATGAACGCGCCTTGCGGGTCGTGCTCCAGCGATTGCTTGACTGGGTTATAAATTCGGATGGTATTGATGCCGGTCACACCTGCCTGCATCTGCATTTGGGGGTAGTGGATCCCCGGCTCGAAATCTAAAAACAGCGCCCCTAACCAGGCAGCACCCATTCGCCAGTCCTGCCACAGGTGATGCGTTAGAAAAGACACCAGCATTGCCCGGGAGCGAAAGTTAATGTAACCCGTTTGCTGGAGACAGCGCATGCTGGCGTCGATCAACGGATAACCGGTCATGCCCTCGCGCCATGCTGCGAGCCGATTTGCGTCGTCGCCCCGCGGATACTCAAGATAGCCTCTGTTGAGATGCTCAAACTCCATACGACACTCCATTTCAAACTTTTGAATGAAGTGGCAGTGCCAGTGCAGCCGGGATTCAAAGGCAGCAAGCTGCCGGCTCCAGCCCCCCTGCGCTTGGCGAAGTTTGAGGGCGCGGTGAACCTGTCGAAGGCTGAGGTTTCCCCAGGCCAGATAGGGTGACAGCCGCGAGCAGTGCTGCCGACTGCCCTCGGGTTTTGAGATACAACGCTGATATCCCACGGCGCGCGACTCAAGAAAGCTGCTGAGCACCGCCTGCGCTTCGATGATGCCCCCTGGCTGGAACGCGGGGTTGCGTCTGTTCCACGTGTCGATTCGACGGCTCCGCGCGGCTTCAACACACGGAGGCAGGGGTTGGCAAAGATGTGCCAGCGCTTTGAGGTCAACAGAGATTTCGTCTGCACATATTTCGCGGTGCCAGGCGCGGTTCCAGCCGCGACGGTCTCGACGTCTGCGTTCTACCCCATTGGTCTGAAATTCCTGCCAATGAATGCCGCTCGCATGACAGAAAGCAGCGACCCGCGTATCGCGCTCGTAGGTGACCCCCAAGCCGGTTTCCTGGTGGCTTAGCAATTGCTTGATCGGATGGAGTGAGTGAATCTGGCGTAGCAAATCCTCCGGGTCTCCCTCTACGACGTGAATGACACCATTTAGCGGTCGCAGCTGTTCATTCATGACGGCCAGTGATTGTGAAATGAAATGCCAGTGTCTACCGCGATAATGAGGGTTGCTGACAAGAGCGGGCTCGACGAAATAAAGCAGGAGCAGCGGTTCCCCGCGGGCCACCGCATGCGCTAGAGGGGCGTGGTCGCTCAGGCGCAAGTCTCTTTTAAACCAAACGATATTCATGACAACTCGGCGGATGCCAGCAGAGGATTGGGGATCGCATCGCCCGTTGCGGCGTCGCACAGTTCGACTCTGCCCCGGTGAATCGCACCGTATATCAACC
>Ga0255768_10004318_pt1 | contig 13920 bp, 15 predicted proteins | sample 071ome_33_FD_179983 | JGI IMG/M metagenome (GOLD analysis project Ga0255768, IMG submission 179983) | Coastal salt marsh microbial communities from the Groves Creek Marsh, Skidaway Island, Georgia - 071412AT metaG (version 2) | ecosystem: Environmental > Aquatic > Marine > Intertidal zone >...
CGCTAATAGAATACAAAAACAATTTTCGATTACTAAAAATTTTATTAATGGATATTTATTAGTGTCCAAAAATAAAATTAAACTTGGTGGTATATCCATTCTGCTATGGTGTTCATTTGTAGCTTATATGTATACATTATTGAAGTCTGTTAATATTGATTTATCTTTTCAACAATATATTGGAATTACGGTTATCACTAGTATTGTAACCTCACTACCAATAGCTCCCGCTGCAATTGGAACATATCATTTAGCTGTTATTTACTTTCTTAATTTATATGGAATAGGAATTGATCAATCACAGACAGCTGCAATCCTATTACATTCTGCATTTCTATTGTATACTATTATTTTAGGATATATTTATTTATCTTTTGAAAAAATTGAATTGAAATCACTTATCAATGACAATAAAAACTAAAGGTCTTTTAACGGTTCTTACTGCATACGTTGTTGCAATAATTTTAGGTTTTATTACTTTACAATTTTCTTCACATTTTTCATCAATGGTGCAAATATTAATAGCTGATATTGTTGCAACATTTGTTATTTACTCATTTAGTGTATACTTTAAAAATTCATCTTTTTATGACCCATACTGGTCTGTCATTCCTCCATTCATTGCATTCTTTTGGTTAGCTAAGAGTAACTATGTAATTAATACTCCTTCTTTACTTCTTATGGTAGCTGTTCTTTTTTGGTCGCTAAGGCTAACATACAATTGGATGAAGACATGGGATGGATTACATCATGAAGATTGGCGATATATTGATATGAGAAATAATCTGGGAAATTCATTTGAGATTATAGGTAATCTTGGTGGTATTCATTTCTTTCCTACTTTCATTGTTTTTTTCTGCTGCATGCCTATGGCACAAAATTTTTCACAAACCTATAATTGGACAATTTTTTTAGGTTTTGGATTATGTATAATTGGTGTAATACTAGAAATCATAAGTGATAAACAGCTACATGCTTTTCGAAAAATTTATCCTAGTGGGACTGGTATTATTGAAACAGGGCTATGGAACTATTCCAGACATCCTAATTACTACGGTGAAATTATTTTTTGGTGGGGAATCTTTGTTTTTGGATATTCTTTTACAGGCCTAAACTATTTGTTGTTAGCTCCAATAGCTATGACAGCTATGTTTTGGTATGCTAGTATTCCATGGATTGAAATTAAAATATTAAGAACTAGACCGCAGTATAAAGATTATCAAAAAAGAGTTCATATTTTATTCCCAGAAATCACTATATTAAAGCGCATATTTAAAGGTTAATATGGATAAAAAAACAGTAAAACTGCTAGCAATATTCGGTATCATTATATCTCTGCATATGATTTTTTTCTTGCTTGTTATGGTACCAAATAAAACATTTTATCTCTTTGGATAACTAATTACCGAAGTTATTTCTGATTTTCTATAGATCCAACTAAGTAGACTTTTATATCCACTTGATTTCGAATTTTAATCGTTAATAATGCAGGTCTTTTAATTTTAAAATCCGTAAGCATAATTGAAAAATCTGATGTAACTAAAATACTTTCATTGTCTTTATTTAGCTCTACTGGAATAGTGAATTCTTTTGTTATTCCATGAAAATTTAGATTACCAACTACATCAAATCCGCTTTCTGATTTTTTTATTTTGGAAGAAGTAAATCTGACAAATGGGTAAAAATATTCTTCAACAACATCTAGCATATTTGAATCTCGATTAGCATTTTTACTATCAAAGCTAAATACTGGAACAAATAAGTCTACTGTAGATTGTGTTAAATCTTTTTCATTTATTTCAAAAGTTCCTCGGATGTCTTTTGAGATACCAGTCCAATTATGAGCAGGATGTTTACCATCATAAGAAATAAAACTTTTGTTTAAGTCAAACTCAACAAATGATTGAGCAAGGAGACATTGGAAAAATAATAGGGGAATAAATTTCTTCATTTAAAAAATGTAATTCCTAACGCATCCAAGCTTAGAGCAAAAAATGCTACTGTTCCTGCTTTTAAATGAGCATCCATTAGCTCATTATATCTCTTGCCATTTTTTACTGCTTTTTTTGCTAAAAAAGGTTGTGCCATCATTGCAGTAAAATGTAATGCTGCCATTCTTCTATGAAACTTAATTGAATTCATATTATTATCATATTTTCGTGCAGGTGGAGAAAAAATAGATAATGAGGCTGTTGACATATAAGTCATATATGTAAAATACCCCATAGCCTTATGCTTATCATAATGAGAATTCCAATAATTTGCATCATTACCATCATAAAGTTTTTTGCCGACATCATATTGATATGCTAAACCAGCCAAGGTTATAATACCTAACCATTGATGAGCTTGAAGCATTTTTCTTCTTAATTGAAGCTCTTCAATTCTACTTTCAGGACCAATATTTAATTTTCTAAATGCACCCTCCTCTCCCCAAATCAAAGATTTAAAATAAGGCATATTTTCAGGAAGACCAATCTCTGGTGATGTAAATCTTGAGTCATAAGATTCTTGTGTTACAATTGACTGTGAAAATAGCAAGGTGCAAAATAAATTTAACATTACAAATATTCTAAGATTAAATGATTTCATGCTAGTCACTTCTCAATTTAAAAAAAAATTACTATCAAATTTCATTATCAATTTTATTTAATTAGATTTATTTAATGACAAATAAAATAAAAAAAACTTGTGACTGCAATTGCTTTGAACAGCAAGCTACAAATCCTTCTCGAAGAGATTTCATTAAAAAAGCGTCTACGCTAACCTTGATTGGTGGATCTGCATTTATCCTTGAAGCCTGTGGTGGTGGAGGTTCTCCAACATCTTCAGGTGGAGACACTGGTGGAGGTGGAAATAACGGTGGTGGTTCTGGCGATACAGGGTACAATTATGATGCAACAACAGGAACTATAACCATAGATATAACCAAAATTTATCAAACACTTCAAACAGTTGGCTCGGGCATTGTTCTTAGTGGAAGTAATACTTTTACTAGCTTGGGTCTTATAGTTATTAGATTAAGTAATACTACAGTAAGAGTTTTATCAAGAAATTGTACTCATGCTGGATTTCCTGTTAATTTTGATGCAGCTAACAACAATCTTCCTTGTAGCCAACAAGGCGGTTCACATGGATCAATTTTTAATCTAGATGGAAGTGTTCAAAGAGGACCTGCATCAAGAGCTCTTACCATCTACAATGCATCGATAAATTCTGAAGGCACAATTATTACTATTAATCAGAACTAGAATTTTTTTCTAACTCTTTTACTTCTTTTGTAATCTTCTCTTCAAGTTCTGTTGTTAATTTTGAAAGAGCCTTATTATAAGCTATTTCAGAAAGATTTTTGGTTTTTGGAGGAGCAACTTTTGGCAATATTTTTACCGTAATAGGGACAGACTGCATCCATTTTTCACCTTTGGGCCACGCTTTATCTGCTCCAATAATTGCTGCAGGGAGAATAGGGACATCTAAAGCCATAGAGAATTTAACTGCACCTTTTCTAAAACGTTGCATTTTCCCAGCTTCTCCTCTAGACCCTTCTGGGAAAATAATGATATTATTACCTAAGTCCATAAAGGCCTTTGATAGTATCATAGTATCTTCCAAATCAAGTGACTCTGGATTTTGTTTTCTGCTAATTGGAATCAAATTAATTAAGTTTTTAAAAAATCTTCTTCTAAAATTATTATCAAACCAATAATCTTTTGCAGCCAAAAACCCAAATTTTTCATAGCCCATTCTTGTAGCATATGCCAAAATTGCAATATCCATATGACTATTATGATTGCTTACAAAAATAAATGATTGGTCCATAGGGATGTTCTCTCTTCCTATAACTTTGACAGGACAATAGAATGTTAAAACTGTATTTGCGTATAAATCAAAAATAAATGAAAAAATTTGAAATAGTATTGATTTTGGCTCAGCAAGATGCTTAAATCGAGGATCTTCTAGTATACTGTATTTCATAAAAAATTATGCTACTATTCTTTTAGCTAAGAAAAAATATAAAGTAGGAGAAAATTTTCGTATATAAACAGCTAACCATGCAATATCATTCCATTTTGCAATTACAGCTTCCCTTTTTTTACTTTTAGTCGCATTGAGAATTCTCTTCGCCGCCTCAAGCGATGTCAAACCTTTTTGATGCCCTCTGTCATCTCTACCATAGGGTGCACCGCTAGCAGTTAATGCATTTTTACCTACATTAGTTGCTACTCTACCTGGAGCAATTAACGTAACATGAACATTATGATGTATAATTTCAGATCTTATACTATCAAAAAATCCGTGTAAGGCAAATTTAGCCGACGAATAAAATGACCTATTTCTTGATCCAACTAGGCCTGCAACACTAGTATTTGTTACAATTTGACCAGAATTTTTAGAGACCATATGAGGTAAAATTGATTTCGTAAATCGAACAACAGAAAAGAAATCTAACTCCATGATTTTATCTAACACTGATAAGTCACTTTCCTCAAAATATCCAAATTGACTCACACCAGCATTATTAAATAAAATATCAATTGGACCTTCTTTTTCAATTAACATTTTTACAAAAGAATCAATGTCATCTAAATTAGTTAGGTCAAATGGATAGATAGAGTAAGCATCTTGATTGAAATCTTTAAATGCTTCCTGCATTTTAGACTCATTTCTGGCTACTAGAATTACTTTAGCGCCTTGCAATAAAAACTCTTTTGCTGTTGCTTCTCCTATCCCTGAAGAAGCACCAGTTACTATGACTGTTTTCCCTTTAAAATAAGACATTCAAGGAATATAATATATTTTATCCTTTTACATTCATATTAAATAGTTTCTTCGTCAACGAAACCATTACAAAAGATGCTAAAATTAATGATAACCCCAAAAATAATAATTCATTTGGATACGATGACACTGCGCCGAAATCCGTAGAAGCAAATCTATCATAAAATCTCATAAATAATGTATAAAATGGAATCATCGCATAGTTATTCTTAATAATAAATTTAAAAATAGTAAAAATTAATGCTCCATAAAGCAGTGCGATCATTATGGAGCTTGCTATATCATATTGAAACCCTATATCGCCTGTAAATACTGAAACAACTAATATATAAGCAAGTAGGTTACCTTTTATATCATTGCTCCACCCTTTTGTGATATCATACAACATGGCTGCAAGAAAAATATTAAAAGCAATAGGTCCAAAAAACGTATATGCATTTAATGTATCATAAAGAGGGTAATATGAAGTAAGATTAAAACTTGCAAAATTTGGATTTAAGTTTAACTGAAAAGAGCCAGCTAATACCAATGAAGCAATCATTGTTAATACTACAATTACTCCTCCAAGAATTGCGTCTTTCATTTTGATATTATTTATTGATGGTTGAACAAGCTTATTTAGCGTTCCAAACAATAATATATTAATCAATCCAAGAGCAATCAGTGCCCCACCTATAGAAGATATATAGTATGTAGTCATCAAATTTTCAATAGGTTGATTTGTTGGCATGTTATTAAGGAATGATGAATCATTAAAGACACTGAAAATTCCAAAGATAGCAAATGAACCAAAAATTAGCCCTTTTCTGACATTTATCTTTCGATCCATTAATAACTTAAATGATCTCATTAATAATAATCCTATTACAAAGATTGCACCAGGAACGGTAAATAGAGTGCCTATAATACCTGATAAACCTTCACGATCTCGTTTCATTCTTACCCACTCTTCAGGAACAAAAACAAACTTTGTGAATCCAGATATCTGATCACCTGATATGGAGATAATATTTTGGAGCTTTGCACCTTCATACTCCAGCTCATTATTGTCTGTAAAAGTAAATGTCCAATCTAACCTATTAGGCTTTTGAGATTCTTGAGCACTAGTAAGAGTTACAGCGGATATATTCATACCCAAGTATTCAACTAAAGCATTTTCAGCAAGGACCTGTGCTTCCTCTCTGCTTAGCTGCTTACCCGCTTCTTCTTCTGGAAACCTATTATTAAATCTCAATATATTTCCATCGAAATCCATGGATACCATCACTTCTCTTGCACGTGACTCTACTGGACCATCAAATTTTGCAAACCTTACTTTCCACCTAGGTCCTAACACGTAAGATCCAAGTAACGATGAATATGTCTCTTGCCCAAGCTCTTCCCAAATAAATGAAGATGCAGGATATGAACTATCATCAAATGCATAGGCATTATATCCGTCTGGTAATTTGATATTGTTATCTGATAAGAATTGATTCGCTATTGAAATTGCCTCTTCTTTGTCAATTGACGGAGAGTTAACGGGTACTTCTACATTAGACAGCTTAAAGGTACTGAAAATTCCAATAACAAATAGCAGAGCTATCCCAACAATTTTTGGGTTTAAAACATTAGAAGCAGTTGGAACTGTACTAATGATTTCTTGTTCTTCCAAAGTTTTTTTCTTTGGTGGAGTAGGTACAAAACCTTCATTTAATGATGTAGAATCAACGTCAGACCATTTCTGATGTTTCATTCTAAAATATAAAATAACAAGCAATGGAATTAATCCCCCAATAACAGTCATAAACTTGTCAAACATATATCCTGAGGAATACCAAATTGGTAAAGAAAATAATACAACATCATATACATAGTGAGTAATAGCCCCAAATACAACTCCTAATCGCAGATAAATCATACCATAAACCACAATTGATGGTAAAAATAATTCAACGACCCTCGCATATGATGGCTGCGCAGGATAATTAGCATGTCCAGCACCAAAAATTAATGCCTGTATTACCATAGCAACCATTAATCCTGTAAAGCGCATATTATATCTTTGCCCAATTAAAACCCCAGCGGCGATTGGAACTGCTCTAAATAACATTTCTTCCCAAAAACCAGCTTGTAAAGATATAGCTAAACCTGTATACCACGGGAATATAGATGCTAGATAATTAGGATCGAAAGATGATGAAGCTGGAGACCAGAATCCAAAATTTCTTTCCATGAGTATATAAAATGCTCCTACAAGAGCTAGTTTAATTGGAACAATTAAGTAAGCAAAAATAGTGTCATTTAATACACGCTTTGAGTTTGCAACATTGGAAGTCCATGTCTTCCAAATTTGAATATGCTTAGGAAAGGCTCTTCTTGTTAATGACTCAGCCGTGACAAAGGATGCAGCCAAGATGAAGAACATAAGAATTCCATTGGCTACCATTCCTAATAATTGTTCTGTTAAAAATTGAGATTTTGAGGAGGCTGTATCATAGGCCATCCAAATCGTAGGATAAAAATTAAGATTTAAAAGAATATTTGAAAAAAGAGCTACAAACGCAGCAGCTAAAACTGACTTTTTCCATCTCAACCAACCGTTTCTGTAAAAAATTATCAGTGAAGTTACACCAATACCCAACAAGTAAATCCCTAAGAAGGCAAAATTGGCAAATATTGCAATTGTATCATTATCAGATCTTATGTTAGCAAATTCTCTTTGAAACGATTCAGGAACAAATGCAAAAGGGCTTACAGAGTTTATGATTGAGCCTGATACTGTTGCTCGTAATCTATATTTTGCTTCACCAATATCTTGAAGATTATGTTCAAAAAGAAAGGAGTGATCTATTCTTCCATTTGGCATTTCCTTAAATGAAGATTCTATAAGATTGTAATCGCTAAAATTTCCAGACCACTGATTATTAATATTTTGTTCAACCAGTGCTAAGGCGTCTTCTTCATCAATGTTATCTGAATCATAATCTTCAGGAATTTTAATTCTATATCCATTAGGACTTCCATCAGGCTTAAATTGAAACATTGCCTCAACAATCTCACCTTCTTTATAGGAACGAACCATCCAATTATATGGTGAATAAACATCGTTATCGATTATCTCTTGGAATTTCTCTTTACCACCCTTTTTTAACTCAACAAAATTTCGTAACGAATCGTCAAAATTATATATAGATGCTTGCTCAAATGAATCATCTAGAATGTCAAATTGCTTTGAAGCATCTGACGCAGCTTTAATTGCCTGTTGACGATCCATGGATACATTTACGCTTAAAGTACCAAAAAAATCATTCCACACGCTTCCAAGATAAAATGTAGATAGAACTGCTAAAATAAGTGTTGTTATAAGACCTTTATTATTAATCATTTATTTCCCCATAAAATTGTTAAGGTGTAAAGTACACTTTACTTATACAAATGTCAATGCGCTTTCTTCAAAAACTAATAGAGCAAAAAATTAAAAAAAATGGTAAAATTGGTAAATTAAAAAAGGAAACTTAATGGAAAGAAAATTAGAAGAAAAAGTAGCGCTAATTACTGGTTCTGGAAGAGGAATTGGAAGAGAGTTAGCTTTAATGTTAGCAAAAGATGGTGCTCATATTGTCGTGAATGATTTAGATGCAGATCCTGCCAATCAAACTGTATCTGATATCATGGATATGGGTGGAAAAGCAGTTGCTTGTAATGGAAGCGTTACTGATGATGACTTTGCAGAGCGATTTATTAATACTTCTTTAGATTCATTTGGTGGAATAGACATCATTGTTAATAATGCTGGATACACATGGGATAACGTCATTCAAAAAATGGATGATAAACAATGGGATGCAATTTTAGAATGTCACCTTACTGCTCCATTTAAAATTCTTAGAGCTGCACAACCTCACATCAAAAGACTATTTTTAGAGGAAAAAGAAAAAGGAATTACCAATTTTAGAAAAGTGGTAAATATCTCTTCTACATCCGGCATGTTTGGAAATGCTGGACAAATAAATTATGCTACTGCAAAAGCCGGAGTTGTAGGAATGGCGAAAACTATGGCAAAAGAATGGGGTCGATACAATGTTAACGTCAATGCTGTAGGATTTGGACTCATTAAAACTCGCTTAACTGATGCAGATGCTGAAAAAGAAGAATCGCTCATTGATATTGAAGGAAATAAAATCAAAGTTGGTGTGAATTCTGCTGTATTTCAATCAGCTAAGACTATGATTCCTTTAGGTAGACCTGGAACTCCTCAAGAAGCTGCTGGAGCAATCTATATGTTCTGTATTCCTGAATCCAACTATGTCACTGGACAGATATTAATGTGTCATGGTGGTGGATTTGGATATTAAGCCTCAAGATATTGATAGAATTATTGAAATGGCATGGGAAGATCGCACTCCCTTTGAAGCCATTGAATATCAATTTGGATTAAAAGAAAATGGTGTTCGAAAGATTATGAGAGCACATCTTAAAAGAGGATCTTTTGAACTTTGGAGAAAAAGAGTTAAGGGAAGAAAAACAAAGCACAGCTCTACTTCTCATTCAACAAGGTTTAAATCTTCGAATCAAAAATAATGAAATATTTTAAACCATTTATACCATTTATAGCTTGTTGGATACTGCTATTTAATTCAAATAATTTTCAATCTGTTGCACTAATTAATGGTATTGCTCAATTAGCGTTATTTCTTTTTGTGGTATGTATTCCAATATGGAAAACTGGAAGAATGTCATATGTTGATATTGGCTGGCCATGGGGAGTTGCATTAATTGGACTGATAACTTATTGTCAAGCCAATGACATCACTCTTTCAAAAACTCTTGTTGTCACTGCTTATGTACTAATTGGAAGCAGAATGGGATTAGGGGCATTAAAAATGTGGAGCATGGGATTATTAAATAAAGAATTTCCCCGTTATGAATATCAAAAAATACGTTGGCAAAAATCTAATAAAACCAATACAGGTTTAGCAATGCAAATAGAAGCATTAAGTCAAGGACTTGCAAATGCTTCATTTTTAGCAATTCCTATATTTCTTATTTCGGTATCACCTTCAACTCAATTATCACCCCTTGAAATTATTGGATTTGCAATTTTTCTTTTTTCAATAGTATTTGAAACCATAGCAGACTATCAAAAACTGAAATTTTTAAAAGAAATGAAACGTCAAAACAAACAAAATATGGTTTGTGATATTGGATTGTGGAAATATACCAGACATCCTAATTATTTTGCTGAATGGATGGTATGGAATGGCTTAATTATTGCCTCTATTCCTTCATACATTTCATTATTTGATTCGGAAGAACTATGGTTATGGATCATGATTGGAGTTGCTTTACTATACACTTCAAGAATTATGTATATCACCTTAGTATATCTCACTGGAGCTGTTCCATCTGAATACTATTCTTCCCAAAAAAGACCTGCTTATAAAGCATATCAACAATCGACTAATATATTTTTTCCAGGTCCTAAAAAAGTATAAGTTTATCTGATTAATAAAAAGGTCTCAAACATCGCTTTAAGCAAATATTGAGACCTTTTTTTATTTAACAGAGTATGAAGTAAAATTATTCCTTTTCTTCCTTTGTCGCATATTTATAATAAACGAGATAACCAACACCGATTGCAAATGGAATAGATCCTAAAAGTCCAGCAGCTTCGAAATCACCCTCAATGCTGAAACCTAAAATAATTAAGAAACCTATTACTCCCCATATGATACCTTTACGTAAATAATCTAATGGTGTATTGCCAGATTGAACTAAAGGAACATCAACACCTTTATCAATTGCACGCATGATTTCTTTATGTTTCAATGACTGAGCATGATTTTCTTTTTGAACTCCAGCCCAAACGATAAATCCAACTAAAAACAAGGCTGCAAATGGAATAAGTACACCTATACCAGCCCAACTATGAATTATATACATAATTAATCTTCCTCCGTATTGAGTTCAATATCATCACCATTAATATTAATGCGAATTTTTACACTTTCGCTCTTATCGCCATCAAAATTTTCGAACTCTTCGATATCAATCACAAATTCTTGATTTCCATTGATGATTTCTTCTCTTAGTTTATCAAATTCCTGTTCTGTAATAATTTGCTTATCAAGAGCTTCTTGTAAATCTAAAAGTTCTTGACCAGTTGAAATATTTTTATTGATATGTAGCTCTGCATGACCTTCATTGAATGAGCCACAACTGACAATTAATGTTGAAAGCATAAGTACTATCATTTTTTGTTTCATGTTTATCTCCGATTTGTTTCTTTGTTATTTAGACCTCATTAATTCAAAAAAGTTGCATTTGAAAATATGTACTCTACTAGACTTGCCCCATAGGAGCTGGCTATTTCGATATTAATAAGCTTTGTTGTTAATTGAGCATAATAATGCCAATAAATTTTTAATATGGACTCAAACATAGTGTTACCGTACAGTAATAGTAATAAAACTACTCCTCCCAACCTTACAGGTTTTAAAGATGATGCAATCCTTTCCGATAATGGTTCTTGAGCAATAGAATGCAAAGAATCTAGAAATTCTTCATTCACAATTTTTTCGTCAAACATATTTGGGTAGTTATTATTTCTCATCAAGGTAGCCCTTTAATTGTTGTTTACCTCTTTTAAGCCAAGACTTAATAGTGTTCTCTTTAATAGATAGTTCAATCGAGATCTCTTTAATGGAGTACTCTAAAAAATAAAACATAATAATTGCTTTACGATAATTTAATGGCAATTGTTTGATGGCATCTTTCAAGGCAATATCATTCGTTAAATCAAAATCTTTAATTGCAACATCGTGCTCCATATCACTTTTTCTATGTTTCTTCTCTTTTTTATATGTGGACAAAGCATTGTTATAAGTGATACGATACATCCAAGTATACAACGATGATTTAAATGAAAACTTATCAAGACCTTTCCAAATTTTTTGAAACGATTCTTGCGTAGAATCTTCAGCTAACACTTCATTTTTTAATACAAATAATGAAATGTTATATAATCTGGAACCGTATGTATTAATGGCCTGCATAAAAATTTTATGTTTTGTGTTATAATTCAATTTATTTAGACCATTGTTTCATAAAAAAAGTTGCAATAAAAAATATTTTAATTTCATTGAAACTTTATCAACTTAGTAAGGTATTGTATAAAAACTGTATTTTAAATAAATAATTGGAGAAAAAATTATGACTCAAAAAGAAACATTAGACATAGTATTTAAGTTTAGTGCACTATTAGTGTTTGCTTTTCTGTTTAATAAATCTATTGAAAATAGACCATTAGCTCAATTCGAAGGAGCCTTTCCTCTAAAAGGTGAACAAATGATTGTTATGGAAATGGATAATATAGGCGAAGTTGATCTCGAAGAAATCATTGATATAGATGGTGATGATCAAATGGAAGTCAGAGTTGAGAAAGAAATCATTAATGGTAAAGAACAAATGAAAGTTACAGTTAATGGTAAAGAGCTTTCAGCTGATGAATATAAATCATTCCAATTAAATAACGGATCATGGAAACCTAAAAAAGGTAAAAAAATGATGATACAAAAACGAATGATGAAAAAAGAAGCACATATGTGTAAAGATTGCAAAGAGAAGAAAACTATGTGTGAAGATTGTAAGGAAAAAGAGTAAGTCTACTTTTTTAATAAACTATCAATTACACTTGGATCAGCAAGTGTTGAGGTGTCGCCCAAATCGTCCGTTTCGTTTTGGGCGATTTTCTTTAGAATTCTTCTCATAATTTTTCCAGAACGTGTTTTGGGAAGTCCTGCACAAAATTGAATAACACTAGGCTTTGCATGTGGACCAATAATTTTAGTGACGGTATCTAAAATGTCTTTTTTGATTGCTTCCGATGATTCAACTCCTGTCATCAACGTAACAAACGCATAAATACCCTCTCCTTTAATTTCATGGGTATATCCAATCACAGCAGCTTCTGCAACCCCATTTGCAGTACCAATAGCTCCTTCAACTTCTGCTGTACCAATTCTATGTCCAGAAACATTTAATACATCGTCTACTCTTCCAGTAATCCAAAAATATCCATCATCATCAATATATGCTCCATCACCCGTAAAATAATTTCCTGGTGCTTGAGAAAAATACGTATCGATGAATCGTTGATGATCGCCATACACTGTTCTCATTTGTCCAGGCCAGGATTGTGTCATGACTAGATAGCCAGTAGTATTTCTTTCTGTTATCTCATTTCCTTCTTCATCTAAAATTGCTGGGATAATCCCTGGTAATGGTAATGTAGCCGATCCTGGTTTTGTTGGAACACATCCAGGAATAGGAGACATTAAAATTCCTCCTGTTTCAGTCTGCCACCATGTATCAACAATAGGACATTGTTCATTGCCAATAATATTAAAATACCAATGCCATTCTGGTGATTTAATTGGCTCACCAACAGTTCCTAACACTTTTAGACTAGATAAATCATACTTTGTTACCCAATCATCCCCTTCTTTCATTAATGCACGCAATGCAGTTGGAGCTGTGTAAAACACATTTACTTTATGCTGTTCAACAATTTGCCAAAATCTTCCAAAGTCTGGGTAATTTGGAACTCCTTCAAAAATAACTTGAGTTACTGCATTAGATAATGGTCCATAAACGATATACGAATGACCTGTAATCCAACCAATATCAGCAGTACACCAGTAGATATCATCTTGATGGTAATCAAACACTAATTCATGGGTATGTGAGGCATAGACAAGATATCCACCTGTTGAATGTAGTACTCCTTTTGGTTTTCCGGTGGATCCAGAAGTATATAAAATAAATAATGGGTCTTCTGCATCCATCACTTCGGCAGGACAATCACTTGAGCAACCATCAATAAATCGATTCCAAGTGATATCTCTACCCTCTTTCATGAACATATTATTACCGGAACGCTCCACCATTACCACAGTTGCTAAAGAAGGACATGCATCTGCAATTTTATCTGCATTTTCTTTCATGGGAATATCAAATTTGGATCCACGCACGCCGTTATCTTGCGTAATCAGCAACTTGCATTCTGAATCATTAATTCTATTTTTTAAAGCGTCGCTTGAAAATGCTCCAAAGACAACGGAATGGACTGCTCCAATTCTAGCGCAAGCAAGCATTGCT
>Ga0255768_10004321_pt1 | contig 13914 bp, 9 predicted proteins | sample 071ome_33_FD_179983 | JGI IMG/M metagenome (GOLD analysis project Ga0255768, IMG submission 179983) | Coastal salt marsh microbial communities from the Groves Creek Marsh, Skidaway Island, Georgia - 071412AT metaG (version 2) | ecosystem: Environmental > Aquatic > Marine > Intertidal zone > Salt...
AGATTCACGAAATGATTGACTATCAAATTTGGCATTATTTATACCTATCTGTAATCCTGTCGTACCACTGTGGATCAAATCAATGGTAAAATCCATACTTACCTCTTGATTTTCATCTAATCTAACTAATTGATTTAAATCTCCAGATTGAAATTCTGATGCAGTGGCGCTAAATTGAAGCTGCCCTAAAACTGGAAGTAATGCTCTTCTGCCATACGGATATATAGATCCAAATCCATATAAAGCAACTCGCTCAATATCAAAAGATAAAGCAAAAGAATTAATAAAAGCTGACCCTGCTGACCCAGTTAATTCAAGGCCCGGAACATTATTGTTAGTTGGAAGTGTTAATTTTATACCAGAAGGAGCAAATGCGCTTGTTATTAAACCATCTTGATTTGTTGTATTCTGAAAGAAAGATTTTTTAATCTTATAAGCATATGTTGAATCTGGTTTATTAGTTGAAGGATTTAATGATGGTATAGCATGGCCAGTAGTATAAGGTTGCAATTCTATATTATCAGCTTGAATAGAAGCATCTACTGATACTAAATTTCCTAAAGCTCCCTGAATAGAATAACTATTTAAGAAACAATTTCCTAAAGAAATAACATTAAAGTTATCTTGAAAATTGGTATCATCTGTTTCTAATAATGGTTGATTATTAATACCACTGCCATATAATAGATAAAAATTGTTAGATTGATTAGGTTTGCGCACACCACTTAACACGGCAGCAGAAGCTCCATCAACATTGAGGCCTAACATCACCTCATTAGTGCCGTTGCTATAAAAATAATTTAAACCTAATGTAATTTCAGGGTTTGTTAAGTTTACATCGCCAACATAATTAGCAGACCCTATTTGTTTATACCTCTGACGAGAAAAAGCAAAATCTACATTCGCTGCCTGAATACGCTTCAAACCAGTCAAATTGTCTTCATTTGACTGGTAAGCTGGTTTAGGGCTCGCTAAAACAAGGCATTGACCATATGTTATACGTGTTGTTCGTGCCATTATTATATATTACACTATTTTAGGTATCAATATACTTATTTAATACATGAGTTAGATTTTTTTTGAAATTTTGCTTTGATAGTTTAATAGCGTCTTTGCTGGCTAAAACACCTTTAGATTGGACTTTATCTGGATTATCGTAGCAATACCTCATGGTCTCAATCATATGCTCTTCATCATATTTCGACCATTTGCCACCCGGATTTTTCCAAAACCCTTTGCTAGATTCCTCTGTATAATTTACGCAAAAAGAATTATCTTCTGTCATGAATTCTTTCAGTCCTGCATAATTAGCAGCTATCACAGGCCTCCCACAAGCCATGCTTTCATGCTGCATAAGTCCCCAGCCCTCCGCAGCGACACAAGAAACAAAAACATCACTATCACAATACCACTGCTTTAAATCACTTATAGAAAGATTACCTTTAGTTGCTTCTACCCTACTATCAGCAAAACGCGGCAAAGGCTTATCTTTATTTGAAACCTTAAGTTTTAATACAACATCTTTCTTATTAGGAAAAGCTTTAGCAAAACATTGATAAACATCTTCTATCCTTTTTCGAGGATCTCCATTAGCAGAACTAAAAACGAAAAAATCTTTACTTGCAGGCTCTACATAATCAAAACATTCATCTACAAACAACGGAACAACATAAATCGGAACTGTTACACCTTGGCGAATAAAGTTTTGTTTGTTCCAATGGTTAGGTACTATTAAGGCTTTTTGCTGATTAACTATTTCGATAAATATATCGTAAATCCTTGTGCTTTCCCACATCGTAAAGATGATTCTATTTTTATAAGGAGCTAATCGGTAGAAGAAATTACTCTCATTTAAGCCATTGCACGGCGGAGCGAGAATGAACTCTAAACACTCTTTAGCTGGAGGCAAATTTTCAAAATGACATTCATATTCCTCTTTTATTTCCGCATAGCACTTTTTATTTAAACGGTATTCAGATAAACCATCTTGAAGCAGGTAATCCAATATAACTTTATATCCAGAATCAAAATTATAAAGACTAGAGAGTGTTAAATGTTTCATTTTATAAAGTGCCACTGACTAAAAAAAGAATAACCATGATTAAAAGTTATCATTTTTTCGGCGCAAAAATCTTCCAAAGCCGTATTGACGCCAAAACAACCATAATCTCCTATCACAGCATCTTTTCCGTTAGGCTTCAATAAACTTTGGTCTGAATAATCTATTAGTAAAAAATCATCACCAGAGACTATACCGCCCTTTCTAACCTTTGGATACCAAGCCTCTAAGTCAGCTTTTATATAATCATACTTATGGTTTGCGTCTATATAAACAAAATCCAAAGATTCATCCTCAAATTTTGAGGAAGCTTCGATAGATTTTTCCCTATGTATAGATACTCTTTCTCTGAAGATAGAAATTCTTTTAAGGCACTCTTCAAAATCTTTAGACCTATCGCCTTTGTTAGTTGCGTCTTCGTACTCGCTTTCTGGGAGTGTCTTCCAAGGGTCTACTAAGTGCAAATGGCCACTATAATTTTTTAAAATCATATGAGAATTATGCCCCAAATGCACGCCAACTTCCACGCCTTTGCCCAGTATATTTTTTTCTTCATACAGTAATGGAAGGACAGTGTCTTTGACTGGATGATATATTCCGCTTTGGTTTATGTTTTCGTTGTAAGAATCATTGAATTTATGATGAATATACTTGCCTATAGAGTTAAACGGTAAAGTGAAATTTTTGCCGCAAGATTTTATTAACGTACCTAAAAAAGCTTCTTCGGTCAAATCGTTATACCTCCCTATATTCGCTTTCGCTAAGCCCAGCATATTTTTAAGGAGTTTTGATGATAAAAGCAGCCCGCAAACAGGATGTATGGCCGATAAATTTTGCACCGCTTTCCCTTTTTCTTCAAAAAAATTATACCAATACCAATTTTTTACATCTTCTCCGGTTGAAAACCCACTACAAAAGAAATCTTTATTCAAGCTTTCTCCATAAAAATCTTGTATACTTGAGTTAAAATAAGTATCCCACTCTATAATCAAATATTTTTCATAATTTAAATGGGGGTTTTTGTCAATAAAATCTAAAATTAATAAGTCTGGCCGAGGCGTTACGTAACCTAATTGACTTTTAGTTTTTGATTGTAATATGTCACAATTAGGCACCCAATACTGGTCTATGTCTACCGCATGAGAACCCTCTAACAAATTGCAAGAGCTAAAACCCACAGGAAAGACAGGTATCTCTGGGTTAAATAATTTTATTCTTGATAAATGATTATTAACTATATGATTTACGTCATGATGTAAAAAAAGTATTGCGATATTCATATGGTTTGCTGATTATAATGAAAAATTTTAGCTACTTCCCAATGATCTTTATAATCATAAGGTGTATTTTTATAAGGAACATTGTATTCTTTATCTAATATTTTACACTTTTTGTCGCACAAATATTTATTTAAATGGCTTTCATCATGCCATATAGATATAATCCTATTTTCAAGATCTTCATTAACGTTTTCGTTACAAGCCTCGGTTAAATCATAAAAACTTTTACCATACGAACCAAAAAAACAACCTTGAGAATACCTTTTTAAACGACTTAAATAAGCTTTAGAATCTTGGTTTTTGCAAAGTAAAAAATCATTACCGTAATCTTCCCCCGCCCAAGGATGTCTAACAGTAACATATTCATCTTTAAAATCAGGAATAATTTCTGAAATATCTATATCACGATTTACGAATATATCAGCGTCGGCATAATAGATAAGATCTTCTGGAGAAAATAAATTTTTAACTTTTAAAAAATAATTAAATCTCAACAACGTGTTTAAAGGTCTAGGTAAACTTTCAGTAGGTATTGTTGTTATGTTATCTGCCGTAAATAAACTCGCATTGTCAGTAAAAACAATAAAACGAATCTTGTCGCACGATTTTAATCTTTCTGAAAAAGATTTTATCATGTTTACGCATGATTGTGAATATTTTGGCCCTGTTGCTATTGTTATGATATTGACTGTCATTTTATAGTTGCGTTTTTGTTAAAGATTTGAAAATCTCACATGGGTTAGTTATTGAAAGCTGATTTGCCAAAGGTGGGTCTAAAACATAATAATTTAAATGCGGCAAAGATCTTTTTTGTATTTGAATGTCTATATGCGACCAAGCAATAGAATTTGTCTCAATTAAAACAGGAAGTGCTGATTTTTTTATCATGTAAGCATGAGTGCATAACGGCGGGTGTTCAGTCTGAATAATTCCATCATCTACATGCATTGAATTTTCTTTATTTAAACAACAATGCCCGATAAAACAATATTGCCAATTTTCCGGTAATCTAGATTTTATATCTAATAACTTTTCTTTAAAGTTTTCGCATAATTGAACATCATCTTCTAATATCAAATACTCGCCAAAGGGCAAATACTCCATCACCCTCCAAAGCATGTAATGAGACAAAATGCACCCCACATGACCTTGAGAAATAAAGTGAGGAGTGCCACAGTCTTTATTCCAGTCAGGGTCATCATCTGTATAAGGAATTTTAGTAGAAAGGCCAAATTTTTTGCCATTTACCCCTTCGAAAAACTCAACATCTAAATTATGTTGTTTAAAATGATTTTTAACGTATTCAATTCTTTTGGGGTAATCTTTTAATGTTATGCAAAAAGTTTTCGGAAAGGCCGTCGAACCCCACCCTTCTAGTTTTGCTGTTTTTGAATAATTAAACGCCATCGTATTTCACGGCTTGTCAAATATCCCTAACCCACAACAAACATCTATATTATAATATCTCCAATTTTTATTTTTTTGTGCAAATTCCTTTACAGCAATACCAACACCCTCTGGTCTACTGAGAGTGTCATGTAATACAATTCTACCACCACTTTTTAATTTAGGGCTCCATGTTTCTAATTCTTTTTTAGTTAATTCATATGTGTGATCTGTATCAATAAAAATTAAATCAATACTATCAGCATATAAATCTGCATATGATATTGAATCAATCTGAGTAAATTTCCACCTAGAAGATAAATTTGCTGAATTTATATAAGATATTGCATATTCACATGGATCAATATCGCAACTAAATAAATTTCCATTATTTGCACGGTTGAGACCGGACAAAAATGATATAGTAGAATGTCCAGTTCGTACTCCTAATTCTACTATATTGTATGTTGGCCCACGCATTGCACGTTCTGCCACCATTTGTCTAAGTAACAACATAAAATAATTTATGTCTGATTCATGTCTAACATATTCGATTACATGTTCTTCAATTTTCATAATAATAATAATAATTTTTCCAAGAGTCATTGTAAATTTCAAATTTACCCTCTGTTGTTGTTTCTTTATCCATTTTATCAGATAAAATTCTTAAATTTCTTCCAATTAAATGTTCTTTTATAATAGGAGAATCAATTAACTTTTTACTTCTTATATAAGATAAATAGTAATCTACACTTTTTTCACCTGTGTATACAGGTCCAGATAACTTGCATTCTTTACAAACCCAAATGTGATCATCGTAGTACATATGATAGTCATTGTTTTTTATTCTGTTATTTAATTTTAATTCATAGTCATAATCACTATCGTTATAACGCACTGACGTACATTTTTCACATATATCGCGTAATGGTACATCTACTTGCACATTTGATCTCTGTGAGTATGTGCCATAACTATGATACAATCTATACATTTGATCTATTCTTCTTACAACTTTATGATCTGCTAATTTTGATCTAGTACAAAAATCTAAATCTTCCCAATGTGAGAAATTTGTTATAACTTCATTTGTTCCATTTATTGATAACCACTGATCTCTATTCCATGCTATATTTCCATATAAATCAACGGGTACATCTATTATATCAGTATCTATTATATCAGGATCAGTTATGTAACTTTGATAATTATTCCATGAAAATAAAGACATAGATTTGGATTGAGCTAAAGTCGGTATCTTATTCCAATCTATATCATCACTTTCAAAATTCCAAATGCGTTTATGATTGGAAGGAGTTATGTTGTTTTTTATTTCTTCACTATCAGGTCCAATTGCAAGATAATAAAAATCTATGTTTATATTTTTTGGCGCATTTAAAATTGTTTCTATGAATTTAGGTCTTACAAATCTATAGCATGAATATCTTACATTTATTGGAGATGTCGAATAACAATATCCAGCATTAAATATAGAACAATCTATTAATTTTGAAATGTGTATATTAGGAACATACGGTATATGTTTTATATCTAATTTATATTTAGTTGCTAGTTCAGGTATAATATTTTTTCTTTTTTGAAAATGGGGATCAATTAAATATACATCAAAATCTTTTACTGTTTGATTTGATAGACATTTTAATTGAGCTTGCAATAAAATATGAGATTCATCATAAAATGCAGGGGTCATAGATACACTAACAGGATAGTCTTTTAATCTCATATTTTTATAATTCCTATTTTTTCATCATTAAAACCAAAACTGACAATAAATTTACCATCTTTTTCTATAGCCCCACAAGGAAACACCACTAGAGGGCTGTTGTCTTCTAAGATTCTTTCGTCATATTCATTTCCATATAAAATTGGCTTTTCAGAGATATCTACTATTTTAAATGGAGGCTTAGACTCAAATTTGTAATACCCCATAAAATATCTTCTCTTAGGCCCTTTCCAATTTAAGCTACTATGAAAAAATGCATGATAATAACCATCTTCTTTTAAAATCGGATTGCTGCCCATCCTGCACTCCCCGAATTTCCAAAGCTTGCTGATATCTTGAAAATGTTTATATTCAGCAACCACTTCTCCTTTAAGCGGATCTACCTCTAAAACAACATGAGGATTCATTCTATATTCCAACATTAATTTATCTTCATGTACAAACCACGCCCAATTCTTTTGGTGAGTTGTGTTTGAATTAGTAAAACCCCCGTTTCCATCATATTGAATATGTAAATTATCGATATGATTAAAGTTTTTATCAAAAACTAAAACTTTTTGGTGAATAAATCCGCCTCTATTTAAAATATAATTAGCGCAGCTTAAATAATATTTGTCTTGATAATACAAAAGTCTAGGATCTTCATATTGTTCTTTATCTAGCTCATCTTTTATATTAAAAGGTAGCTCTATGACTGGATCAAAATTTTCGTCCAACTCAAATAATCTAATTGTATTAGTGAATTCGTATGGTTGATTATTCGTTAAATTAGCATATCTAGCTAACATTAACAGCTTATCATCTTTTGCAAAAATACATGGATTAAAAAAGAAATCTTCTTCGGAATAAGGGAAATTTAAAATTTTAACATCTTGCCCTTGATCAAAAATGCTTTTGCTTAAATAAGCTTCTGCAGCTGCGCTTTCATTCTTTAAATCCACTCCAAAAGTCCATAAATCTAAATCAGGACATTTTTCTACAATTATAGGTTTCGTAACTCCATAATCTTCAAAAGTTTGTTTATTATACTCACTCTCTACGCTAACAACTGTTACAGGGCTCGAATTTATACTTTCAACAAGAGAAGAAGGAACAATATCTAAATTACAGTAACATCTACCTACTACTATCTTACCTTCAGTTTTTACTTTGAACTCTTCTATGATAGAAGACCAAACTTCAGGATCACCATCGACTACTATCTCAGAATAAGCTAATAATTTATATTTATGCTTCGAAAGGAGTATGTTAAATTTATTTTTTTCTTCAATTGAATCATCTATTTTATAAGTCTTCCAAGCTATATTTATTTCATTTTTTACCAACTTATACAAATGCCTTTTAGCATACATTGCCTCCTCAGAGTCGCCGCTAGGACTAATGTATAAAACATTTTTATAATTGACTTTATTCATCAAATATAATATGCCGCAAAAAACTTAATTCAACTTTCTGTCGGCACAAAAACTTTACCAAGCACAGAATCTTGTCTTGATTCAAAATTTAATTTTATATTATCAATTGTGGTTTTTACATTATCATAAGCTAATTGGCATATTTCTTCTTGAGTTTTTCCGCTTATATCTGATTTTTGCAAAACGGATTCCACATAAGCAGAATTGCCATTATCGTCGCCTAAGTTAAAGCCAACTAAAAATTGATCGCTGCCCATATCTTCATATCTTGCTATCGTGTATATCATAATTTAAAGTTATTTGTATAAAGGTATAAAATATTTTGTTCCATCTACATATATAGGTAACCAACCATCAAAACTATATCCAGAAGAATTGGTCGATGTATCTAAATTAGCATTATTTATTGCTACTGCTGGAGTATATGCTCCGGCTGGACTATCTGCAACGCTCTGAATAGTAACTTTATTTGTGGCAGAAGCAGTCCCTATACCAACATTTCCATCAGACGCCTGTATCACTAAATCGTTTCTACTCGCACTCGCATTCAGATTGATTTTAACAGGAGTACTTAATGAGTTAGATCCAAACATCGCCGTGCCACTGCTGTTTTTAGCTATTGCAGAACCGAATTGTCCTTCTGTGGTTGAATAAACTTTGCCTACAACATGTAAAGGATAAGAAGGATCAGGAGTACCTATACCAATTTCGTCACTAATTGTAGCAGGATAAATCTCTCCATTGGTAGCATCACGAGTCCAAAATGAATCACCAGTGGGGCCTTGAGCTCCAGAGCTTCCAGAGCTTCCAGAACTTCCAGAGCTTCCAGAGCTTCCAGAGCTTCCAGAGCTTCCAGAGCTTCCAGAGCTTCCAGAGCTTCCAGAGCTTCCAGAGCTTCCAGAGCTTCCAGATGATCCACTAGAACCAGAAGACCCATCTGCTCCAGAAGTTCTTTTATGTATTTCTCCGTTACCATCAACAACCAAGAACTCGGTTAAAGTAGCATCAGTATCTAAAGTATCTATTGTTACTTTGCCAGCGACATGAAGTTTAGTTGAAGGAGTAGAATCTCCTAATCCAATGTTACCACTTGTGTCGATATAAAGATCATTTTGGCCGTATCTGCCAGCCACAACGTGGCTATCAGCAAAAACTTCCAAAACAGGAAGACCGGCAGCATCATTAACAGACATTAAGCTATCACTTAAATCATCTACGACAGAGAATAATGTGCCGTTTGTGCCATCAACGGTTAGCACCGAAGCACCGGAAGTTCCATTGACAACATGTAAGGTAGATGAAGGAGAAGTTGTGCCTATGCCTACGTCACCAGCAGTAGTGATGTAGACATAATCTTCTGTCCCTCCAGCTCCTAAACTAAGAGCGTGGCCAGATTGACCTTTAACTTTAAATTTAGTTCCGGCATTCCAACTAATTAAACCAGCAGCAGCATTATTCCAAGTGGTCGTGTCTCCGAAATCTGTGGTGCCCTCAATTTCTAATTTGTAATTAGGTGTCGTCGTGCCGATGCCTACATTGCCACTATTAGCTAAAATAGACAACCATGCATCACCACTATAATCGTCTTCTCTGATGTGGAATGTTGTAGAAGAATTATCTAAACCAATAACCCAAGCTTGAGTACCTGATTCGTCTAGTTTAATATACGTGCCAGCCGTTCCGTTGCCAGAAAATCGTGCTATATTATTAGCACTAGAATTCACATGTAATGATGCAACTGGATGTGTAGTACCTATACCAACATAATTCGTGCTTGCAGACGTATCAATTGTAATCCCCGGGGTATCATTTAAAATATTCCATCTATAATTACCAATCCTGACTTTATTAGCAGAGTCAGTTGCTATTAATCCTAAGTAACCATTGACAGTCGCATTAGGTGTGATTATTTCAACTTGGTTTGGAAACACGATTTCATTGCCTCCAAAACTACCACTTGCATTATTTGATACATCAACGCCAATTGCAATAGCCCTATTGGCTGCAGAAGTTCCTAATTGCAAAACTCGATAAGAACTGCTATAACCAAAATAACTTTCTCTAGCAAAATCAATTCCGTTACTACCTATTAAATTCCAAGTATTTAAAGCTGAATTTAAATATGAAGCACCAGCAACATGTAATTTTTGAGAAGGACTTGCAGTACCTATACCAATTTTGTCACTAATCGTAGCAGGATAAATTTCTCCATCGGTAGCATCACGAGTCCAAAATGAATCACCAGTGGGGCCTTGAGCTCCACTTGATCCTTGAGGTCCTTGAGCTCCACTGGAACCAGATGTTCCACTAGAACCAGAAGTTCCACTAGAACCAGAAGTTCCACTAGAGCCAGATGTTCCACTAGAACCAGATGATCCACTAGAACCAGATGTTCCACTAGAACCAGAAGTTCCACTAGAACCAGAAGTTCCACTAGAACCAGAAGTTCCACTAGAACCAGAAGTTCCACTAGAACCAGATGATCCACTAGAACCAGATGTTCCACTAGAACCAGATGTTCCACTAGAACCAGATGATCCACTAGAACCAGATGTTCCACTAGAACCAGAAGTTCCACTAGAACCAGAAGTTCCACTAGAACCAGATGTTCCACTAGAACCAGAAGACCCATCTGCTCCAGAAGTTCTTTTATGTATTTCTCCGTTACTATCAACCACTAAGAAATCTGTTAAAGCGGCATCTGTGTCTAAAGTATCTATTGTTACTTTGCCAGCAACATGAAGTTTAGTTGAAGGACTTGCAGTACCTATACCTAACCTTTTGTTAGTGTTATCCCATTTAAAGTTTGCGTTATCCTGCTCGATTTCACCACTATCAGCAAACAAAACTGCTCCATCAGATAAAGTTCCACTTGATTGACTTGTAAACACTTTATACCATCCACTCCAAGAGTTAGAATAACGATACCGCAAAAACATTTTCCCGTCATTATAAGGTATAGCAAATTGGGTCATGTTTCCATTACCATCTTTAGAGCTGTATTCGAAACTAAAAGGATGAAAGTAACTGCTTGGGCCCGGTCCATTTGTAGCACTTCCCAACAACAGTGTATGACCATTTCCAGATCTTGCATTTGTAGAGTGATTCCAATCTGTGGTGCCACTAGTAGTATTAGCACCAAAACCTCCTATGACTTGACCTCGTTGATCTTGTAGTAAAAGATCATTATCGGACCCTGTAATTTTTATACTACCTAAGACCTCCAACTTTTGACTTGGACTTGCAGTACCTATACCAATATTAGTTCCATCATCATAAGCAATAGAATTTCCTATAGTGTCCGAATCGGTCCATTTAGGAATGTAATTGGTAGTTCCAGATCCATCGACTTGACCTGCACCAACTGCTGTTTCAATAATATTACCGCTAGAGTCTACGGAAAGTTTGTAAGCAGGAGTTCCTGTGAAGCCGCCTGAACCATAATTATTAAATGCAATTTGGCCGTTTCCAAAAATAGACATATTCGTAGTGCCGTTAACGCCACCATCTTTAAATCGAATATGTTCGCCACCACTTGTTGCTATAATTAAATGGTCCGTATCGGTAGCTTGAATAGAACCTCTTTCAGTACCTCCAGAGGTAAATAATCTTAATACGTTACCGCCAGATATTCTTATATCTCCTGCAACATCTAATTTATAACCGGGACTTGCAGTTCCTATACCAACATTGCCATTAGTATCTATATGTACTCTTTCAGTACTAGATGTATAAAAACCCATTGAATTATTCGAATGCAAATATCGAATTTGTCCTATCGCATTATTCCCACTGTCGCCAAATAAAATGTAACCCGACGCTGTTGCTCCATTCAAAAGTTGAATACCTCCAGTAGCAGATGATTCAATTACTAATTCATCTGCGCTTGTATTTGCGGTACCACCACTAGAACCAGTGTATATATGCAATTTCCCTGAAGGACTTGCAGTACCTATACCTACATTACCGTTACCTAACATTACAAAATTATTACCAAAATTAGATTTATACGCAGGTGTTACTAATTCACTTCCAGTTGCAGTAGCATCATTAGTGTCCCAAGTCCATCCGTCTGCATAAGCATCTGAATAAGCACTGCTATACATGCTTTCAACATATAATTTAGGCCAATAACCCGGAGCAACAAGTACGATGCACACTTTTTTGGTTCCAGAGCTATCCCAATCTTCTGCTGATAATTTAACTACTGGCGCATACGCACCTGAAGACGATAAAGCTGCACTATAAAAAGTGCTATTATAATAATGCCAACCTACTGTAAGGTTGGTCATTTGTGCTGAACCATACTGAAACCCCTTGATATTAACTGTAAAATCTGCAGAGGTAGAGGCAAATGGAATTTTTGTCTTTATTTTTATGTAACTAGGTGTTGATTGAGAATTGATATCAAGCCCAATAAAGGTAAGCTTCATACCATCTCCGCAACTTAGTTCACCATCTACAGATAATTTGACAGTGGGTGTTGAAGTGCCTATACCTACATTTCCAGCTCCTGTTGGGTCAAGTAAAAGGTTACCAGTTTGAGCGTTTACAATAGCTAAATCATCGGTACTATTAATATTAAAATCCCAAGCTCTAACCCCATCAGTATACATCGATATATGTCGATTATTAGCATTCGTAACGTCTGTTCCAGCGTCAATTTTATTTGTATATATATTCGCCCAACCTGTAGAATAATTATTAGCTACTTGAATATTTGGGCCTCCGGAAGACCCGTTAAAATTATAAGCATTTACGGCTATACCACCAGATCCAGTACTTTCATTATATCTACTTTCATCAACAGCATCTGTAAATAACGAATAACCAGTATCCACTAACACATCACCAGCTATATTGAGTTTTGCAGAAGGACTCGTTGTACCGATTCCTACATTTCCATTATTTAAAATGGTCATTCTTCTTTGGCGAGTGGAACCAGCATAAGTAGTCATGAACGTTAGCGCTCCATCTTCAGAACCATCTGTAGCATCTTGAATATATGCTCCTAACCCGGCATACTCTGTAACATTTCCGGCGCTATCATCTAAAGTGAAATACAAATTGCTACCTCCACCAACAACAGAGTGGTTCATGTGTAGTTGTAATATTCCAAAGCTTTGCGAAGAACCAGAATAGCCACTTTTTGCAATCATAAATGGAACAGGGGTGCTTGCTCCAGTATGCTCAAACAAAAGTGATGTACTACCATTACCTACATCTACATAAAATGCATCATTATTAGTACTACCATTATTATTGACATGTAATTTGTAAGACGGCAATGATGTTAAACCAACTCCAAGAGAGCCGTTTTGTATAACTATAGTATCTCTTAAAAATGTTCCTTCTGACATAATATTAAATCATTCTTCTAAATTTAAATGTATAAGTGCTTGATCCTGATGCTGAGTAATTTCCTGCTATTTGTAATTTTAATACGCTAGAGGTTTGTGTTAATGTTCTTAAATATAAATATTGATTACCGTCTGCATGACCAGCTCTATGCAGTATAATTTCGCTGCCAAAATCAGCGTCATTTGTTCCACTGCTATACCAACTCATTGTTCCACTATAATAAACACTATATTGTCCTCCTCCTACGCTATAATCATTAACAAATAATTGAACAATATAAGTTCCTGTAGTTAAATTAGAACTGCTTATTCCTGTATCAACCCAACTTGTACCAATTGTTAATGTTTGACTAAATGTTGACAATTGATCAATGTCAGTGCCAGAAGTCATGGTTAAACCTTGGTGCTTGATATTTCCATTGACTTCTAATTTTTCAGTAGGGCCTGTTGTGCCGATGCCTACGTTGCCGTCTTTATCAATTCGCATCCGCTCCAAAAGAGTGGTTCCGTTGTGAGTCAGAAATGCCAATGCGCCATGTCTGCTTCCATGCGAAACATTGACCCCTAAAATACCGGAAGCAATTAAAGAATTTGAGTTGTAGAAACCAACCCCATTAAAGTTTCCGTCAGTGGCGTCTAGGTTGTATAGCTGTATGTTGCCGCCGCCTTG
>Ga0255768_10004323_pt1 | contig 13910 bp, 9 predicted proteins | sample 071ome_33_FD_179983 | JGI IMG/M metagenome (GOLD analysis project Ga0255768, IMG submission 179983) | Coastal salt marsh microbial communities from the Groves Creek Marsh, Skidaway Island, Georgia - 071412AT metaG (version 2) | ecosystem: Environmental > Aquatic > Marine > Intertidal zone > Salt...
TCGTCTTCCCCGTCGTCGCCAAATCCCATCGCGCTTTTCACCGACGACGCCGCTCGCTTGAGCCAACCCATGGTGGTGGTGTTATTATCGACCCGTCGTCGTCTCTTCAAAACGTTCTCTCTCTCTCTCTTTGTCCGTGTTTCTTTTGATGTGGCTCTCGCGAGACCCCGCAATCGATCGATTGATTGTGTTGTATTTAAGAGAGAGAGAGAGGTGTAAAAATTGTCTCGATTTGACGCGAGAGTTTTTCCAATTCAATCCGCACAAAAACACGCGCACATAAACGAACATGCAAATCCCAAACAGTTACGGTTACGTCGTCCTGGCCGTAGGAGCGATGGCGATACCGAACGTCGTCGCCGTCGTGCAAGTCATCAAAGCCAGGAAAAAGTACGGCGTGAAGTACCCTGATTTATACGCTCCAGATGTACGCGTGTGTTCGTTACGAAGATGACGTGAAATTTTTCCAGGCGGCGGTTGAGAGTCTTCTGTCTTTTTCTCTCTCTCTCTGCGCGCTCTCTGTGCTCGCGCGCGTGTCTTTGTGTGACTTTTCTCTCGCGCATCTCTCGCATCTCTCTTTTCTTCTCACGCGTGCGTCTCTTTCTTTCTTCCTCCTTCTCTCTCTCTCGCGCGATTCGATTGAAAAAACAGGGACATAAGAACAAGAAAGAGTTCGATTGCGTTCAACGCGCGCATCAGAACACGCTCGAAGTCGCGCCGTCCGTCGCGTCGTGCACGATGATGGTTGGGTTAATGCACCCGATCACGTCCGCGGCGTTGTGCGGAATCTGGTCGCTTGGGAGAGTCGTGTACGTCTTGGGATACGGCACCGGTAATCCGGCGAATCGAAGAACCGGAGGTTTAATCGCGCACCTCGGCGACATACCGCTGTTCGTGATGACGTTCGTCGTCGGATACAAGATGTTACAGTAGCTAGCTGATGATAGTTTTAGTGCAATGGTTCTGACTACTACTTATATATACATATATAAACAATTTCGCTATTTAATACGTACGTAAATTTAAAAATTAAAGCGTGCTGCGCGTTTTCAACAGTCTCTTCAACGCCGTCAAGAAGCCGCTGCACTCGTCCCAGTGCTGGGTGGTCATTTCCACGTGAACGGAATTGGCGGTGGCCCAATCGCCTCGAGAAGCCGCTTCGCAAAGTTTCATCAATTTTTCTTCCACGGCTGCGGAGACTTGCTTTTCATTCAAGCGCCAACAGAGTTGGCCGAGTCGTTTGGAGCAGTCTTCGAGCTCTTTCTTTCGCACCGGATTGGAAGCGAGTTGTTGGAAGCACTCGTCGTGCATTTTTTTCACGCACTGAGAGATTTGCGCGCCAGAGGGAGAGCAATTGGAGGACTGGACGGTAGCAAGAGTGACATCCGCGGGAGGTCCGGCTGGACGACGCGGACTAGGCGGTTGTTGTTGAGGTGGCGGAGGCGCTTGGTGATGTTGCGGTGGCTGTTGTTGCTGTTGCTGTTGCATCGGTGGCGCTTGCTGTTGAAACTGTTGCTGAGGCGGCGGCGCGGCTTGCTGGAATGATTGCTGCGGCTGTTGCTGCTGCTGCATCGGTGGTGGTGCAGCAGCAGGCGCCGGAGAATACGCCGGCGGAGGCGCCGCGGCTGGCGAGTATGACGGCGGAGGCGGTGCAGCCACCGGTGGCGGAGGTCCACCCGCCGGCGGAGGTCCGCCCATCGGACCACCTCTACCTCTAGGCGATACTATCGGTGCCGGCGGCGCGTCGTTGACCGGAGAAGGATCGAAACTTGGCGGCGGGGCGGCCGGTGGCTGCGCAATCGGAGGAGGCACTTGCGTTTGTTGCTGCATCGGTGGCGGTTGCGACGCCATCGGCGGCGGCGGTGGCGCAAAGCTTTGCTGTTGTTGCTGCATAGGCGGTGGCGGACCAGCGGAGTAACTCGGCGGTGGGGTCACCTGCTTTGGTGGCGGTGGCATCATGGACTGCTGTCCCCCACCCGGTGCTGGAGGCGTCATTTGCTGAAAGCTTTGATTCATACCACCTTGCTGTGGCGCGCTCGATCCGGTTGAATATGCGCTTTGCACTGGGGCATCGTCGTATTCCATCTCACTCGGAGCGAAAGACGTCACCGGCGGCGGTTTCGGTACCTCAGACTCGCGTCGTCCACCTCCACCGTACGGATCGTACGAGTTCATGCTACCACCCGGCGCGCCCGGCACGGACGGTGGGGCGTAAAAACTCGTATTCGCCGAGCCTTGCGGCGGCAAGTGCCCAGACGCGGGGGCAGGCGGCGGTGCACTGTAAAAGCTCGCGTCGGGATTTGTGGGCAGCGGAGGCATCGCTGGAGCCGACATTTGCGCCGGGGCTGGTGGAGGCGTAAACTGTGTCGGCGGCGGAGGCGGTGCCGCGGAGTAGCTCGGCGGCGGTTGGAACGGCTGTTGTTGCTGAACCGGTGGAGGCGGAGGAGCAGCAAAGGACGTGTTCATCATCGGATTCATGGGCGGTGCCCCACCACCGACACCGTAGGAAGACGGTTGCATCGGTGCAGGTTGGCTCGAATACCCGTTCGAACGAGGCTGCTGGTGATAACCTCCAGCGCTACTGCTACTCGCCGCTTTCGACTCCGAGGACGCGCGATCGATTCTTTCTCGCAACAACGCAATGTCCGCGTCTTCTCTGCCGCTAATACCCGCACCTGGTGCCATATCTAAGAGCGCCAAAGCGGATTTCAACTTGCCCGAACTCGCGAGACTTTCCGCTCTGGCAGATAAGAGTCGCGCGAAACCCGGCGTCGCTTGACTCAAATTTGCCGCTCGCGACAACACGATGGCCTTCTCGAGCAACTGCCACTGCGCCTTCTTGCTCGTAAATTTAGACGACGTCGCGCTCCCTCGCGCGCGCATGGACCAGTGCTTGACGGCGTTATCCACATCTCCCGCACACACTCTGCACAAAGACGCCTCGTGCGCCATGTTTGAGGCTTGTAACTTATCGGCGAGTTTCAGACTCAAGTCATCCCACACCTTGGCGTCTGAATACGTACACAATATCGCCAAAGTCTCTCTCCAATTCGTAATCGGTTCCGATTCTACCAGCTTTTCTAAATTCGCCGAAGCAATGGACTCCGCAAACTGTAAATACCGTCGCGGTGATCTCTCTAGGTGACGCTTTTGTGCTCTTTGCCAAAGTTCTGGACCGGCGGAGGAGGCTAAAACTAACGCATCCGCGAATCGGCCCGCTTTTTCGCACGCTTCCACCGCACCATCGTAATCGCCGACGATTAAGCATCTCTCGATTTCTCTATCCGCTGGTTCACGTTTCAACACGGGTACTGGTCTTTCTTGTTTTGTCTTTTGACTCGGGGAGAGCGGCGCAGGCATGGTTGACTTTCGAGGCGACGCTAAACCGGATTGGTTCTTCCCGTCTTCACCTAATCCGTCAAAAAACGCGTTTTCGTCTTCAACAGGAGGTGGCGGCGCAACCATTTGCGATCGTTCGTCTAAACCCGACGAGGACGTCCCCGCGGCGTCATCATTTAAAGATGCATTTTCTAAAGCGGCTTCGGTCAAGCGCATTTGTTTCGAGCGTTCCAAATTTTTCAAAGCGTCTGAAAAATTCAAATGTTCCAACATGCGTCGTCGAGCGTCGTCGGAAAACAGAATCGACATGAACGCCCACGTTTCCTTATCTTCGCTAGAAATCGACGGGTCTTTACTTTGCGCCCGCGCATCGCACAACGCTTTCAATTGTTGTTCGTCGTTCGACTTAATAGCCGCTTGGAACTCGGCGTCAATGTCGTTTTCCTCCGCGCCGTCACCTCCTTCCGAACTTCCCGCGAGCGAATCGCCACCTCTTACACCTCCAATTCTGCTCTCGTGCTCGTCCGAGACGTCCACGGTGGTAATTTTGACCACACCTGGAACATCGGCACCAAACGAGACGAGTTTACCGCCGAAACCAAACGAGGCACCCGCCGGGCGCTTCATCCATTTCGGTGCTTTGCGCATCGGTTCTCTCGGTTGTTGTTGCTGCTGATGCTGTTGCATTCCATTCTGTCCGTATTGCTGATATTGTTGTTGATGCGCGCTTTGCTTGCCGCAGTCGTTCAAATTGTGAATGCTAATGGTTCCATCAAAACTCGCCGCCGAAATTTCCCCGGCGGTTTTCTTCGACCACTGCGCGTCAAAGTTCCAGTTGGAACTCGCTGGAAATTCCGCTAAAACGCTTCCATCCTTCGCATCCCACACCAACGTCCTATTATCTTTACCGCTCGACAACAACAAATCGCCATCGTGCGGCGACCAGGCCAAAGACAAAACCCCTTTCGTATGCCCGACGAACTCGTTCGTCGGCGCTACGCTATTCCTCAAATCCCACACTTGCAACGAACACGACCTATCGTCGTCGCTCGCCACAATCAACTGCGTCGCCACGTCTGGATTCCAACTAATCGCCGAGCATCGTCTCTTCGACTGCGGATCTACGAACGAAATCACCGGTCTTTGCCTCTTCAAATCCCACACCACGGTTGTCCCGCTCGTCGTCCCGCAACTCGCCAAAATGTGCGACACTTTCGTATTCCACTGAATTTGCGCGATTTCTCCGGTGTGCGGTCCACTCGGTCCACTCACCAACGCCGGATATTTGCTCGGTTTCGTCGGGTCGTTGATATCCCAAATGCTCAACTCGCCGTCTCGCCCGCCGCTCGCTAACAAGTTCGAGCTAAACGGATTAAAGTCTAAACCTCTGACCGCTCCGGCGTGCGCGTTTTGCAACGTCGTCAACACGCATCCGGACACCGTCCCCGCCGCGGGTAAATCCTCGTGATGCGCGCCGAAGAAACTATCGCCGCCATCGTTGTTGTTGTTGTTGCTATTCCTTTTCGCTTTGCTGCTGCTACTACTGCTTCGAATCATGGCGTTCGGATCGTACAATTGCACCGTCCCGTCGGCTAACCCGCCGGCTAAAATCCCGTGCGGCAAACCCTCGGACCGCTGATTTCCCCAGCACAATCTGTGGAACCGTTCGGTCACCGAAACGCCCGTCCCGACCACCTCGCACTCGTCTCTCATCGACGACGAATCTCCTCCTCCTCCTCCCGACGATTCGCCGCTGCTGCTGAAATTACTTTTTGAATGATCGACGGAAAACACCTCTAAACTCGCCGTCGTGCTGAACGAATCGTCCATCGCTCCGGCCACCGTCCCGCACGCGATGAGCTGCGAGAGAGGCGAGAACGACGTCGTCGCGCATCGGTGGATTGTTTTGCCCATTTTTCTTCTTTTGTTTTTGTGATATGTGAACGAGCCCGCGCGGTACAAAAATTTAACGATTCAATTGCTTTCTCTGCGTGCAGGAGGAAAGGCAACTTTTGGTTAGGGTTTAGGGTTTAAGCAAAACCCTAAACACGCGAAAAGGTGTTTCTTCGAAACTCCAAAAACGAACAAAACAACACAAAGAAAGAGAAGAAGAAGAAGTCTAAAACGTTATTAATATAATGGGAACGAAAGAAGAAGACGAAGACGCGTTGCTCTACGGCGACGTCGGAGATTCCGACGACGAGGCCAAGGAGACGATGGCGAAGCACACGAACGTTGTCGTTGGTGGTGTTAGTGGTGGCGGAGAGGGCGTCGTCGGCGGCGACGGCGACGACGAGGAGAAAGAATTGGAGATGAAAAACGACGGCGACGATGATGGCATCGGCGCGAAAGAGAAGACCAGCACTGGTGATGGTGCTCAGACGAACTACAACAACAACAACAGTAACGCAGAAAAGAACGACGAGGGCGAGGACAAGGAGAAGAGTAAATCGGTGTACGTGGCGAACTTGACGTGGTGGACGACGGATGTGCAAGTGGAACAACTAGCGAGTGAATTTGGCGTCGTGAAATCGGTGCAATTCTTCACGGAGAAGAAAAACGGGAAATCGAAAGGGTGCGCGGTGGTGGAGTTTACGACGGCACAATCGGCGACGAGTTGCGCGGAGAATTTGAATAAGAGAGCGATAGATGGGAAAGCGTGCGTGGTGACGTTAGCACCGGCGGGTAGTAGTGGTAGTAACGCGATGATGGGTCCGAGAGCGCCGCTCGGGCCGCCGCCGGACACCGCGTGGAAAGGTCCGGTGCCGACGAAAGGAGGAGGAGGAGGGGGAATAGGAATGTCGACGACGCAGGCGCAGTTGAATGCGCTGCAGCAACAACAAAAGATGAAACTCTTGATGATGCAGCAGCAAATGAAAGCGAAATTGAACGCGGGCGCGGCCAAGCCGCCCGCATCCGCTCCTCCTCCAAATGCCGCGAGGAAGAACGCCGAAAGTACTCACAGCCCCGCGAACAATAATAATAATAATAATAATAATAACAGCAACAACAATAGTCCAACGACGACGACGACGACGACGAGAGAGCGACCGAATTCACCGCCGATGGCGAACGCCGCCCCGCACGCCGCCAGAGGACGAGGAGGCGGCAGAGGCGGACGAGGTCCGAGAAACAGAGCCGAGTCGCCTCCCGCGGGCAGAGGTCGCAAGCGCGCTCGCCGATGATTACTTCTAGCGTAGACGAGACGGTATTCTTTTTTAGTAGAACAGCTTCACACACATAGTAGAAACTCCGATTTGTCGCTTTCTTCACGCGCCCAAAAAACGCCTTCTTCTTCACCCAGGAACAAACTCCAAATTCGCCAAATAAGTACACCACAAGCCACAACAACAACAACACGCGCGCCTTTTTAATTCGCCCGAAAAAGTCACACAGAACGACAACGACTACAAAAACAACTCGATGGGTTTAGACAGCTACGTCGGCGGTATCGAGACGCAGCAAAGAGCGAGACGGTTGCAAGAAGAGCGCGACGAACGCGCGAGAGATTTGGAAGTTCGAGCGAATAATCGCAAAGTCGCCGGCGGCTTCAACAATCAATCCTCTCTCGTGGGATTCCGAGGCTCGTCCACCGTGGAAGAGGAGAAGGCGTTCGCGAACCAATCCGTCGGGTTGTTGACGAGAGAGGAGTACGCGAAAAAGCAGGAGAAAGTGCGCGAGGAGTTGGAAAGAGAGAGAGAGAGGAAAGAGAAATTGAAACGAGAAAAGAGGGAGAGGAGAAAAGCGAAAGAGAACGAGAGGAAGAAGAAGGAGAAAAATCTGTTGAGCTTTAACGACGACGACGACGACGACGACGACGACGAGAAAGAAGAAGAAGAAGAAGAAGAAGAAGAGAAAGAAGCGAGAGAAAAGAAGAAATTAAAGAAGAGCGTGGGGATGAATCCAGACGCGGATACGTCCTACGTCCCAAACGCGCAAAACGAGCGGATGAAAGAGGAACGGGCGTTGCGCGAACAACTCGCGAAGGAGTTTTTAGAGAAGAAAGAGAAGCAAATGGAGGAGAATTTGACGGTTACGTTTAGCTACTGGTCTGGAGGTGGTGGTAGGAGGTCGGTGACGGTGAAACAGAAAGACACGGTGAGGACTTTTCTGAAGGTGGCGATGAAGGATTTGGAGGATGAGTTTAGAGAGTTGAATAAATTAAGCCCGGAAAGCATGATGTACGTGAAGGAAGATTGCATCATTCCGCACGAGTTGACGTTTTACGAACTCATTTCGAGAAAGGCGAGAGGTAAATCTGGTCCTTTGTTTCGGTTCGACGACAAGGAAGACGTGAGGTTAGTCGCAGACGCCACCGTTGAGAAGGAGGATTCGCACCCGGGGAAGATTTTCCACCGATCGTGGTACGATAAGAACAAGCACATCTTTCCAGCGTCGAGATGGGAGGTATTTGATTTCTCGAAAGATTTTGGCGCGTTTACCATTCATGGAATGGGCGAGAAAAAAGCCTGGGAGCGATAGATAGATAGACAGACAGAGATAGATAGAGAATGATAGAGAGATGATATTAATGCTATCGTTAATATATACATTGTACCATATGGTAAAAACCACTGCGGTTACCGATGAAGATGCGTTGTTCAGCGTAAACTATCGTACATCGCGTCGATGACGGACAAAAACGCCTCCTTGGCTTGCGGCCGTTTCAATTTAAACGTTGGCGTCATTAATCCGTTCTCCACGGAAAACAACTCGCCGTGTAAATGAATCCGTTTCGCGCGTTCGAATCCTTTCAGCTTTGCTTCGTTCGCGGCTTTATTCATAGAATTGAACACGGCTCTTTTAATCGTTTCGTTTTCGCACATGTCTCTCAGCGTCGGCGCGCCGCCTTTCATTAATCCATTCGCTTTCGCGTATTGCGCGAGAACTTCTTCATCTGGCACAACAATTGCAACTAAGCTCGCTTGTAACGAATCGCCGTACACGAACGATTGCGCGACTAACGGCGACCGACCGTACGCGGCTTCAATCTTTTCCGGCGCGACGTATTCTCCTTGCGCCAATTTGAAAATATTCTTCTTGCGATCGATGATTTTTAATCTACCGCCCGGTAACATCATCCCAATGTCACCGGTTCTCAACCACCCGTTGACTTCGTCCAAACACTCTCGCGTTTGCTCGTGCGATTTGAAGTAACCGGCAAAAACCGATGGACCTCTCACGCACACCTCGCCTCGCGGATACGGTTTATCGCTTTTCCTATAATTCATCTCGGGAACGTCGTCGAGTTTGATTTCGCAGCACGGCGCCGGCGCGCCGACGTGGCCTGTGGAGAAATCGCGTTCGTTCGTTTTGGAGATGACGCACGCGGATTCCGTCATCCCGTAACCTTCAAAGACAACCGCACCGAAACAAATCCTCAAGAACTCGATGACGTGACCACCGATGGGCGCCGATCCCGAGGACATGTACCGGACGCGGCCTCCTAATTTCGCTTTCAGTTTCGAAAACACGAGCTTCTCCCAAAACGGATTCGGAGGTTTGCCGTTTTCAAACGCGTATTTCTTACTCGCGTAAGCCTTTGCGAACAACATTCGTGCGATTGGCGACCCTTCCGCGACGCCGGCGTTCACTTTATCGTAAATTCTATTCCACAGTCTTGGGACCGAACAAAAAATAGTCGGTTTCAGCGCTTGCACGTCGTCCAATAACCCGAGAACGTCGCCGCGATAAAAACCGACCGCAGCGCCACCCATAACGCACACCATAAACGTTACTCGTTCGTATATATGTGCGAGAGGTAAATACGACACGTGAACATCCCCGATGCCGATATTCAAATCGTAAGAGTACCCGGCTGCGTTGGAGCATAAATTCAAGTGCGTCAACACGACGCCTTTCGGGTTTCCGGTGGTACCGCTCGTATAGCAAATCGTCGCCACATCGTTTTCGTGCGCTCGTACTGGCGCGACTGGTTTCGCGCTACCTAAAATCAACACCTCTTCGAAAGTTTTAATAGTCACTCTCCCGTTGGCTGTTTTTGCCGGTATCGCTCCCGGCGGTCCGTTTTCGTTCCCGTACACGATGACGAATTTTACCGTCTCGCACCTGTGAATGACATTCAAAAGCGTGTGCAAAACCACTTTCGAACACGCCACTCCAACGCACTCCGCGTGGTTTAAAATATATTCCACCGCGTCCGGTCCTAGCGTATCGTACAAAGGCACGGAAACGATGTTCTGCCTCGTGCACGCCGCCTCGCACGCCACCCACTCCGGTTGGTTAATCGAATACAAACCAAACGTTTGTCCGGTAGCGCATCCCAACGCGCTTATCCCAGACGCTATTTTCTTCCTCGTAGTTTCAAAATCGCTGTACGTGTTGAACGTGTAGTTTCCCGGGGCGCCGGACTGTTTATCGATCGAGCGCGTTCTGTTTTTTTTGAGTTCATCGAGGGAAAAAAGAAGGAAAGACAGTTAGTTACAAAAATCGAAGCGACATCCACGCACAAACGTACCCTAAAAGAGGTCTATTCGGATACTTCTTAAACGCGGATTCCCAGATATCCCCGAGCGTTTTGCAATCGTCGTTTGGAAACGGAAATCCTCTCAAAAGTTGGTCTTTATGCGCCGCGTTTCGGTAGACGGTTTCCGTCGCGGAAGTCACGCCTCCTCCTCCTTTCGTCGTCGTCACCGCCACCGGGACCGCGTACGTCTCGATTGCACCCGAATACGGACCCGAAGAAGCCTGCGTATATATTTTTTCGCATCATCGCGCGGGAAAGCAAAAACCCCGAAGAAAGAACAGAGAACACGAATCGTCAGACAGAGAGACGGAGAGAGAAGACGTCGTTGCGGAAAGAAAGAAGACACGAAAGAGAGGAACACGAGGAGAGAAAGAATTCCCCAATCCGAGTCACGCCAAAGTGCAAAAGAGTAAAAAAAAAAGTAGTTACCGCTCACCATGACAAAATCGTTGTTCGCTCTCGAGTCGTTCTCTTCCACCAGAGCTCGGAATCGTTCCTCTCGCCGCTCTTCTACTTCTTCTTCTTCTTCTTTAGAGGTGCCGATGATTGATGATTTATGTGTGTGCGTTTTAACGATGAATTGGAATTGAGAAAAAATATCGTCGCTTTTTGGTGCTTTTTGTCGTCGCGTCAAAAAAAAAGAGAAGAGCGTCTGCTCGTCTTCTTCTCTCGAAAGAAAAGTCACGTCACGCGAGCGTTGAGAGTGACACAAAAGAAGAAAAGAAACGCGTTTGAGGCATGTCTTTTGTTGGAGCGACGACGCGTCTGAAACGAAGCATCGGCCAGAGAGATTTGTGGGACGTGATCGTGAACAACGACGATATTTGTTTTAAATACATTTTGCCGAAATTGGAACGCATCGATGTGAAATTCTTGCACGTCGTGAATACGGAAACGAGAGCTTTGATTAAACGATCGTCTCGCAAGAGAGAGTTGAAAAAAAGGTTCAGAGTGAGCGAGTTGTCGTCGATATCTACGCTGGAAATCGCGTGGGAGAATCGATCGTCGTGGGCGGGGACCTTGGATTGCGAGACAGAGTTCTGCAAGGAAGTTGCGAAAACGAATAGACTCGAGTTGCTCGAGTGGATACGAGGGGAGAAAAAGTGCGAGTGGAGTGCCATTACGATTAATGAGGCCTCAAGACAACGTAATCTAGAAATGGTGAAGTATTGTGTGGCGAATAAGTGTCCTATCGATAAATGGGCGTGTGCAATTGCTGCCTTATACGGTCAACTTGAGATGCTCAAATACTTACACGAAGAAGCCGAAGCGCCGTGGGACTGCCATACCGGCTCAAGGGCAGCTGAACGCGGTTATCTTCACATACTCGAATACCTTGTTGAGCGTAAATACGATCAATTTGACGATTATGTTTGTCGGCGTGCGGCTGAGAAAGGTCACTTGGACTGTTTAAAGTTCTTACACGAAACTACCAAAGCGCCTTTGGACTGGTACGTCATAAAGTTGGCACACAAGAACAACCACCAGGAATGTGTACAATACCTCCTCGACAACGACTGCCCGTTACCATCTGGTTGGCATTACCAAGACGGAACGTTACACACGCATTGGAATCATCATCATCATCTGCATTATCATGCAGTAGTGGTGGTTGAAGAATCATCATCATCATTATCATCATCATTGTCATCATCATCGTTGTCATCATTGAATTAAAAAATACATGTGATTGAATGCACGCGCCGTTCTCTCTCGCACCAACAAAAAAGCAAAAAAGAAAATACCTGTCATCACGCCGACTTCTCACGTTATTACTAACCGCAATACTATTGGCGCCCAATGAGGCTTAATTTCGCTGTGCTGATGGGAAGCGATGGATTTCTCATGGTATGAACGACAGATGGAATCGAGTGCACATTTAAGAAATAATAATTAGTTATTTTTTATGAAACCCTAAAAATACGTGTACAGCAAAAAAAAAAGGTCCCAAAAGGCCCCAAAAATCCAACATCTTCATAAATAGCCAACGCGCGTTTACTTTGGATCAAACTCCTCACACACGCGAGATTACCTTTTGCACAAAACCGGTTAAATTAGACGCATAAAATGAAATTCAACCCGAACGTATCGTCCTCGAGACGTAAATCGCGCAAAGCGCACTTCACCGCGCCGTCTTCCGAGAGGCGTAAAATCATGTCCGCCCCCTTGAGCCAAGAGTTGAGAAAGCAACACAACTGCCGATCGATTCCGGTCAGGAAAGAAGACGAAGTGAGAATCGTTCGAGGGACGTTTAAGGGTAAAGAAGGGAAGGTTGTGCAGGTGTACAGGAAGAAGTGGGTGATTCACGTGGATAAGGTGACCCGGGATAAGGTTAATGGTACGTTTTTATTACATCAGAACACACGACACGCACTTTTTTCCGTGCTAGGGTCAGTAAATGGACCACGTTCTTCTTCTTCTTCTTCTTCTTCTTCTTTGCAAATGATACAAAAAGCTGACGATTGAATCTCTCCTAATACTAATAACCAAATTTAGGCGCTTCCGTGCAAGTCGGCATCGACCCGTCCAAGGTTGTCATCACCAAGTTGAAGATGGACAAATCGAGAAAGGCGATTTTGGCCAGAAAAGGTTCCGCCTCGACGGAGGATGCGGAGATGGCTGATTAAACAGCGGCGCGCGCGTACACGTATACGTACACATGCGAGCAAAAGAGAAAGCGTTTAGTTAGTAGACACACAGAGAGAGAGAGAGGAAGAGAATATAGATAACAACAAGAGAGAGGAAGAGAATACGATTATTAGATTTATTGAACACCATTTCCCGCGAGATGAGATTTTTGAGCGGAGAATATGCTTGTAAAAGGTTTCACTACTTTACAACGTACTTGAAGAAAGAAACCGAAGTATATTGTCGACGGGTTGTTTGCGTTTCGAGCGAAACCATTGTTTCCGATTAGCTACGGAAGCGAGGTTTTTGCACGTTGCGCGACACCGTCGAAGGCCCAACTTGTGACTCGAAGCCATTCAAACTCGAAAAATGTCACGTTTTTTACGTATTGCAAACACTCGGAGAAGAAGCCAAGTCGTCGCGTGCGCGCGTCGTCATGATTTGATGATACATGTTATGCGTTGGTTTTCTTACTTAAATAACTGTTTTTACACGCCCGGGCGCTACTTTTACACGTGCTCTCTCGTGGGTTCGTTCCCGGTTCTTTTTTGATCCCGCAACAACGTCTGCCGTCCGTTTCTCTTTGTTTCTCTTCACGTCTTTGTCTCCGTCGAGCCGGTTAGGAAACGAAAACGCTCTCTCTCTCTCTCTCTCTCCATCTTCTCTCGCGCGGTATACCAAGAAACAAATACTGCTACTAAAATCATCACTTTTCAACTCTCTACTTCTTCGTCTCATTCGCCTTCGTCTCGTCTCCCTCGCTCTCTTCTTTCTCTCGTCGTCCCAGTCGCTCTCGTTTCCTCCTCTTGGCGACTTCCAACGGAGGCACGAACTTTTCCCCGAGACCGAACGGAAGAACGCGTTCCACGAACGGGAAATAATACCAAATCCAGTGCATGAGTTTCTTCCCGTACTTGGATAAAGAGAGCAAAAGGAACGGAACGAGCGATTCGAGAGGGACGCAGCATCCTCCGATGCATATTACCGTCATCTTCTTTCTTTTTGTCTGCGTGTATCCGAGATTTTGCGCGTCGAAAGAGTGCCGAAATTTTCAAAATCTCCACTTCTGATGCGCGCAACGTATCGATACATATATACGCATCAAATTACGCGCATGAACGCTTAACCCGTTGAGCAACAACAGCAATCAAATGGAGGAACAATCTTCTCGCCTCCAATCGTCGGAACATCGGCACCGACAGTACCGTCCGCGAGACACTTCCGTCGCGCCTTTCGATTGGCAGACGTACTTCCCGAACGTGGAGTACGACTTTACCGATCGAAGGTGCGAGCTGACGAGCGCGCTGATCGACGCGTTTTGTGGCGTCGAGAACGGGGAACGGTTGTTCGACGAGGTGCGCGCGTTCGTTTGTTCTTTTGGGTCGTTGTTTCGACGCGAAGACGAGAACGACGACGACGACGACGAGTTCGTTTTTTTTTCCTCCTCTTTTGGTTT
>Ga0255768_10004333_pt1 | contig 13895 bp, 14 predicted proteins | sample 071ome_33_FD_179983 | JGI IMG/M metagenome (GOLD analysis project Ga0255768, IMG submission 179983) | Coastal salt marsh microbial communities from the Groves Creek Marsh, Skidaway Island, Georgia - 071412AT metaG (version 2) | ecosystem: Environmental > Aquatic > Marine > Intertidal zone >...
ATGCCTTTGCTTGACAGCCAGTGCTGTGTCCATGGCAGTGGGTTTGTGCCCGCTGGTTGATCATACAGTGCGTCATAGCCCAGGGCCTTCAGCCTCTTGTTGGCTGTCCATTCCACATAGTTGGCCAGCAACTTCTCGTTCAGTCCGATGATTGATCCGTCCCTGAACAGATGCTGTGCCCATGCCTTCTCTTCTTCCACAACAGACTTGAACATCTTGATCACCTCTGAGTCACACTCCTTGATCACCTGCATCATCTCCTTGTCGTCGCCCGCCATCCAGTTCTTGAGGATGTGTGTTGATATGGCCAGGTGCTGTGATTCGTCCCTTGCTATCAGTGAGAGTATCTTGGCTGAACCCTCCATCAGTTTAAGTTCACCGAACGCGAAAGTGCATGCGAATGACACGTAGAAACGTAAGCCCTCCAACAGGTTCACATTGATCATTGCTAAAAATAATTTCTTCTTCAACACCTTGGTCGATCCCTTGCCGTTGATGTCCCACTGCTTGGCGTACTCGATGAAGTCATCGTAGTGTTTTGTGACCGATGTGGCCCTCTTAAGGATCTGTTCATCATCCACTATGGTGTCGAACACCTCTGACGGATCTGAGTAGATGTTCTTGATGATGTGCGTGTATGATCTGGAGTGTATGGTCTCGAAGAAGTCCCAAGTGACTATACAGCTCTCCAACTCCGGTAGGCTCACGTATGGTAGGAAAGCGATCACAGGTCCCCTGCCTTGTACTGAATCCAACAGTGTCTGGTATTTCAAGTTCGAAGTGAATATGTGTTTCTGTTCTGGTCTGAAGTTCTGGAAGTCCGCCCTGTCCTTCTGTAGCGACACCTCCTCTGGTCTCCAGAAGTAGCCCAACTGCGTCTGCGTCAGTTTGTCGAACACGGGATACTTGTACACGTCGAACCTCTGCGTGTTCTGGTCCTCACCAAAGAACATGGGTTGCTTTGTGAAGTCAACTCGGTTCTGGTTAAAAATTGTTTTGCTCATCCGTCCTCGTTTCTATGTTAGATTGTGCAGGCTTCACACTCACCGTCGTCGTCCGCGGCTGTACTTATCTGTTCCGCTTCATTTTCCGGTTCCAGTATCACGTCCTCGCCCTCGTCGTCGATGGTTGAGCCTATGCCCGCTGGTTGAACATCCTCTTCCTCGCCCTTGAAGTCATAGGTGTTCTGGTAGTAACTTGTCTTCCAACCGTACTTGTATGCGGTCAGCATGTCCTGTGCCATCGCTGACAGAGGAACCTCGTTGTTGTCGTAGTGTAATGGGTTGTAACTCCAGTTGCCTGATATGGCCTGGTCGAAGTACTTCTGCATCATGGCCACAACATTGATGTAGCCGGTGTTGTCAGGCATGTCCCACAACAGCGTGTAGTCGTTCTTGAGTTTGGGGAACCCTGGTGCTATCTGCTTCAGTGGACCCTTCTTGCTTTTCTTGATCTGTAGCATGGCTCTCGGTGGTTCTATGCCGTTGGTCTCGTTTGAAACGACTGAACTTGATTCTGATGGCATCTGTGCTGACAGTGTGCTGTGTCTCAAGCCGTGTTTGGCTATGTCTTTTCTTAGACTCTCCCATGCCATACGCTGTTTGTGTGGCACGATCTCATTTACCTCTTTCTTGTAGTGATCGATTGGTAGCAGTCCATCTGCGTATTTTGTTCTTTCGAATCCCTCACACTTGCCCTTCTCCATCGCTATGTTGCAACTTGCCCTCAACAGGTAGTATTGGAATGCTTCTGTTAATCTATCAACCAACTCCCAGGCACCCTTCTCGTTGTACTTGACGCCATTCTTGGCCAGGTAGTGTGCCAATCCGATGTAGCCAATCCCTAAAGATCTCCTCTTCTTGGTAGATACTTCGGCGGCCTTCACCGGGTAGTCCTGGTAGTCTATGATCTGTTCCAGTGCTCTCACTGATAGATCACATAAGTTCTCCAGTTCGCTGACATCTCCCAACTGTCCCACGTTTATCGCTGACAGTATGCATAGTGCTATCTCACCTTGGTCATCGTGTATGTCCTGTATTGGAGTTGTTGGCAGAGTGATCTCTTGACAGAGATTACTCATTGAAACTTTGTCCTTGAACGAGCTGTGTGAGTTACAGTGGTCCAAGTTCATGATGTAGATCCTGCCGGTCTCTGCCCTCTCCTTCAATAGGTCAAAGAATAGGTCCTGTGCTGGCACCTTCTTCTTAGGGATCGTCTTGTCTTCTTCGTATTTCAGATAGAGATCGTCAAATTCAGGAGTGCCAAATGCCTCGTATAAACCAGGAGCCATGTGTGGAGATATCAAGGTGATGTCTTCCTCGTTCATGAATCTCTCATAGAACAGTTTTGATATCTGTATGGAGTAGTCCATACGTCTGACCCTGTTGTCTTCTGTGCCCTTGTTGTTCTTCAATACTAATATGTCTTCGATCTCTGGGTGCCATATCGGGAAGTGCACCGTGGCGTTACCTCCACGCACTCCGTTCTGTGTGCAACATCTAACTGTTGACTCGAATTTCTTCAGGAACGGGATCACTCCTGTGTGTTGGACCTCACCTCCCCTTATCTTGGAGTTGATTCCCCTGATACGTCCTGCGTTGATACCTATTCCCGCACGTCTGGCCACGTACAATCCGATCGCCATGTCTGACGAGAATATCGAAGGCAGTGTGTCATCACTGTCAACCAGAACACAGGAAGCGAACTGTCTGATCGGTGTCCTAACTCCAGCCATCACCGGTGTTGGAATATTGATCTTGTGTTGTGATATCGCGTCGTAGTATCTCTTCACGTAGCCCATTCTGGTCTTCTCTGGATACTCCGCGAACAGAGTGGCCGCGATCATCATGTACATGTCCTGTGGCGTCTCGTACAGTTGTCCTGTGCTTCTGTCTTGTACAAGGTACTTGTCACAGATCTGTCTCAGTCCCGCGTATGTGAACTTGAGATCCCTGTCTCTTCTTATCCAGGTGTTTAATTTTTTAATTTCTGTCTTGTTGTACTTGTCTAGGATGCCTTTGTCGTACACACCAAGTCTGATGTTACGTAGGATCAATTTCAACAACGGAATGTATTCGTACTGCCCGTGTGCTTCCTTCCTCACGTCATAGGAAAGCAGTCTCGCCGCCGCGAACTGGTAGTTGGGTGCTTCCAATGAAATAAGATCGTTTGCTGATCTTACTAAAACATTTTGTATGTCTTTGGTGCTCATGCCATCGTAGAACTGTATGTTGGCGTTCATCTCGATCTGTGAGCTTGACACGCCAGACAATCCCTCACAGGCCTCCTCGACCACGAAATGGATCTTGTTGATGTCCAGTGGTTCCAGCCTGCCGTCTCTTTTCTGTACTTGGATTGTAGAAGAATTCGTGTTCGGCATTAAGACTTTATAATTTTTTTTCTTGAGTTTCGTTTTAATTGTATCCATATTTATCCTAATCCGTTGTTATCTGAAATCGAAAAAAATTCCTAAACCTGGAAAGGCGTAGTCTTTCTTTGATTTTCTTTATGTGCTTATATTACTACAGACGGATACGGATGTCTATCAGTTTGTGTGGTATTATGCGATGATGGTGGTCTGGTAATCTAATGTGGCGTCACTACCTGTGCTTGTAGTCGTGTACTTCAAGACAACAGTGTTTGTCACTGAACTTCCGTCGGTCTTTTGATCCACGGTCAGATCAACACCAACGTCACTTCCGCTTTCGGTGAAGGTGTCGTCATAGTTGACACCATTGGTTGAAGCACTGACAATCAGTTCTCCGGTCCTGTCAAGTGTGCCCCTGACTATCTTGTATTTGATCCTAAGTCCTTTACCTGCCAACGCTGGATATTCGTTTATGGTGGCCCCCGATGTTGCGTCTGTCAGTGTGATAGATTTTATCGCTTTTTCCTGTATACCGATGCCCTGTAGTTCAGGTGCGGCGTTGAGTTCTGAACTGCCATCTGATCTCCTTAGGTCTGACCTCTCGAAGAAGTCCATGGTAGAAGTACATTCATCGTTGTCAAACTGTAGCACAGGTACTTCTCTGATTGATCCGATACCTTCAAAATTATTACCAACTGTGGACGCGTACCAGTTGCCTGAACTGATCACGTTCCTCGTGCCCGTTCCTGTGGTTGAACTTGACTGCTTGACATATATGGCCTGCTGTCCTATAGTGCTCCAACTGTTGCCCGTGAACTGTATGTCCCTCGGTCCTATTGTGAGCCCGTTCGTGGAACCGTCCATGGTCTCACCCAACATGGCACCGTAGTAAGCAGTTGAGAAATCACAGTCATTGAATCTGATGTTTGTCACGTCATAACTGAAGTCCACCAATCTCGCGAATGCTGTGAATTGGCAGTGATTGAAATAGATGTTGGCACAAGGCAGTGCCGTCGTTGACCTGACCGTTACGCCTTTTGATGTCGACACATCCGCTCCGCCCGAGGCATACGTTCCCTGGAACTTACAGTTGTGGAAATATAATTTTGTCGCGTTGTCTATAGACACCCCGCCATGGCCTGACGCGTGTGTGCTCTTGAACGTGATGTTTGAAATCTGTATCTGTGTGGGCAGGGTCGCACCCGAGTTACCGATGCTACCAAAACCTTGTCCGTCATCATCTTCCGTGACCGCCACTGGGTTGGCTCCAGAATTTTCTATCACGGTCTTGTCTGGACCTTCGCCCACCAAGTGTGCGTATGGCGGGATTGTTATCGAAGTTGTGATCTTGTAGATGCCGGCCGGGAACAATAAAGTTCTTCTTGATCTGGTGTCGTCCTGGTCTGCTATGTTTGAATACAGCTCGTCCAGTGCCCTCTGTATGGCCGCTGTGTCATCGGTTGAGTTATCTCCCACGGCCCCAAAAGCCTTGACCGAAACTGTGTCGTCTAATCTCTGTTGTAGTGTCCTCTGGAAGTCAACTCCAGATCCTGTCGTTATTGGGGTGGCCTCTCCCAGGTATCCCTTGTAAACGTAATTTAATGCTGTTGTGAAACTGCTGGCACCCGACGTCACTATCTCCGTGTTGCCCACCGCTGGCGCACCATCGGCTATGGTTCCATTACCTATGAATAGTCTCTGTTCGTCAATGACCCAACCCAGTTCTCCCGCGGCGAGTTGTGGTAGATCTGTCCTTTTGCCACGTCTGTGCTGTATTCTTGAAATCTGTACTATCGGCATATACTGTTATTTATTACAGTATCTTCTTGTAGTATTGCTCCAGTTTGGCGTACCACTGTCCTACCCAGTGTTCGTAGTCATCTATCTCAAACGTCTGGTATTCGTTGTTCTGTGTACATATAAAGATACGACCCGTCTTGATCTGTGTGTCGTACATCTTGTTGTGTGCTTCCGCATAGGCAACCAACTGTAGGAAGTAATCTTCCACCCATTCTTTCTTTTTCAATCTCCTTGCCTGCTTGAAGTCCATAATGGCGGGTTCGCCCTTGTACATGCCCACGAGATCCGTGGTGCCCGCGTACAGCTCTGGATAGTACAGCGATACCTCTGATCCCCACACCTCCGTCACGTCGTTCAACCCGTTGTCTATGATCACATTTGCCATGGCATGTGCCTTCTGCTGTATGAGGTTTGATCCTGGTGTGCGATCCTCACCTTTGACGTGCTTCTCGAGACTACGGTGCATCACGGTTCCTATGTTGGCGCTCTCTGTTGAGATCCTTTGTGCCTCTTGTTCGCCTATCCTCTTGCGCCATTCCATGAGATGTGTCATGTCCTTGGTGGCGCTCAGCACCGTGGTCACACTTGGCACCTGCCTGCCGTCCGGCGTCTCGTAGTGCCTCTTGCGATCCTTTGTGACCCTTGCGAGTTCCCCATACGGATATTTCTGATTATAGACAATGCCCTTATCCACGAGGACATCCTTTGGTATTTTCATATAGATAATTATACTACACAATGAGTTTCATAACAACCGATAATCTGACACACATCATGGCAGAAATGACCGATTATTGTAATGCGGCCTGTCCCATGTGCAACAGGTATGACTGGAACCTTGACCTAGTCAAGGGAGTGACCAACAGCAACCACACCACTCTAGATTTTGTAAAGAGGAGGATCGGAGAACGAATAATCGAGAAACTCATGGCGTGGACTTGCCAAGGGACCTACGGTGATGCTTGTATGAACCCAGAAACGATAAAAATATTCGAATACCTTAGACAGGTAAATCCCAACATCGGAATCAGCATGATCACAAATGGTGGCGCAAGAAATACGGATTTTTGGACCAGGTTGGCAGAGTTGAAAGTTCATGTGATCTTTAGCATCGACGGGCTGGCCGACACGAATCACCTGTACAGGCGTAATGTCAAGTGGGACAAGTTGATGTCGAATGTAAAGGCCTTCATTTCAGCGGGAGGCACAGCCGAATGGAACATGCTGGTGTTCAAACACAACCAGCACCAAATCGACCAGTGTAAACAATTTTCAAAAAAAATAGGATTCGTAGAATTCAAATCAGCATTCAGTGAACGCTGGCAGGATTACAACAGCAACGGCGACTATAGAGATATCACGAAACTGGAAGTGGATGATTACGTGATTGAAAAACCTCTGATTCAGGAAAAAGATTTTATAAAAAAGATCGATGGCCTCAACAGGAGCAAAAATGATACCAAAGTCAACGATGAGGACTACTTTTTCAAAAGGAAAATTAGATGCTGGGCGTGTAATGAAAACAAGAGAGAAATATATCTCAGGGCCAATGGCTATGTAAGTCCTTGTTGTATACTGGGAGACGTTGAAAGGAACGAACCAAAAAAAATAATTAATGATTTCAAGAAAGTGAATCTAAATCACACCGATCTGGAAGACATCCTGAATGGTGATTTTTTCCAGGAAATTTATTCCGGTATCAACGGCGGTAAAAAAAGATTGAATGGCTGTTACAACGCGTGTGGAGTGAACTAATGGGTATATCTAAGCAACCACCAAAACCTTTCCCCATCAAGAAAGGACTCCCCTGTCAGTTGAAATGGACGCACAGCACGGTGTACCTCACGGATGGCAACAGTGCCAGTTGTCATAGGGTCCAGGGAGATCCGATGGAGATAAGGAATGGAGAACTCAACTTCCACAACCTACCCGCCAAACTAGAAGCACGTAGGAAGATGTTGCGTGGTGAGTGGCCTGGCAGAGGTTGTGAACACTGTAAGCACATCGAGGAGGCCGGAGGCACATCAGACAGGATGATACACCTCAATCTTGAAGGCACAACAGCACCGCCGGAACTTGATAAAGACTTGGAAGCAGTTGACGTCACTCCCAGGCAGTTGGAGGTATATTGGGGCAACACCTGTAATCAAAAATGTTTATATTGTGGCTCGAGATACAGTTCTCAGATTCAACAGGAAGAACAGAGGTTTGGTGTGTTTGATAGAGAGGGTGTGGAGATCGCACCATACTGGAAGAAAAATCCCAAGATAGAGGAACACACCGAACTGCTGTTCAAGTGGTTCGAGAAACACCTACACAAATTACACAAGATATTCGTCATGGGCGGAGAACCTTTCCTACAGAAGGAGACGTTCAGGTTTATAGAGTTCCTGGAAAAAGGGGAATATCCTGATCTAACACTGGTGTTCTTCAGCAACCACAATGTGGAACATGAGAGATTCAAAGGGTGGGTGGATAGGTTAGATAGATTACAGAAGTCGGGGAGATTAGACAAGATACAGATATTCTTCAGTTGTGACGCTTTCGGTCCGGAAGGCGAATATGTCAGAAATGGATTAGATCTACAGTTGGCTATGAAAAACTTCAATCATGTATTATATAACACAAAAGTTGAACAGGCCATCAATTCAGCCCTCACTGTGACGGCTGTGCCTGGCATGCCAGAAATGGTCCGACACATAAACAAATGGTCAAAAGAGATAAAACCAATCTATTGGAGCATGATGAAGGCCAATCAATACAACATCGGGCCTCGACCTTATCTCTATCCCGGAATATTTGGAAAGAAAATAAATGACTGGGGACTGCGTGAGGCCATAGAACTTTTTGACATCAAAACACACGGGCACGACGATTCAGTGAAGTTCAACTACAAGAACTACATGAACGGAATAATAAAAGAATTTGATAACAGAGAGCCCGATCTCCTTCGACAGAAACAGTTCAAAATATATCTTAAAGAACTTGATCGCAGGAGGAACACAGATTACGCACGAATATATCCACAAATACAAAAAGAATTAAAGGATCTTTGATGTACATAACTCCAGAGAATCTAAACATAATAAATCTAGAATTTACAGATTACTGTAACGCGGCCTGTCCCATGTGTTCGAGATTCAAATGGGACGGCACTCTATACAAGGAAAAAGTCAATCAGAACCATAACAGTCTAGATGTTCTACAAAAACAAATTCCTGAAAAAATAATCAGTCAATTGAAAAGATTTTATTCGGTCGGCACATACGGAGACCCCACAATAAACCCTGAATGTACAGAGATTTACTCGTGGGTAAGATCCCTTTCGCCCAACTGCCAGATGGAGATGCACACCAACGGCGGTACCAGGGACTCTGGATTTTGGAAACGCTGTGCTGAGTTGGGTATAAGGGTATACTTCAACATCGACGGATTGGCAGATACCAATCACCTCTACCGACGTAATGTCAAGTGGGACAAATTAATCTCCAACGTCAAAACATTCATAGGTGCGGGCGGTCGGGCATTCTGGAAGTACATCGTGTTCAAACACAATGAACACCAGATAGAACAGGCCCGACAACTGTCCTGTGAACTGGGCTTCCATAATTTTGGTTGGGAGTACTCGGATAGGTGGAAGACCTCCGACTGGGTGACGGGTGACACGGTCGATGTTGACAAATGGCCGGCCGGGGATTATTTCCTAGAGAAACCCTCCGGACAGGAAAATAAAGTTTATAACACGGGCACAGTGGGAGTGTACGAGGAATCAAAATTCAATTATTCTGATAAAGTCGTGTGTATGATGGCTTCCGATAACAACTATGAGATCTACATAAGAGCCAATGGCGACGTTCAACCTTGTTGCATGTTAGGAGATCTTGACGTACACGAAAGCAAAGATCTCATAAAAGACCCAAAGAGTGTGAACATCAATCACACGAAACTCGTTGATATACTGAACGGCGAATACTTCAAACTTTTAGATGAGGGGATAAACAAAGGTTCACATTCCAGACTCAAGAACTGTTTCTACACCTGTAGGGTCAAGAACCAATAAACTTCTCAATCTCGATTTCTAGAGCAGGCAGTAAATTCCTCCAGGTCTTGGTGTTTCGGTGTTTGTCTTGGATGTCGTTGTATTTCACAAAACTTTTGAGAATTTCTTTTTTGAAAGGTACAGTGCTGTCATTACGTGTCCGCAACACATTCACGTGTGATTTGACTTGATTCCTATGGATTTCGTTTTTTAATCTGTAAAGTTGCTTCTCGAGATCAGAGGCAACTTCATGCTTGTATGAATCAGGCAATACTCTGTAGTCACATATTCTTGGGCCCTCTACTATACCAGACCACCAAAATTCTAATTCTAAACCTATCTTGTTCCTGTAATTTTCAAAATGAGAAATAAAATCCACAATGCCGTGTATGTTCAAGGATTGGAATGTGGGTCCTATCACTAGTTTACTATCCTTGTTTTGTTTCACAAGATCAGCATAGAAATCCAGAGAACTTTCTATGGTATCCCATTTAGAGGGATATCTTATGTAATCATTAACATCACCTATACCGTCTATACTACCATATATCACGTAACTCTTCATGTTTTTCAACCAATTCACCATTTTGGGATTAGTATTGGTTAGATTAGTGGTCAGTGTCATTGATTTGCTTTTTAATGTACCTTGGCTGTGACAAAAATCCAATAATTCATAGAACTCTTTGATGGCTGTTGGTTCTCCCCCTATGATCGTGAGGGAGTCCACGTTCTTGCTGACAAACTCAAAAATGTCTTTTTTCACTTCTGGATATTTGAACCAATCGTACACCCTATCCAATTCAGAGGTCCAATTGTTGACCACACCACCTTCGGTCTTGAGCCACTGGAGGAATCCTTCGTCCTGTTCTCCAATTTTGAGAAGCTCTTGTCCGATCTTGTGGCTGTAGACCTGGCTACACATCTTGCACGAAAGGTTACACACGTTCCCGAAATGGAGTTCGACATGGAATGGCTTCCTATCGGTCTTACCGTCGACTGTGATGGAGTTGTAGAAATCAAATCCGTGGGGTACACGTTTACTAGACAGTCCTTGTGCCTCTTTGTCATAACATTTCCTACAGGCGGGTACCTGTTCACCATTGAGCATCTTCTTCCTGACAGACCGCATGTAATTGTTGTTCCAGCAATCAAACATTCCCTCGCGATTGGCCAGATTATGATGACGATATCCATCGTCTTTTGTGATGTTTTCCGAGGCATCACAGCACAACCTAAGGTGACCGGTGGGATTGACAAACAGATGTTCCCATGGATAAGAGCAGAAAGTTTTAGACATGTTGTAGTAGGTCCATGGGTAGATATTCGCTATCGAATTTTTTTATGAATCGATGTTCACTGTCAAAAAGATATTTGTTGAAGTTCCAGTCAGGTTTCCCATACTTTTGGAATAAAACGTGCTCTAGATCGGTCTTCATACAGATTGGAAATTTAACTTTGTGAACGTTACATGCGAACTGTTGTATTTCAGTGTCGTCGCCGGGTTCCTGTGCCCCGAACTCGTTCGTTGGTAGGGCTATCGGTACTATCACACCGCCTTCGTACAATGTTTGGAATTTAGACAACTGTCCAGTGAAACCGCATTGAGATGCACTGTTAAAAATCACAATAGGTTTTTTCCAGAATCTCAACGAAGTGATCAGTCCTGTCGAGAGTGTCTCTAGCTCGAGCTCTAATAATCTATCCATGCTAATAATTATTTAAAGACTACTTACGTCTATTCATTGCTGACTTGGCCATCTTCTTCACAACGTCTGTAGACCCTTGGTCGTCGTAGTCCATGGCGGGATCCTTCTCCGCCTCCGCGTCGGTCTTGATGATGATCTTGTCTTGGTCGAAGTCCGCCACCACGTTGGCCAGATCACCGTCCGCGTCATAGATCCTCTTGAACACGTCGTAGTTGAATGCTGGGTATCCGGTGTTGCTCATGATCTGCTTCACCGCGTCCATGCTGATGTCTGATGGTTGATCCTTGTCGTCCGCATCGCCCCTCATGTTCATGAGAACGTTGATGATCGCTGACTCCAGGTCAGTGTCGCTCTTGTTGAATTCGAAAAATCTCACGGGACTACTTCCCGGCTAGTTTAGAGTACAATCTGTTAGAAGCCTCGAACACTTCCCTTGATTCTCTCTGCTCACGGCCTTCTGGTTCCGTGCCACCCGCTTCTGCGTCAGAGGCCCCAAACTCGTCTGTCTCTTCTCCACCCTCGGAGTCCAGTGAGTCTAGGTCTGTGTCCATATCCGTTGCCATCGTGTCATCTGCGCCCATAGGGTCTGATTCCACTTCTTCTCCGGTCAATATTCTTACACCGTTGTCTAGCTCTTGTCTAGTTGTCGTCAAAGTGGCTTCCGCCTGTTCAATCGCTGGTTGGATTTTTTGTAGAAATGCGTCTGATTTCTCAGCACCCATCTCGTCTCTGATTCTGTCCGCCAACTCCAGCATGCCTTCTGTCTTCATTGATGCTAGGTCTTCCAGGAACGATGTGACCTTGTCCATCATGTCCTTGGCGGCCAATATTAATTCTGATTGCTCTTCAACCCCTTCTTTGGTCATTATCTTCTGTACCACTTTCTTCTCTTCTTGGTCCAGTGCCTGGCCCTTGTCTAGTTTGGCTTTGGCTGAAAGTGCCGTGTTCGCCACCTTGGTCATTGGGTCGTTCATGTTGCCACCGTACTCGGCCAATTTTCTCTCTGAGATCGCTCGGTTGATGATGTCTAGCATCATCTGGTTCTTCTGGTACTGGTCGTCCTTTAACTCCCTGCCGAAGTGCGTGTTCTGTGTGATCTCGTGGATCTTGGTCCTCACGTGATTGGCGTAGTCTTCCAGTTCCTCTTTGGTGAACTGTTTTAGATCCATGGTCTGGTTGAATCTTGATTCGAATTCTTTCAGCAGTGATTCTGTTGTGATCGGTTTTGTAAGTTCTAAGCTCTTCATACGTGTTTATTTATTATCTATGCGCCGAACGTGTCATTGAAAATGTGCTGTATCCTCGACTTACACTCGTCCGCTAGGCGGTTAGCGACGTCCAATCTGTCGTAGTAGATGTCCTCCTTGGCATCGTCCTTCTCCCGCTGTGCCTCCCGGATCATGCGCTTGGCGTTCTGTATGTCGAACAGTTGGCTCGCGAACTTGGTGTCCAGGTCCATTAGATTGGTGGGCACGTTCTTGCCATCCGCTAGGTGGTGTGCCACTAGTATGGCGGTCTGCTTGAGGTTTATATCATCGTGAATTATAGTGGCCTCCATCATGTCCGCTATGACGTACACGTATCGGGTGCCCGTGAGTTTCTTGGGCACGATGGCAATGTTGCCGATCAGGATGCCCTTGGAGAACTGTTTGGGTAGGTGTCGGAACGGTCGCTTGGCCTCTTCTTTCCGTGCGAGGTCCGCCAACTTGTTCTGTAGGCCATACGCCTCGATCTGTTTTACCAGTTCTGATCTATTTTTTGTTGCCATTCCGGATTATCCTTATCCGTCTATTTAAAGCATATTGGACGTCGGTGTCAAGTTTCTTCCTGACGAATATGGCCTTGTCGGCCAGGCGCTTGGCCCTGTCAGCGTCCTCGGGTGACAGTTGGTCACTCCTGAAGGACTCGTGTGAGTGTGACCTTATAAATTCCATGTCAGAGTCGGTCACGAAGACCTTTACCCGGGGTGCTATCTGTATGAACATGTGTGTTGCTGGATGTCTGTGTTTAGCCCGGCATCTTCATCAGGATTACCACCACTGTTGATAGTAAGCCCGCGACCACTGTGCCTGCCGTTGCTATGATTGTCTTGGTTGTTGACTTGTGACTGGTGCTCATGTCCTCGTTCATCTTGGCTAGTCTGATCTCGATCGCACTCAGCCTGTCGTGGAGTCCCTTGTACCTTTCGGAACATAGGTCCACGTGTGCTTCTAGGTTTGTCTTTTCTAAATCTGTTGTACTCATAAGTCTTATGTATTCTCTCAACTCCTGTTTGATCTCTCTGATCTCCGCTCCTATAGCCTGGAATTGCGCCTGTGTCATTGCCTGTGTAAGCCTTAAAAGTTTTTGTTCTTGTGCCTTAATGTATTGTTATTTATCGATCGGGCCCGCGTAAGAAAAGTATGTGTTTTTGGTCACGGGCGTCATGGTGTCGAATGTGCTCAGGGGGAAGGTCACGGTCTCCTTACAGAAAGAAAGTATGGGCACTTGATGGAAGTCCTCTGTGAGTTGTGCCACGGGATCCTGCTCGTCTCCATACACCCCCGACTGCTCCGTGAAGAACTGGAAGTGCCAGGTGGTCTGCTTTCCCTCGTAGAACGATCCAAAGATGTGGTTCTTCAGGCTCTGTATCTCGATACGCTGTGGTGGCAGTTCCCAGGTGATGTTACCCCTCATCTGTAGCAGTTGTATCATGGTGTTGAAGTTTGAGTTCTGATTGCGGGCTATGGCCAACGAGTGCTTGTCATGTATGACATCACCCGACTCGGTTTTGAACGGGAATGACTGTCGGAGGTTGCCGTTGTCCGTGATGTCCACCAAGGTATGTATTCTGTATTCGTACATGATGATATTTACGTCACAAAAAAAGGGCGAACCTAATTAAAGATCCGCCCTTTTGGTAAAGTGTTACCTTACGGTAGACTATTAACTTACAGCCGCACCAGTTAAGATACCAAGTTTGGTTTCTGTAACTGTAGCACTT
>Ga0255768_10004344_pt1 | contig 13871 bp, 11 predicted proteins | sample 071ome_33_FD_179983 | JGI IMG/M metagenome (GOLD analysis project Ga0255768, IMG submission 179983) | Coastal salt marsh microbial communities from the Groves Creek Marsh, Skidaway Island, Georgia - 071412AT metaG (version 2) | ecosystem: Environmental > Aquatic > Marine > Intertidal zone >...
CATGATCGGGTCCCAGTGTCGACACATCGCGAATCACTGTGCCGTTATTCAGCACTTTGACTCGATTGCCACTCATGCCACGAATGATGGGCTGCCCTACCGCTGCGCCAAAATCAGCCGAGGATACGCCCAGCAGGGCGTCCACATGTTCCCCCAGTGACTGAGTGCCCTGTTCAGCCAGCGCGTCGCCGTCGAGAACGTGGATCGGCCGTGTTGCCGTTGATTCGTTGATGCCGACAAACGATGCCGTAACAACAATTTCTTCTAATAAAGTTTCTTCGCTCCCGACAGCCAACAACGGAATCACCGCTGTGGCTGCGAGAGCAGGAAGTGCTCCGCGCGACATGATCGCCTCCTTTAAAATTTCAGTGAACTAGGAATGAGTTCAGCTGAGAGGCGGAGCGCGGGCCTTAGAATTTGAGACGGGCGCGGCGACGTAAGCGCAGAAAACGAGCTCACTGCACGACGCATTAGGCGAAGAAAACGTAATCGGTTCCGCATGGCCAACAGCGGCGCTGTGCTCAACGGAGCAGTGATTACATTCAACATGACTTTGACTTAAGTCAGCACTGTAGTCATGTTCCATCGAATGCACGAGATTACCAACGGCGAACAACATCGCGGTAAAGAGCACGATGGGCGCGAGCGGCTTCATTCGATAAGCAGTCATGACATCGCGATGCTAAGTGAGTGACGGGGATGAATCAAGTAACGCACTGCCGCTAATTACAAATCGGACTGATTTAAGTCCGCGAGTTGGAGCCATTACAAATGTCTAGCGACGGGCAACTCCAATCGCACCGCTTTGGGGCGCCCCGCCCCATTTCGGTACGACTTCCCTCAACGAGCTTACAGCGACGTTAGAGGTGAGAATGGTTGAAAAAAAGTAGCGTCCCCTATACCTTCAAGCCCTGTAGGACATCGGTGTGCCAACCATTTTTATCGGTTTTTCGGCATATCTATCTGCTTTTCGGCATATCGGCATAGAAGTTGCGTGCCAGTGACTCAGAGCCGTCGTCGACAGGAATTGTAAATTCGGGTTAGTCGGTTAGGTAGCGAATGACTTTGCCTAAACATATTTGGGGGGGTTAAACAGAATCATGCAGAAAAAAACGAAAGTAGTCGCACCCGGGATGTCATTGCTCTTTTCCATTTGCTTAGCTATTTCCCAGTCTTCCTTTTCAGCAACCGTAACAGGCATGTCACCTGCGGGTAACGAGATTGATGTGGAAATCACCAAGATCCCCACACTTAAGTATCCTCGCCGGGCAGAACGGCTAGGCGTTGAGGGATACGTGGTTATTGGTTTTGATCTGTCCGCAGATGGCGAATTGATCGATTTGAGAGTAATTAAAAGTGATCCCCGTTTTATGTTCGATAAAGCCGCCTTGAAATATGTCGAGGGTATGAAATTCGCGATACCTGAAGAAGATGGCGAGCCCGTCATGACACGCGATATCCAGCACCGCATACGGTTCCAGCTTCAGTAGGTTAAAAGAGCACACATCATGACCATTAAAACTAAGATGCTAATGATCATCATCGCGGGCATCGGCGTCCTTTTCGCTGCGAATTACTACTCCTCACTCCAGATGAATGGCGCCCATAAGCAATACAGCTCCGACGAGAGCCTAACCGCACATTCTTCAGCGTGGTTTAGCAATATGGACACGCAGTTTGTCAGCAATCTACTGGCATACGACCCGGCGGATGGATCCGAGAGAAATGCCAGCTTTTGGGATCCTGAATTAGATGCATTTGAAGATTCAGATGGCGCAAATCCGCTATTTACTGCCATCTTGAAAAAGGATGCCAAAACTGCGGAAGCGCTGTTTGGGCGGGTTTTCTCTGACCCAATCATGGAAGAGCAGCTTACGTTTGCCATTGCCTACGACAAGAGAGGGCTTCAGCTTTACTGCGAGTCCAGCTTGTATCTCGTGGGTGTAGACCCTTGTGCGGAGTCCGCTCAACCCGACTATTTTCTGAAGTTCGGGTCTTTTGCCAGTTCGCTCGAAAACGGTTCGGTCAGGCGAGTTACCCAAATTAATGATCTTTCTGGAGAGCAACCTGTCTCTATAAATGACACTCTCGCTTTCCCTTTGATGGATAGTGACGACAACCTCATTGCTATGGTTGTGGTAGGCCGCAACGTAATTGACAGTCTGGAGCAATTTTCCGAGAACTTTGAGATTGAAACCGCAATTGCCATCGGTGAAAAAACACTCACGGTTCATGATTATTATGACGAAGAAAGGCCTCCAGAACTCAGCAAACTGATCCGGGCGGGATTGGCTCACGCGGCTGAAACAGAGACTTTTTCCTATAGCTTTGTTGCGGAGGAGCAAGGCACTCGCATTTCTTCGATTCCGTTCAGTAAAGAAATCAGAGCCAGCGACCTCAGGATTCTCATCTTCGATGACCAGGGGGAATTACTCGCCGCGCTCAATGAGGCGGAAAAAAGCGCACTTATTATTTTTGCGGCTGTTTCTTTGGTGATTCTTGGGTTGGTATTTGTCATGACCACCTCCTCTTTCAATCGAATTGTGGACGCGATTCATTTATTAGAGAAAATGGGAGAGGGCGATTTGTCTGTTGAGATGCCAACCAAAACAGGTCTGCTCTCTTCGAAAAACGATGAAGTCAGCCGTCTTCAAAGCACGATTGACGACTATCGACATCATCGCCAAGAGGCGGAGCTTCAGAGGCGAGAGCGTGCAAAGAGGCGAGACGAGCGCGATAAGATCATGTTCGAAAAAATGTCTTCCCTCGCCGAGCAGCTTGAGGGCCAAGCCAAAGAAATGCTCAAGAAAGAAATAAATGTTATGCGCGAAACGGTGTCATCTGGCAGCGATGAGGAAAAAGAGCGCGCATCGATAGAAGTCATGTCCAGGGCGTTTTCGAGAATGTCTGACGAGGTTGCAACTTTGATTGACGCTCGAACGCACGAACTCGTCGCTGCCAAGGACGAGATCAACAGTTCGATACGGTACGCTGCAAAATTACAGAATGCACTCTTGCCCAAAACCATGCCGGGCGACTTCGATATCAACGTGGAATGGCAACCAAGGGATCTGGTGGGTGGGGATATCTACTTCATCAAAGACTACCCCGACAGAGTCTACATTGCTGTAGTAGATTGCACTGGCCATGGTGTGCCAGGTGCGTTCCTGTCCATCATCGCGCGAAGTCATTTAGATAAGGCTATTGATGTCGATAACTACCAAAGTGCCGGCTCCTATCTTTCTGCCGTCAATGAGCTACTCAAAGAAACACTTGCACGGTCCGACCAGAAGAACACCAGCGAAGAAGGGTTCGATGGGGGCGTATGCATCTATTATCGAAAAGAACGGAAGCTCGAATTCGCGGGTGCAAAGTCCTCAATTTTCAACGTAAACGGTTTGGAGGCTAAAGAAACTAGTGGAGATCGAAAATCCGTTGGCTCCACTCGTATGGCCAAAGACTTTACCTTCACCACTCACACAATTGCCTCACCCTCGGGGGCATTTGTCATGCTGACCGACGGCATAACCGACGTAATGAGCCCCGAGGAAAAACCTATAGCCTTTGGCAGACGACGTGTCATCAAAATACTGAGAGAGTCACCCGATAAGACGCCGTCTACCATCGTCAAAAACATTATGAAAAGCGTTAACTTATATCGTGGCGATGCGCCATTTAGAGATGATTTGACATTGCTTGCCTTTTCGCTCATCGAGGACGATAGCGAGATAAGTAAAGCATCAGCAGTCGGAGAAGACCCATGATTTTTGAAGCCAGTCAGCGCACCCCTCGGGTAGAACTGACACCCACATCGTGCCTTATTCGTGGCGAGTGTTACCCAGAGAATATTTCGGAGTGGTCAGATCCCATTCTTAAGGCCTTGGAGAACTGTCTCGGAAATGATGCAAGCGAGTTTGTTGTCGACATCGAGCTCTACTACTTCAATAGCTCCTCTGCCAAATTTTTGTTTGATTTTTTTGAGTTCTTAGAAGAGAGCGCCGAAGGTGGAAAAAGCATCACCGTAAATTGGCGATACCGTGCAGAGGATGACACGATGCAGGAGGCTGGAGAGGACTTTGAGGAGGATCTCTCTACCTGCTCGTATAACATGGTGGTAGTCGAGCAGGCATAAAGGTAATTCCTGAGTAGCAACGTATTGTTCTAGGGACGAGAAAATGACAGACAACACTACGAGCACAGACACGGTTGGATTGCATAGTTTTATGCAAGAGCGACAAACTCTATTCTGCTATTCAGGGCCGCTCACAGAGGACCTCCTCACAACCATTTCGAATCCAGTACGTCATCAGTTATCAGACAAGGAAACCGAAGAAATCGTTGCTAAAAGGGTTTTCGGCGTATTTATAGAGCAGGCGCAAAATATTATTCGTTACTCTCATCACAAGACGAGGGCGACAGGAGATAGCATAGGTACGATAGCCATTAGCATCGCAGACGACGGATTCCTGATAGAAGCAGTCAACGTGGTAGATCCGTCAAAGAAAGACATACTCGAAGCCACCCTTGTTGACTTAAGCGTCAAGGATCAAAAAGAGCTTCGCGATCTGTACAAGAAAAGACTTAGAGAAGGCCCCCCAGAGGATTCTCGTGGCGCCGGACTAGGCTTCATCGAGATGGCGCGCAGGGTCAAAAAGTTCGAGTTCGACTTTGTGGAATCTGAAGAAGGTGCGCTTTTCGTCTATCGAGGCTGGGTGCAATAGGGCCACCTACGGCGACTGCTATTCTCCGTGGAAATCTTCCAACTCCTTGAGCGCCTGCCGTAGGCTGGATGCAGTTAACGCTATATCGTCTTCAGACATCCGATCGAGCACTAAAGAAAAGTTCCGCTTGCCAAGGTTCACCGAAATAGACTGTGAATCTATAGTGCCCAACACCTTTCTTGCTTTGAACTCGCCAATACCTTTCAGGTGAATGGGCTCTAGTTCTACAGCATCTATAGACTCCCTCACTAGGTTATACGTATCCTCAGATATAAAGATGGAACCATGATCTGCGGCAGTTTCTAGTCTCGACGCTCGGTTCACAGCCGAACCGATCGCGGTATAGTCCAGCCGCGATTCACTGCCGAAATTTCCGACAGTCGCGAAACCGGTATCGATGCCTATACGCATCTGCAAGGGCTCTTTCATGCCGTAGTTCACCCACTGGTCCGATAAATTATCAAGCTCTTTAAGCATGTCGAGGCCCATCTTGACGCAACTGGTGGCATCTTCTTTCAGCCCCTTGGTCTCGGGATCTCCAAAAAAAAGCATGATGCCATCGCCAATGTACTTATCAATCGTAGCGCCATAGTCGAGCGCAATGGTTGTCATTGATTCCAGATACAAGTTCAGAAGATTAGTGACGTCCTCTGACTCCATACTTTCTACGAAATTAGTAAAACCGCAGAGGTCAGAAAAAAATACCGTAAGCTTCTTACGCCTCGTAACTCGAGTGCCGGCTCTTGAGCCTGAAAAAATGGAGTTGTACAACTGAGGAGAAAGGAATTTAGATAGCTGTGAGGACATGCCCTCTAGCTGGGTGTTAGTCTCCTGCGCCTCTTGCTTTAATTCGTTGAGTCGTTGCTCATTTTTATCGCTCAATTTAATAATTCTTTTAGTGGTTCGCAGGAGCTTGCCGTACTGCTTTGTGAGGTCGGCGTAGCAATCAGAAGAGGCGGAACCCTCTTCCATCACCTTCTTGGCAGCTTCTAGGACTTTCTCCTCCTGCCCAAAAATATCTTTTTCCATTCGAGACCAGCCTTTAATTACTGTGACTTGAGGAGCGGACTCAGCTACCGCTTCTACTCCAGCAAGAATCTTGCCCCAGTTAACCGATTACAACAATGCGCTTAAAATGACAGCTCCGGCATAGAGACTAGCCAGATCCCCAAACTGCCGCAAAAGCTTTGTCGAAGATGACAAGGTCTTCTATCGTACCCATGCTGACGCGAGAGTAGGTGTCATAACCTTGATAGGCGCCCCGGATCATCACGTTTCTTTCTGCCATCGCTGCGGCAAACGTATCAGCATTCCGACCGATATTGGCGTACACAAAATTTGTCTGAGACGCCAGGGGCTCAATGCCGTGGCGCCTGAAGGTGGCGTTAACCATCTCCCGACCCTGCAAAATTTTCTGCCGGGAAAAAGCAATAAAGTCCTCATCCAGATAGCTGTGGTAAGCCGCATACAGGCCAACACCATTGGGCCATGCCATGACGTGATCCCGAACCACTTTAACGATATCCGGGTGACCCATGCCGTATCCCACCCGCAATCCGGCCATACCAAAAATCTTGGAAAAAGTCCGTGTCAGTAGCAGGTTGGCGCCCCCACGGACGAGGTCCAGCATCGACGTGTATTCGGGCTTGTCGGTGAGTTCGTTGTACGCTTCGTCAATCAAGATAGGCACTTTGGCGCCCACGTCTCGACAAAATGAACGCAATTCGTCTCCATCGATCGCCATACCGGTCGGATTATTAGGGTTGCAGAGATAAACGAGGCTTACAGAGTCATCAACCGCCCGGGCGATGGCGTCGAGGTCTATCGCCATGTCATCCCGCAGCGGCACTCTCTCCACCTCAACACCGAGATTCTCTGCATACAGCAGATGGTCTGAGTAGGTCAGACTGGGCGAGAGCACCTTGCCCTGCTTGCCAAACGCCAACATCGCCGCCTGCAGTCCCTCATTGGAGCCCGAGGCCAAAAATATCTGCGAGCGATCCAATTGCAGTCGCTCCATAAATAACGCGATCAGCTCGCCCTCGATATCGTCGGGGTAATATGCGGTAAATGGCAGAATCCGCGCCACTTCTGCAAGCGCTTTGGGGCTCGGGCCGTAAGGGTTCTCGTTGAAGATCAACCGAATTTGGCCCGGAGGAATCTCAATCTGGGCAACGGACGCCGGCGACAACGCCATCCCTGCCGCACCCAGCAACAAGCCCTGCATCACGTGGCGGCGACTCAAGGCTAAAGGCCCGGTAACGCGACCTCTCAGTAAGGCCAGGGCATCTTCAAAATGCGCGACCTGATTTGCTTTCTGCATGGCCATTTTCCCCACTTCGACACATAGATCACCCCGGTACGACCTGATCGCCGACGGTTCCGGCGATCAGTGACAAGGCTTGATAATTCTTATCCTATTTTTACCGCTTTTCGACCTGTTTGGTTAACGAAATCTGCTTTTGGCTTTATCCTCTCAACCTTCAGAAACACAGTCTTGTCACGAGGTGCCCCCATGACCAACCCCATTGCAGAAATCATTGCGCAACGGGGATGGTGCGTCGCTGATGGGGCGACCGGTTCCAATTTTTTTGGCCGTGGCCTGGAGGCCGGGTATCCGCCGGATCTTTGGTGTGTGGAACGCCCGGAAGATGTGTTGTGGCTTCATGATGCGTTTCTGGATGCGGGCGCTGACATCATTTTGACCAATAGCTTTGGCGCCAACGCACCTCGGCTCAAGCTACACAAGGCAGAGAATCGCGTGGTAGAGCTGAATACCACCGCGGCCCAACTGGCACGCGCCGCCACCCACAAGCACTTTGAGGCTACGGGCAGGCGAACCGTCGTTGCCGGTTGTATAGGACCCACCGGTGAACTGTTTGAGCCCATGGGTTCGCTCACCCACGAGCAGACTGTGGCGATCTTCGCCGACCAGGCCCACGCGCTGGCGGAGGGGGGAGCAGAGGTCATCTGGATTGAAACCATGTCCTCACTGGAAGAGGTGGCGGCGGCCACTGAGGCAGGACGGGCGACGGGTCTTCCCGTTTGTGCAACTCTGACCTTTGATACAGCGCGGCGTTCCATGATGGGCGTCACGCCTGCGGACTTTGCGCAGTTTGCCATGGAGATCGGGCTCGATATGGCGGGCGCCAATTGTGGCGTGGGGCCCTCGGAGTTGATGGATTCAACTCAGGGGTTAGTGTCGACCGGAATAGCAATCCCAGTGATTGCCAAAGGCAACTGCGGCATCCCTCAGTATGTTGACGGCGCGATTCACTTTCAGGGCAGTCCGGCGCTGATGGCGCAGTATGCAGTGTTCGCAAGGGACGCGGGCGCCACCATCATCGGTGGGTGTTGCGGCACAACCCCCGAGCATATCGCTGCCATGGTTGAAGCGCTCAACAATCAACCGAAACGGACGCTGGACGCAGAAGCGATGCAAACCTCACTCGGTGTGCCTTGGCAAGCGCTGGCGTCCCGCGGTGAGTCCTCACCAACACGATCACGGGGTCGATCGCGCCGCCGACAAGCGTGAAAAATAAGCCTTTTAAGCACCCGATATTGCTTATTGGATTCGGCGAGCGCACATTCGCGGTTTTTCAGCGGGTTCACACTGACCTGCTCGACGAAGCCTCCGAGGCGGTGAATGAGTCAGGCGCTTTTCGTCTGTCGTATCAATGATCGGAAAGACCAGCTAGCCCTGGACATGGGGCGCTTTTGCCCCGCTATTTCTTCGGTATCAGGCGGAAGATAAAGTGGCTCTGATTTCTGACGGCCCGCAAATGAGGTTGGCCACCCCTGCTGATCTGCACAGCCTTGAAACAATCGAGGCCCTTTGCTTTGACCCAGACCGGCGCAGCACTCGAAGATCGCTAATGCGGTCACTACAAAGCGACCGTCAGCGCGTTGGGCTGGCTGTCTCCACCGCTTCTTCAGGCGAGGAAGCAGTCCTCGGCGCCGCCGTGTTGTTCCTCTATCAGCGAAGCATCAGGATTTACTCCGTTGCAACCCTTCCCGAGGCGCGGGGCAAAGGAATTGGCGAATGCCTGATGCGCTGGGCCGATGATCAAGCGGGCGCGCTGGGGGTCGAGCGAATCTCTCTGGAGGTCGACGCTGCAAACCCCACTCTGTTGAACTGGTATCAGAAACATCATTTCAAATCAGAAGACCCCCTCCCCGACTACTATGGTCCCGGTGAACACGCCATGAGAATGATAAAAGAACTGTCTGCAGACGCTGACCCGACCCGGGTGGTGCTGGTAACCGAGGCACCCGAAGCCTGGGACTATGCGTTGCCCAACGTCACTGCGGTGACACCAGACGCCTATCTCAGCGATCCCAGCTGGCAACGCCCCGAAACGCTGCGCGTGCTGAATGTGTGCTCCAATTTCAACAACGACACCTTGGGCTATTACACCTCGTTATTAGCTGCCGCTCGAAATCATCGGATATCTCCCGACGTCATTGCGATCAAAGATATGACAGCTCGCGCTACCCGACGACGGCTCTCAGAACAATATGCATCAGCCATAAAAGAGGCGATGAACACTATCGTTGGTGATGAGTATGTATTTCCTGTGGTATTCGAGCACTCTCTGATCTCCCAGCACCATGCTTTGGCACGCACTTTATCCCGTGCTATCGGTGCTCCGCTAATGACCATCACCTTTCGCAAGATAACTGACAAGTTCGGCGAGAGTCACTGGCGCATAAAGAGTATCAAGGCACTGGGCCTCGCCAAGGCGCTCAAGCAGTATCGGGAAGTGATGAATCAATCGGCGCCTCTATTCTTTTCAAAGCGCCGGTTTCAAAACATCAAGACACCCACCTATCGTTATGATCTCGCGATCCTGGTGAATCCCGATGAAGAGAATCCCCCCTCGTGTCCAAGGGCGCTCGATATGATTCAACAGGCCGCGGAACGACGCGGTTTCTATGTCGAAAGAATTACCGCCAAGGATCGGCGCCGCATCCCCGAATTTGACGCGCTGTTTATTAGAGAGACGACCGGCGTGAATCACCACACGTACCGCATCTCGCGCGAAGCGGTGACCGAGGGCCTCATCGTGATGGATGATCCGTGGTCTATTCTGCGGTGCTCCAACAAGATCTACCTCTATGAGCGGCTCACCCGGGCGCGGATAAGACAGCCCAGAGCGTGGCTGTTTTATGACGGTATTGATTGGCGAAGTATTCACAAGGAATTGCCATTCCCGCTTGTCATCAAACGTCCTGAGGGCTGTTTTTCTACGGGGGTATTTCGAGCCGAGAACCCTGAGGAACTCGACGTGCTGCTGAAGAGACTTTTTCAGGACATGGATGTGGTAATCGGACAGGAGTTTTTGCCGTCGAGCTTCGATTGGCGCATCGGCATACTGAACAACCAGCCTTTGTTTGCCTGCAAGTACTACATGGCAACAGGGCATTGGCAGGTGTACAACTGGGCCAGCGAGTCTGAGGGAGCAGACGGCTTCCATAAGGTGGGCAACTCTGATTGTATCCCGCTGGCGGAGGTTCCCGCTGCGGTCATCAACACCGCCAAAAGGGCGGCCGCCTGCATAGGAAATGGCCTCTATGGCGTTGATCTAAAAGAGAGCGGTGGCAAGGTTTATGTCATTGAGGTCAACGACAACCCGAACATCGATGCTGATGTCGAAGATATTATCGAAGGCGAGCGGCTATATGACCGCCTCGCCGAGGATCTGGCGCGACGCATCGAGGCCGAACGTAGTCATTTGGCACTGGTCGCCAGCAAATGAATATGCTCTGATGTGGGAGCAAGATCGACCCGAGATTCCCCATGCGTCATCTGATTATTTCCGTCTCAATCTCTATCTGGCTCGCTGCACCACTAGCATTTTCCGCTGAAAACGTATTTCTCATTACGCTCGACGGACTGCGTTGGCAGGAGTTATTCACGGGGGCAAACGCCGAACTGATGGGTGACGAAAAATTTGTCCGGTCACCCGACGCGCTCGCCGAAAAATTTTGGCGCGAAACCCCCTCGCAGCGGCGCCATGCGCTTATGCCCTTTATGTGGAGCACTGTCGTTGACTCCGGCGTGATCTATGGCAACCGGGCTCTGGGCAGCCGTGTTGAAGTCAAAAACAGTGAGTGGTTTTCCTACCCCGGATACAACGAAATATTGACTGGCGCGGTAGATCCCGAAATCACCAGTAACGCCAAGATCCCCAATCGCAACACCACCGTGCTTGAATGGATTAACCAGCAGCCCGGATTTGAAGGCCAAGTCGCGGCATTTGGATCATGGGACGTCTTTCCCTACATTATTAATGAGGCGCGCAGTGGGGTGCCGGTCAATGCCGGTTTCGATGCCGCCGACCCGCCCAGAAGCGCGCGCGAGGCCTGGCTCAATACCATTCAATCCCAGACACCCTCTCCCTGGAGCAGCGTCAGGCTGGATGTCTTTACCCACCAGTATGCGCTCGAGTACCTCACGCACTCCAACCCACGCCTGCTCTATATCGCCTATGGTGAAACCGACGACTTTGCGCACGAAGGCGAATATGACCATTACCTCGAATCGGCGCAGCGAGCGGACCAGTTCATTGCGGATCTTTGGCGGTTTGCGCAGAGCGACGCTCGATATCGGGATCGCACGACCTTTGTGATTACCACTGATCACGGCAGAGGCAGTGGCGCGCAGTGGACTGATCATGAAGCGGGCGTGGATGGCGCGGATCAAATCTGGATCGCTCTACTGGGCGCCGGCATTAGCGCGCAGGGCGAGATGAGCCATGCACCACCACTGAAGCAGGATCAGATTGCAGCCACGGTGGCTGTGCTGTTGGGTCTCGATTATGCGGCCGATCGCACCGTTGGCGCGCCCATCCCGCTGACCGTGCCGTAAGCACCGACCAGCAAAATCACGTCCACACCTGGCTAAGTCGCGACTCCTGCCTCTCGCAATAGCGCCTCAAGAGGCGCCAGATGAGGCCGATAGTGCTCCCACAGACCCAGCGCGTCGCGATAGATGGGTTGGCGCACCTGCTCGGAGCTCGCAGTCCGCACGGCGCGATCCTTCTCGTGGTAGCGCAAACAGCCCTCCTCGAACTCTAGATTTGCGTGAGCCAGCAGCTGTCGCACCTGAGTATCGAGATCCTCGACGACATCCTCATACTGCACCGTCAACAGGCCCTGAGGAAAAACGTGATGCCAGTGCGTCATCAGGCGAAGGTAATCCACGTAGTAGCGGCCGATATCCTCGAGCGAATAAGTGAACTCCTGACCGCGCGCGAATAACTGCTTGAAATTAGCGAAGCAGGCCGCCATCGGATGACGGCGCGCATCGATAATTGTGGCGTTAGGTAGGATGGCCTTGATCAGCGCAACGTGCTCCCAGTTATTGGGGAGCTTATCGATGAACCGCGACTTACCCGTTCGGTACTGCGCTACCAAATCCAGATACTGTTGACCTCTGGCTACGCGCTCCTCAGCCGAGAGTTCGTTGAGGATGCGCGGATAAAGCGGCTCGTCACCGCGCTCCCGCCCAGCCACCATCTCACCAATGATTCTGCCAATGAAAGGCAGCTCAGCCGTCGCCTCGACCCGCGAGTGGCTCGCCAGTATCTGCTCGAGTAATGTCGAGCCAGCCCTGGGTAAACCCACAACAAAAATGGCTTCATCCGAGGAGTGGCCACGCTCGCTCCATAATTCCGGGCCGCAGCACTCGATCAGCCGATCCACTCGGCTTGAAGTCTTGTCAGCATCGTAGCCGCTGAATTGCCGCTTTATCGAGTTTCCCTCGGCATACGCGTTAAACGATCCGTCAAATTCTTGACGATCCTCGAGCGCTTTGCCGATCGCGAACGCGAGATGAAATTTATCCTCGCTGGGCGTCGTCAGCGCGCTGTACTGCGCCTGCATATCGGCTACTTGGTCATCATCGAATCGGAATGTCTTGAGGTTGGCTAGGCTCCAGTACGCCTCACCCGCCGACGGCGCGGATTGAATAGCACGGAGATAAATTGCGATGGCTTCCTCGCCTTTCCCGCCATAGCGCAGTGAATGCCCGTAGCTTGTGAGAATTCGTTCGTTATCCGGGGCCTGCTCGAGCGCCTTGGCGAACTCACCATGAGCGATCTCAAACTGACCGGCCATGGACAGCGTAGTGGCGTACTGAACCTGATGCGCGAGATTCTTTGGCTGCTCTTTTCTCAGCGTTGCATTTTCGCTGAGCGCCTCGTCGAATCGCTGGTACCTCGACAACGCCGTCACATAATTGGCGCGCGCGACGTGAAAGCCGGGCGCTAATTCAAGGCAACGCTCCAATAACGCAATGGCGTCGCTAATCGACCCAATCGCAATACCCACTTCCGCCAGCAGTCGAATAGCGTCGACGTCATGCGGTCGGCGCTTCAGATACTCCCGACAGATACCTTCAGCAACGCCGAGGCGCCCCTGACCCACCAACTCAATCGCCTTGTGCAATAGCGGATCCAGCTCCTTGTTGCCCATGGCATTGCGATAAGCCTCGGCGGCACCCACGTCGTCACCCTCGGCCGCGCGGATCTCATAAAGATCTCGCCAGGCAGGCGCCAACTTAGGATTAATTGCGACGGCTTGCTCTATAGCGCGCCGCGCTTCACTGAGCCGACCCATGCCCTGCATAGCTAGACCCAATTCGTGGTGCGCAATATCGAGCGAAGGCTCCACGCTGAGAATCCGCCGCAACAACGGCTCCGCACCGGCGTAATCCCCCGAGCGGCGCAACGCGAAGCCGTGCAGCATGATCAGCCGCGTATCATCGGGCGCTTGCTTCAACCCCTCTGCGCAAAGGTCACGTGCGCGTACGGGCTCGTGATTGCGCAGGGCTTCGCGGGCTTGTTCAAACAGTGTCTCGACTGAAGGCATGTCTTTGTAAAGGTGTGCGCGTTGAACCGACATTGGCCATGGGAGTATGGGGTGCATACCCCACCAAAGCAAAGGGCGCCTATGCAGGCGCCCTTTCCAGTGTTACCCGTGTTTTTAGGTCAGAAGCGCTGCTGCCATCTGACGCCAAACGTGCGGGGCTGATTGATGGTGATTCGCTCATCCCAGTTGACGTCGTTGATCCAGATGTCAGCACGCTCATCCGTCGCGTTCTGAACATAGAGCTCTGCGCTCCAGTTCTCTCGCTCAAGACCAACA
>Ga0255768_10004350_pt1 | contig 13857 bp, 7 predicted proteins | sample 071ome_33_FD_179983 | JGI IMG/M metagenome (GOLD analysis project Ga0255768, IMG submission 179983) | Coastal salt marsh microbial communities from the Groves Creek Marsh, Skidaway Island, Georgia - 071412AT metaG (version 2) | ecosystem: Environmental > Aquatic > Marine > Intertidal zone > Salt...
AGAAGTAGGAAGAGAAGCAGATACATGACGGACACCATAAGCATTACTAGTGCTAGCAATGTCAATCTGTTTGTTATCAGTAGTGGGTTCACTAACAGTGATAGGACTGGTACCAGCGTAACTAGTCTGGTCAACAGCGACACCTTTAACAGCAGCACCATCAGCCAGCTTAGCGCCAGTTACCGCATCATCTGCAATCTCCTTAAGATACCGATTCTCTGCATCATTAGCAATGTAGTTAACCCAGTTCCAAGTAGAACCACTAGTCGTGTACTGAAGACGTACAGCAAGACCAGAATCTCCTACAAATCCAGCAGGCACACCTGTAAGAGGACTAAAGGACTCAATGCCAGTAGCATCAAGTACTTCAATGTAATCCCCATCAGACGGAGACCCAGGAATAGCAGCAACGTTTGCATAAGGCGTAAACGCCACAGCATTAGACGCAGCAGTCAAAGCGGCTGCCGCATCTACTGCCGCTGCATCTGCAGTGGTCTTAGCCGTATTAGCAGTTGAAATAGCAGTAGGAGCTAACGCTGCATTCTCCGTAGCTTCCTGTACCGCATACAGCGTCTGCAAAGTGTTGTTGTTTAGATCTTGTGCACGGATAGCAGAACCTGCAAAGAACGTAGCTTGTGCACTAGATACATCTGTCTCACGGTAAATACGGATCGCTACACCGTTAGCCGGTGCAGCATTAAACGAAACAGTTGTAGCGTTGGCAAGAGAATATGCAGTTGTAGTGACGCCATCAAGGCTTACCTTAATGTCCGTTTCTTCAAGGTATTCAAATGTAAGAGAATAGTTGGTGGTTGAACCATTCCCAGTGTAAGTATTTTCGGGATAGGCCATTCGCTAAGTTGTTGTTGGAATGGGTGGATTATTTGTTAGTAAGTGGGAACGTCGGTGTTTCACCACGCCGTTGTTGAACTTCACCAGCTTTAGTTTCAAATTGACGACGACGAATCTCTTGATAGTTACTGAGCCTAACTTCTGCCATTTTTTTAGCAGTGCGAAGAGCACGATCAAGCTGATTATAGACATCATCCCATAGTTCAGCCCGAACAGGACGACCGCTTTGACGCTGCTCATTAAGAGCCTTACGCCACTCTTTGGCTGTAGTAGATTTCATAATCCGCTGAACTTGTCTCTTGAAGTATTTTTGTCTGCCCATTTCACTAAACAATTCAGACCGTTCTTTGGGGGTGTATTTAATACCCTTACCGTTAGTCTGGAAAGTAGGACGGGAATCAAACTCAATATCAATTAAGAATTGACGTTCAGCCGTAATGCTGTCGGATACCTTCATCGGCATGATAGCGTTCCAACCCCTAGTAAAGAAGTTTTCAGTAAAGCCGATCGGTTCTCCATCAATCCAATCATAAGCGTTAGGAAGTGCGCCTTGGGGATCTACAACATCCAAATACTTGTTACGGTTACGCAGCAGCTGGAAGAACTCTTGATCAAGTTCACGCAGTTGAGGAGCAATGACTTTACCAAGTTCATTACGGAAACCAGATAGAGGTACCAAAGAGCTTGCAAAGTTAGATGCCCAACGATTCATAGCTAAAGGATTACCAGACAGCACGTCGTTCATTGGCTCAAGACCGGCAAGCATAGACTTGTTAGTCAGGTTAGCTGACAACAAGAATCCCATCTTATTCAAACTAGTTTCCAAATCATTGTCTGTGACAGAATCAAAATTATCCATCATGTCAGCAGTCAATGCCAAGAAATCAGCTATAGGTCCAAGACCATCATAGCTGTACCATTTACCGTCCCAACCTTTATAGCTGCGAGGTTGCCAGTTAAGTTGACGACGTACACGTTGACGCTCTTTGTCAAAGTGACCATTACCGTGCAACCGATCGTTCATGAACAACCAAGCAGCACCCATAATGGTTGCAGTGCCAATAGCTTTACGTCCACGAATCTCAGCACGCAAGTTGTTAAAAGCTTCTTCAGTTACAGGAAGACCTTTGCTTTGAAGAATCCGAACTTTGTCATCAGCAGTGAAGCGTTGACCAGGCAATGCCAGTTTATTATAATCCTCCAAAAACAATGAAATTGGACTAAACTTGTTAGTCATTGTAATCATGTTTGCTGACGTTCTTGGGAACATCAGGAAGGGTTTCATAAACTTATTACGCTCAATAAAACCGCTGATAGATTTAACTAAAGGATTATCCAGGTTCAAAGCAATTTCACGACTAGCGTACTCAACTGCTTCATCAGTAATCATCCCAGTCCTGTCAAACATATCGTTGTACAGGTTATCTGAAATACGCTTTAGTTCATCACCAGTTAGTGTTTTACCACTCTTTTGGAATTGATCAAAGGCACGACCACGTGCTTCTGCATTAGCAATAACAGCACGAGTAAAGCCGTCAAGAGCCGTCATGGCATTAGCACCAAACCTTAGAAAAGGATTGTTACCAATGTCTTGCAACGTCTCAGCCATGTGATACAAAGCTAAAGGACCAGACTCACCACCTTTCTCAGCAGCTAAGGCATACTCACGGAGAGTTTCCATCGTCTGTTCGTTTTTAACTACAAGGTCATCACGCATGATGTAACCGACAGAGTTAGGATCAGTCGATGCTTTTTTAAAGACATCACCCATGTGCTTAAATCCCTTCTGGAACGTATCCATAAAGGCAGAGTATTGGTACCAACCACGTTGAAGTGTTTTGGTGTCTCCAAAGGCAGCAGCTCCGGCAGTCACAGAAATAGGTTTTGTGAGCATCAACACAGAGTTACCTAGAGCAGCACGCAAAGGCGTACCAAAACTGGTCAACACAGAGTTATAGATGTTTGCCCAAGCACCCTGAACGATCTGATTAGGGATCTCAGGTTTGTTGTCGAAGAATGCCTTATCAATACGATCCAAACTTTGGCTTGCAAATTCATGCAATTTAGCCAAAGTATTGATGTCACCATCTGTATACTCATAAGCATGGGTAAGCGGTGACAGGAACTCAGGACGTTCTTTAGAAATCGTAGTCATTGACTGCCTAAAGGTTTTAGCACTGTCAACAATTTCAGCAAGACGATCATCGGTAGCATCTTTAGTAGCTTGAGCTGCTGCACGCAATCCTTTAGGATCATTACGCAGACGCTTCCAAGTGTTAAGAAAGTTAAGAGACTGACCCTTTAGATGAGCAGCCAAACCTTTCTCAACCATTAGATACTCAACACGATCAAGGATCTGTTCTTGAGCACGTGCTACAGCATCAGTGCCTTCCATAAGGCGAGCACCTTCAGCCAGGTCAGCAACTTGACCACCCATAGAAGTAGTCATGTAAGCTTGAGCTTTAAGAGTATCCATATTTAGATACTCATCTAGCAGACCTTTGATAGTCTTCATAGTGGCGTTGTAACCAACATCCCCCAGGGCTTGTACTTTTTCACCAAGTTTATTATACTCATCCTTAAACTCATCAAGAGTAGCTTTAAGGAATCCAGAATCCATACGAGGATCCATCATGATTTCAGCCAGACGAGTACCAGCTTCATCAATCTCTTCAAAGGTTACTTTACGTCCGCTAGCAAGTTCTGCACTGTACTTACCAGCTTTTTTGATTTGATCTGCAATCATTTTGACCAAGGTACGCTTAGTCATGTCTGCTGCATTCAAACCGTATTTAATAGCACCTTCAGTTGCAACAGAACCAAGGCGACTATAAGGACCCTCAAGGTTTTTAGTAGCAGCAACTTGGTCAACAGCAGCACCTAGAACACCAGCATTATCTGCAGAACGAATACCAGACTCATCGAGATTAAATACGTCTTCACCGCCAAACACCGGAGTGTCTAGATCGTCATCCATATTCTTGATGTAGGCATTGACAGCACCAAGCTCATCCAAACCTTTTTCACGAGCATTAGCTGAGTTGATGACTGCTTCTTCTGCAGTAGCAGGCTGAACCTTTTCAACATCTTTCCAAGGATCTGCCATCTCATTTTCTGGGATGTACTTACGAACCTTGGCTGCAGATCTAAAAACCTTAGCAGCACCTAGCAGTAAGTCAGCAAACAAACCAAGGCCAATCCCTTCAAGTACGTTCTTAACACGTTTAGTGTTAGAATCATCAGAACTTAAAGTAGCAATGTTATCAGGGATCCACTGCATGTGCTGTGGAAACTTTTCCTTGAGTTGACCAAGAGCGTTGTGGTCTTCGCTAGTACGACTAATGGCGTCAACACCTGCACCGACACCAGCTGCCAATGCAGCTTCACCAGTTAGTTTGACAATAGTCTTTTGTGTGGTACCCAGTTTGGCAGCTTTACTAGCAAACTGAGACCCCTTCATTAGTGCTTGGATACCTCTAGTTGCTGCACCAACACCGATAAAGTTAGGAAGAACAATGGAAGCTAACTCACGTCCACCTTGGACTACCTCATTTTTAAACTCAGGAATCTCAGGAATATCAACTCCTGGGATCATATTAAGAACGTCAGTACCAAAATCAACAAGAGAAGTAGGAGCAGCAAGAGATACTTCAGCAAAGTTACGTGCTGCATCTCCCAAGTCATAACCTGCTTCCCAGGGAAAGCTTTGTTCCTTAGGTTCTTCAGGTTCAGCTTTAGTAGGTTGAGCTGCTTGAGGTGCAGCTTCTGGTTGTTCTTCTTCGGCTGTAGTAGGAAGTTCAGCAAGCCTGGTCTCATCATCTGCTAGCATCTTTTTATGATCAGCAGTAAACGGACTATTGTCTTTTGCTTTTGTATCTTCTTCGTAAAAGTCTTGATACATCATGAACCTCCAAAGTTGCCAGCACGGCGAGTCTGGTCTGCTTGTAATCGTTGCATATTGTTGTTAAAACCAGAAGCTTCAAGCCGTCCAGTCCGAGGATTAATAAATGATTCAGCACGCAACCTACCAATCACTTTAGGTGTTGCACCTTCAGCAATAATTTGAGGAATACGTTTGACAAAATCAGGCACAGCTTCAGGAGCTTGAACACGGAGATCTACAATGTTAAACATGATTTGATTGTAGAGAGCAGTGCCAGGCGATGCATACCTGCTTACCTGATGATCGTATTTAATTTGTGTTTGAGACAACAAACGCATCCAGTTTTTATCAACTTGTTCAGGCGTGTTGTTGTTACCGCGACCACCGCTTACAGTGCCACGATTATTGTGCCCATCACCAGGGTCGGTATGTCCATAGTAGTTTTTAGTGTAACCACCATTAGCAGTACGAGTACCTTCATTTACACCAATCGACACAAAGAAGGGATGATTAGGTGAATTGATAGGACCAAGGACACCTTTAGCAGATTGAGCCGCAGCAAATGTTTGTCTAACAGGCAAATCAATAGTACTGCTAACGCGACGCAATTGATTCTTACTAATAGCACCATTTGCAATACGTGACAATGCAAGCCTTAAATCAGCACTAGCATTTTCAGATTTAGCAGCGAACTCAACTAAAGCAGGTAATTCAGTCATATTAAAAGTATCACGTGCTCGATGGATGACATTTAGTTCAGAAAGTCCTAGTTTTTTAGCAAGATACGAAATGGCAGGGTCCATTCTGAATCCAGGTCTTCCCCATCCTTGAGCAGCTTTAGTAAGGGTTTCACGGTCAAGTAAAGTGGACAAAGACTTTTCGTTGTCTAAAACAGCTTTACCTTCAGTTTGAGCCAACCTATTGATACGTTGCAGCCGTTGGTTTGCTTTGATTGCTGGGTTAAGTCCTACCTTTTCTCGTAAAAAGTTTGAATAACCATTTTCATCAATGTAGTAAATACTACCGCTGTTTTCTCTGCCAGCAAGTACTTCTTTTTCAAGTTCTTGATAAGCAACTAAAGAAGCAGCATTAGGTCTGCTGTTATATTCTTCAGTACCCATCAACTCATTAGTACGTTGTCTATGTAGAGCTGTGACGTGCTCAAGCATTGGTGCAGACATACCGCCAGTAGCACCTGTTTGACCAGGGACTGCTTTAATGCGGTCGTTGTTAGTGATTAGTGCTTTAAGTTGAATGTCAATACTTTTGAATCCATTGATATTTTCACGCAACTCTTTTTGAGCTTGAGCTATTTCAAGAAATTCTTTTTGGATCTCAGGCGGTTCCAACAAAATGTCTGCAGGATCTAGCAAACCAGCTTGTTGCTGTTGCTTATAGATTTGCATCTTATGTTTGACTTGAAGAGCCGATTGACCGTAGTTTGTACGGTGATGATTAAGTTTAGAAAAATCAGGTTCAATATTGTAGTCTTTAGCTACTTTATCTGCAGCATCGTAAACTGCTTCATAATCGCTATCGGTCGGAATCTCAGGCAAAGATCCAATCATCTCATCAAGAGTTTTTTGGAACTGCACTTGACCATTAACCTGGCTTTCTTTGTAAGCACCAGATTCAGCTTTTCTAATTTCAACGTCAATTGCTTTGATTTTAGTAGAGTACATTGGATCTTCCATGTACTTCTTACCGGTGTCAGGGTTGACCTGATCACCAATCAAACCTTCAAGATTAATATATTGACCAGCTACAGCTAGTTCAAGTAGTTGGTTTTGAAGTTGCTTCCAAGCACCTCCATATTGAAGACTAACAACCTTACCGTTACGATCTTGTACAACAGTACGTGAAATAGTGTCTAACAGCTTTTGCAAGGCTCCAGGATCTGAATCAGCAGTTTGCTGGAAAACTTCCATAGCTTCATACCGCTCACGTTCAGAATCACGAAGAGCAATGCGATCTGCATTAACAGTAGCACGGCTTTCGTCTACTTTACGCATAGTGGGAAAAGCGTACTTAGCAATCATTCCCCGGCTAATACCGGAGAACTGCTCTAGATACTGTTCCCGCAGGTATGCACGAATAGCAGATTCTTCGACTTCAGTAGGGTATGATTCATTAATATTAACTTTGTATTGACCGTTAGGGCCAAAAGTAATCTCTCGGTTATCATTACGGCGGGCTTCATCATAAAAGTCACCGTATTTAGAAGCGATGTCTTGAGTAGCCTTGACGCGATAGTAATGACCTTTAAGACCACCAAGCTCAGCTATACGCTTGCTAACACTGTACGGAGCACCGTTACGGTTAGCTGCTACAGCCGCTTTAGAAGTAACACCATCACCTTCTTGAAGAATACGTTCACCTTCATCAAGAATAGCAATTTCATTTTCTTGGGAAGCCAAGTCTTCATAGTATAAAGCATTAGCAGCTGCTTCTTCTTTTTTGTCGTAGATCTGCGCTGCTTGACCTAAGAAACTAGTCAGGGTTTGGGAGAATTCAGAAAGCTGTGCAAGGTCACGGCTGTAGGCATCAGCTTTAGCTTTCATATTAGCAAGGTTACCCTGCTCTAGATTTCTAAGGCTAGAGTCAATAGCACCAAGATTTTCCCGTAGGAAAGGGTTAGGATCAGGAAGTTTAATAGGATCGAAGCCTTGGCGTTCGGTAAACCCCTGAAACTGAATAGGATCAATAGCCATTTTAGTTACATAAAGTCAACAAGGTTACCGCCAGAATAAGTCTTTGATCCGGCAAAGAATGATTGAGTTGCACCAAGCGCAGCACCGCCAATAGACAGCGCCATGTTAGGCCCAGCTCCAGGTTGATACATAGGCTCAGCCATCTCCATCAACGGTCCTTCCATAATTGAACCGTACACTTGATAATCAGCTTGTAAGTGCTGACGGCTGATTTGCTCTAGATTAGCTTCAGATTGACGAGAAGCACTGGCTAAACTTTTAGCTAGAATAGCTTGGTTACGTCCGTATTGACCAAGGGTTTCAACTGCTGCCATGCGTTGTGCACTTTTACCGTAACGTTCGCTAGCTGCTGATCTACCTATTTGTTCATTTAAACTTTTTTGAAAGTTAATGTTGTTAAAGGCAAACTGAGCCATTTGCTCATTGAATCTAATTTGTTCAGATACAAAAGCACGGCTAGCAGCATCAGCATTAAACTCCTGCTGCATCTTGGCAAAGTCAACCTGCCGACCGTATGCACGTTGACGATATTCATTCATCATCTGCGTCTTTCGACGCGACATTGTATTAGAAAACGTTGCCTGTGCTACTTTATCAGCATGTTTTTGCTGGTCACCAAAAGCTCCAGCAATTCCCATGCCAAGTTGAGCAACGCCCAACACGGCTGATACGGGATTTAGTACTACCATAATCGTACAATCTCTATAGAGTAAACATTATCAGGTCCATCCGGGAATACCCGTAGTACCTTAAAACCTAAATACCTCACAAAGTTAATAAGTGATGTATTTTCAATATCAATAGTCGTCCAAAGATAAGGACGGTTTATATGTTCCATTAACGCCTTACCGAACCTAACTGCTGTTCTTGGGTTTTGTTTGACTTTATAAGTCATTTGTACCCAAAAGCTGTTGTCTTCACTGACTCCGTATGCACCATAAAGACTACCATCAGGTCCGTAGAAAAGATAGGAGTCGTCTTCATGGATGTACATAGCTAATGAAAGGACCGGATGTTGTCCAATCCTTTCAAAGTCCTGCAACCCTCTCGGTAGCATTTGACTGGTTAGTTCTAATACGTCATTAATGGTAGCTGGTCTAAAGGTGAAACCACGGGTGGATGCAGTCATTAGCGTCTATAGAAACCAGTGTTATATTTACCTTCCCAATTCAAACTCAACAGACTAACTGGGAACGGAGTATCACCAATGACTTTGAAGGTGAGGTTCTCGTTACGTTGGTAGATAGGGACGGTGTGAATAGCATCAGCAGACATGTTAACGCTATTAAGGTCGTAACTATTAGGAGCAGTAGCCTCAATGGTTTGATCCCATTCAGGTCTACCTGTAATAGTCACTTGATATTTAACAGGACCGCTAAGACCAGTTGAAACCTTAAGTCGATGGATAATAAGATCAGAAGTGAAATCAGATACAGCCGATTGACCTTCAGATTTAGTTACAAAGAACTTAGGAAGTTCAACAGTCATCGTGTAGATGTAACCAATGATCAGATCCCGCCCACGATAGTCTCCATCAATATCCACGTAATAGGCACCTGCAGTCCCCTGTACGGTGGGGTAAAGTACTGCCCCTACCGATTCACTAGAAGCAGCTGCAGCATCCCCTATGTAGCCTCCTAGAGCCATTACAGAGAACGTCTTACCGCTGATGTGTTCGTAAGGAAGGAAGATACGAGTTTTATCGGTGCTAGATGTGTACGTCCGGTACGGGTTAATAGACCAATTATCAAGACAAATGTCAGTCTTTTCACCTGTAGGTAAGGTCAAGAAACCTTCTTCATTTGCTTGCGTTAGGTCGTAAGACTGAACAAATACATTATTACCGTCTTTAACAGTAGCGTAGTAGGTGTTAGCATCAAAGAATTGATCTAATAGTTGACCAGTCAGCTCCCATTTATACCAAGCAGATGCTCTACCTTGACCTTGTTCTAAGAACTTATATTGGTAGATAGTACTAGAACCAGCAGTGCCTAGTGAGACAAGTGAGATAGCAGGTGATGCAATCATAGAAGTGATTGACTCAGGAATCAGTTCTGGTACAATCTTTGTCTGCTCATTCATTGTTGGCGGTCTGTCATCACTAATTTCAGACAGTTCAAACAGGTGAGTGAACAGTGGAGTCTTAGATACAAACGCTAGGCTAGTGCCTAGTGCTACAGCTTCGACTACAGGATCACACTCATAACTTGACAACTCGTTAATCTTAGCCGTCTTCGGACTTAGAATGTCAGCGTCAGTAGACAGGATAAACTGCTCAGTATCGCTGAACAGCACAAGACCAACACTAGTAGGACGAACGTATCGGTGATTGACAGGTCGCACAGAAGATGCGGTAATGTCGATCGGATCATCGTCAGTGACAGTAAGTGCCGTAGTTACCCAGAAGTTAAAGTAATCACCAGCTCTACTCAACACAACAGCTTCGTTAGAAAGGAAGCCAAGCCGGTTACGATAGAAGAACAAGTTGTTAATCTTTTGACCCACAAAGCTAGGATCAGGGTTGGTAGTGAGATCACCAACAAGCCTATCTTCCCAAGTAACAGGACCATAGGTAAATGAACCGTCAGCTTGTCTTACCAATTGATGTGGAAGAGTTAGCTCATCAAACTCGTATTTAATACCAGGAGCAATAGTCTCTTCCCAAACACCAGTTCCGTAGGTAGCCGAGTTATCTGCTACGAACTTAACATACATGTCATCAACATCAATGTCGATGCTGTTGACAACTTTAACAACATACCCATCCTTACATTGGATAGGAAGATCAGCAACAGTAGGAGTAGACTCTTGGAAGACAAACATAGAGTCTTCAGATGCAGCACCAACCACAGAAATGGTAAAAGCGTTGTCTGCACTGATATAAAGACCAGGACCAACAGCTACTGCAGTGTAAGTAGTACCGCCAAAAGTGTTACCGTTAATATCAGCAACAAGGTCATTAACAATTTGATCTACATCACCACCACTACCAGCATTATAGGTGCCACGAACAGTACCATCAAGAAAGATTTTATAATGACCAGTACCAACTACTTTAATAACGACAAAAGCTTCGTGAGGTTTAGCAGCAGACGTAGTTGTTTTAAGTGCTACAGTCTTCGCTTTATTTAGAACAAAGGTGTAGTCATTAAGCGTGAGTAGCTCAATGTCATCAGCGGTAGCACCATACAGGTAACCGTTGGAAGGAGTGGCAGAGATAACACAGTTAGTTACTTCTGCATCGTAGTTTGTTTTAGCAGTACCTTCAGCAGTTACAGCGTTGTCGTAGTTAGTTTGAGCGGTGTTCATTGCTGCTAACGCAGTAGCTAGATCACCCGCTGTATGAGTAGCAGCAACAGTCAGGATAGCTTGGTAAACCTTATATCCATTAGAAGCCAGCAGTGGATGTTCATCCGTTCGCTCAGTTCCTAATGCATAATTAGCAGGAAGTGTAGAGCTAACACTAATTACTGAATCTGCATTCTTAACAGTGTAAACTCCATCTGCATTCTCAAGAATACCAGAGGACAAGTACTGCTCAATCTGTCCAACAGGGTAGTTGTAGTTAACAGCGAACAGCGATTCAGTTGTAGCGTCTTGACCAGCTAAGGTTTCAGCGTAAGTAGCTTGAGCAGTGTTGAGCAGTGCTAGCTTAGCAACAGTGTCTGCTACAGCAGTATTGTAAGCAGTTAGATCAGTTTGAAAGTTAGTTTGATTGCACGTACCGGGTACACCAGTATTGGTACCCATATCGACACGTCGGGGACTGCCATCAAGCAGACTCCAAACACGGAACGTATTGTCATCATATTGTGCAACGTACTTTTCTTGAGCATCCCTAAGGATAGAAAACCATTTGCCTGAAGAACTAGCTCCATAAAGTTCGGTCACATATTGACCACCTGGACGCTTCAAAAGGCCAAGAGCGTAGTCAGGAAAAGCATTAACAGAATCCCGCAGTTGCCCAGGAAACTTACGATTGTCGGGTTGTTGTGAAATGCCAAGTAAAAGGTTTGGTATCCTTTGGGTAATAGTGCTCATCGCATCAAAGCTTGGAAAGGTTGATAGCTGTTGTAATAGTTCTCACCATCACGGAAACCGAACATCGAATAATCACCTTGGTTGCAGTCATACTCAATAGCTGCAGCACGAGTCATCATTTCTTGTTCTTGTAGGAGTGCTTGTAGTTCACGATCTCCTACCATTTTGACTGCACACATTCGTGCAGCACGGGCAGTAATGTAAGCTTGAATAGCAGGTGGTACGTCAGTAAAATCAAAGTACCAAACTACATCAGCTTTAACAGTATCTTCAAATTCAAAGGTATGCTTATTACGGTCATAGAGTTTACCGTCCCTACGAACTACATCATACTTGTCATGATGGTAGTCTCGGTTGGTATCGAGTTGAAGAACGTTGGATGGATAAGCAATGTGTTTAGTTGAACTATCAGGAGTAAATTCGTACTTACGTTCAGTGTTGTAAATCCAACCTTCAGCTTGGACTTGACGGTTTACTTCCCGAAGAGTATTAAGTACAATAGATACTTCAGGGTTCTGTAGATCTAGTGTGGTGACAGGTGCCTGTCCCACTGAGCTAAGTATTTGATTTACAGCATCCAGTTCGGTGGACACAGCATAAGTAGGAAAGGACATAGTTACCTATAAAAAGATAAAAAAAAGGGGAGCCGCGAAGCTCCCCCAAGTATGGATCTAAATAATGATCAGAATGCAGAAGGTGCAGTAGCACCCACGTACAGCTCAACAGCAGCAGCGGGGTTCAGGTAGTCAGCGCCCATGGCGAGACGACCCACGATCACATCACCTTGGTAGATGATGGAGGTGTCACCGCTGGTGACTTGAACCTGAGGACCGATGGTCTCAACACAACCAGCAGCTTCACGTTGGAAGATGAGGCCAGCCGACTTGGAACCGAACTCAGTAGCGGTACCGTAGTCGTTGTTGATGCCAGTTTGTGCGGTCGAAGCATCCTCAATAGCTTCACCGATGAAGGAACCAAGGTTACCAGGAGAGGTTTGACCGGTGGTGCCACCATGCTTGGTACCGTACTTACCCAGGAACGGAATGTTCATGGACTTGTAGATACGAATACCAGCGATCTCGATGATACCGTCACCGCCCTGCAGAGCAGAACCTTGAACGTCACGGTTCACCAGACCGTTGGTGCCAACAGCTTGGATCAGTTCATAGTACTGACGGGGGTTCAGGACGGCAACACGGCCATCACCAGACACACCCTTTTCGTCCATAGCAGCGGCGGCGTCATAGAAAGCAGACACCAGAGCAGAGGAGGAGAAAGCGTCAGATTCGTTGGTCGAAGAACCCACACGGATTTGAGTACCGCCGGGCTCAACGAAGCCGGTAGCGGACACAGGGCTAGCAGCACGAGCACCACGTGCAACAGCACGGAAGATCAGACGGTCATACTTCTCAGCCAGAGCATAGCCGATCTTACGGGAGATCTCGCTACGCAGGTCGTAATGAGCAAGAATCTCATCAAGCTCGTAGACGAAAGCCGAGCTAATCAGCAGGTCGTCAACGGTGATGGTCTTCTCAGCCACAGGCGGTGCACCATCCGAGTTACCAAGGATGCTGTTACCAGGCGTGTGGAACTCGCTCTTGGTGCGACCGGTGTAGATGAACTGCAGGGACTTACCATTACGGAGAGTCCGCTTCATCACCAAATCACGAGCGATCGTATTATTCTGGAACCCTTTAAACATCTCGCCTGAGAATAGCTTAAGATAAAGGGCACGGGTATCACCCGTAAGGTTAGATTGGCCTAGCTGAGTAAGATCAGCCAACGGCTCGTTAGAATTTTGTTGTGCCATTTTTAAGGAGTAAAGTTAATAGACTTGCTCCCAAACGTTTGGAAAATTTTTTGTTCAATATGTTGTGGTCTATCCCACCGTCTAGACGGCAAAGGGTATCCTCGTAAGGGCCAATGCCAATAGGTAAGGGAGGGTTTGCACCTCCCAATGCCGCTTTAACGGACTACCACTTTAGTGTAAGAAACGCCGCGATACTTGTAGGTGACTTGAGTAGTCATAGTTAAACTCCAAGCGCTTGACCCCCGTTCCATGATCAAGCTTCATGCGTCAATCTCCGTAGCTGGTAGCTTGTCCTTGCTGACGGAGTTGATGAACGGACGGAGATTATCCTACTACAGGGGCGGATAGAGCCACCGGAGTTGCCTCAACAGAAGCAAGGTCCAGAGGGAAGTTGTGAGCGTTGCGCTCGTGCATGACTTCAAATCCCAGGTTCGCTTGGTTAAGGATGTCGGCCCAAGAACGAACCACACGTCCCTGACTATCAAGAAGGGACTGGTTAAAATTAAAGCCGTTAAGATTAAAAGCCATCGTGCTAACACCAAGGGCAGCGAACCAAATAC
>Ga0255768_10004356_pt1 | contig 13849 bp, 21 predicted proteins | sample 071ome_33_FD_179983 | JGI IMG/M metagenome (GOLD analysis project Ga0255768, IMG submission 179983) | Coastal salt marsh microbial communities from the Groves Creek Marsh, Skidaway Island, Georgia - 071412AT metaG (version 2) | ecosystem: Environmental > Aquatic > Marine > Intertidal zone >...
TAAAGGTGTTTCCGTAGCTGTAGCTAAGAGTGACCCTAAAGGGTATGTTGAGTGGACAACTCCTACAGGGTTCCATGTAGTTCAACAGAAGTACAAACTACAATCGAGGCAGATTGACACTGTGCTAGATGGTAAGTTGTTCAAACCGCGCATCAACGAGGAGAAAGACCAACTAGATGCCCGTCAAATGGGCAACTCTGTACCGCCGTCATTCGTTCACAGTCTTGACGCATCTCACATGCACAGGACTATCCATCGAGCAGGTGAGGAAGGTATGGAATACTTTGCTGCTGTACATGACTCCTTTGGGGTACACGCAGCTGACCTCTGGAGATTCAACCAGATAATACGTGAATCGTTTGTGTCTATCTTTGAGGGCACTGACGTTCTTCAGGATTTCTATGAGAGCAACGCTCATAAAATCTCTGAGGAGTTTCTTGAAGACATCCCAGAGAAACCCGCTCTTGGAGACCTCGATCTTAACGGGGTCTTGGAGAGTGATTTCTTTTTCTCTTAACACTTCCAATATAGGAGGACCTGTGACAATGGTGGACATTGACACACGAACCATCCAGTTTTCCAAACGGAAAGCTGACCATAAATTTGAGATCATCGCTCTCGCTGAGATCAAGGATCATGAGACTGACCCGCCTCAGTGGGCAGAGAAGCGGTGGATCACTATTGATGTGGTCTCTAACCATAAGAGCGCACTGGATCGTGTGCGTGAACTGAGAGAAACCCTATGAGTTTGCGTAGGTATCGCTGCGAAGAGTGTGCGGAGACGTTCTACGCTCTTGTGTCTGTGCCCCGTTGCCAAAACTGCACCCCTATTGAGGTGGTGGAGGATGAGCAAGTTGAGGAGCCTAAGCCTGAGAAGCGGAAGAGGAGAACTCAACGTGACACTGAGTGAAAAACTAATCGAGGAAGCCTTCGAGCAGGGGCTTATCGAGGAGCCTATGCCTTTGGATATCGCAGTCTACCTGATGTCCAAAGGATACATTATTGATCAAACCGTTACTGAAATGGAAGACCTCTATGAGTAAAAACACCATCACCACCCCCAAAGGAACCGCTGTGTTCCCTGCGCTTCTACGCCCTGACACCAAGTTCGATGAGCTTGGTCAATACAAAGCGGACCTTCGTGTTCCTCTTGAGGAAGCCAAGCCGCTAATGGAGAAGCTCAGCGCTACCTTCAAAGACCACACGGGCAAGGCACCTTCAAAGAATGATAACCCAATGTGGAAGATTGAAGAAGACGATGAGGGTAACGAGACGGGTAACGTCATCTTCAAACTGCGCGTGAAGAACAAGATGCGTAAAGACGGGCAGCTGTGGGACCGGCGTCCTCGGATGTTCGACGCAGCTAACAACGTCATCACAGGTGTGAACCCGTGGGGCGGCTCGGTCCTCCGTGTCTCCGCTGAGGTGTACGCATGGACCGCTGGGGCTAAGAAGGGTGTCTCTCTTCAGCCGCTGGCTGTTCAGGTTATTGATCTTGTCACTGGGAATGGCTCGTCAGGTGCAAGCTTCGGGTTCGGTGAAGAGGAAGGTTTCACCAGTGACTCCGACGTAGAAGAAACCTTTGAGGATGAAGTAGTCGATGGCTCCGTGGCCGACGAAGAAGACTACTAAAGGTTTCACCTTCCGTTCAGGATTGGAGAGGTCGATTGCTGAGGCACTACTAGCTGACGGCATCGACTTCTCCTACGAAGAAGAGAAGATTGAATACGAGGTCCCGACACGCCCCGCTAAGTACACTCCCGACTTTATCCTTCCCAATGGAATTATCATTGAGGCAAAGGGGAGGTTCCTCACAGCGGACCGTAAGAAACACCTACTGATTAAAGCTCAGAAACCTGAGTTAGACATCAGGTTCGTCTTCTCTAACAGCAAACAGAAAATCGGAAAGAAGTCCAAGACTACTTACGCCAAGTGGTGTGAGCAGAAGGGGTTTCTGTACGCTGATAAGGAGATACCGAAAGAATGGATACAGGAGACCTAGCACTACATACGCACGTTAGTGCCGAGTAGAATAGTGGACACCTCTGAGTTCCTACACCATGAACCTTGCCCTCAGTGTGGCTCCAAGGACAACCTTGGGCGCTACTCTGATGGGCACGGTCACTGCTTTGGATGCGGATATTATGAAAAAGGAGAAGACATGGGCGAAGCGCAGCCCCTCAGCGAAAGCACTACAGTCGCGCCTTTTCCATCAACGAAAAGTACCAAGCAAAAAGGTCTACTCACGGAAGGGTATTACGAAGCCCTCAAGAAGCGAAGACTGAGTGAGGAGACATGCAGGTTCTGGGGGTACCAGCGGGTACGCAAGGACGGCAAGGTTCTTCAAGTAGCTAACTACTATGGACAGAACCGTGTGCCTATAGCACAGAAAGTGCGCTACCCGGATAAGTCTTTCACTTTCCTTGGGGATGCCAAAGAGGTTGGTCTTTATGGTCAATGGCTCTGGCGTGACGGCGGGAAGATGATTGTACTTACTGAGGGTGAGCTAGACGCTATCACTGTCAGTCACCTCCAGAATAATAAATGGCCTGTCTGCTCTGTTAGTAATGGCGCTCAGGGGGCAGCTAAGTCGATCAAGAAGTCACTAGATTGGCTCTCTAAGTTCGACAAGGTTGTCTTCATGTTTGACCAAGACGAACCGGGTAAAGCAGCTGTTGAAGAATGCGTTCAGTTGCTACCTCCGGGTAAAGCCTTTGTAGCCTCACTTCCTCTTAAGGATGCCTCTGAGATGCACCAAGCTGGTCGCGGCTCTGAGGTTATTGACGCCATCTGGGGTGCCAAAGAGTGGCGTCCTGACGCCATCGTGTCAGTCTCAGACGTCTGGGATGAAGCAGTAGCTTTACCTGAGCGTGGGATTGAGTGGCCGTGGCCTACATTGACAGAGCTAACCTATGGCATTCACCGAAAATGCTCTTACTACTTAGGAGCGGGTGTTGGCATAGGTAAGACAGATTGGGCTAAGGAGCTACAGTCGCACCTTGTGAACAAGAAGGGTCTCAAGGTGGGCGTGTTCATGCTTGAAGAAAGCGTGGGTAAAACACTCAAAGGCATCGCAGGTAAGTTTGTAGGTAAACAGTTCCATAGACCTGATGGGTCCTTCACTCAAGAGGAGCTTGAGAAATCCATGAAGTCCCTAGAGGGCAAGGTGTTTCTCTACAATCACTATGGCGTGAAAGACTGGGACAGCATCAAAGCGGCCATCCGTTTCATGGTCATCAGTCTTGATATCAAAGATATCTTCTTAGACAACCTGACAGCCTTAGTGTCCCACCTATCCGCCAGTGAAGCCAACGATGAGATCAACCGCATCGCTGGGGAGATAGCTGGGCTAGTGCATGAACTCGACTTCACACTGTACGGGTTCTCTCACCTTAACTCGCCGCGCACTGGTGAGCCTCACGAACGTGGGGGCAAGGTTCATGAGAACCAGTTCACAGGAAGCCGTGGACTTATGCGCTATGGAAACTACCTGTTCGGTCTTCAGAGAAGCAAGGACCCTGAACTCTCTGAAATTGAACGCAACACTACGACCTTCGTTCTACTGAAGGATCGTGAGTACGGCAACTCAGGTAGCTTCAAAATATACTACGACAAAGAGACAGGCACTTACTTAGAGCGGCCTGACTTCTTTGAAGAAGATGACGGCCCTACACCTGACGAATACTGACGGTGTATTCCATCTAGCTGAATACTTCGGGGTCCATGCTGTTGAAAACAGCTGGATGGAAGAACTCGCTCAACACTACGGGCAACTCGCCCAATCCCTAGAAAACTCTGGTTGGAAAAGGAGAACTGGAATGACCCAGTGCCAGCGCGTTTTGGATTACATGAAGAAGAAGGGTGACATTACACCACGAGATGCCTTCGTCGATCTGAACATCACCCGCCTAGCTGCTCGTATCTTCGAGCTTAAAGAGGAAGGGCACATGTTCAACAGTGAAATGAGAACCAACCCAGCAACTGGGGATCGTTACATGGCCTACTCCTATGTAGGTCTTCGAGGAATTAACTGAGTAAGGAGGGCCAGAGATGGCAACGTATGTGTTCGACTTGGAATCTGATGGGCTACTAGAGCAAGCCACGAGGATTCACTCTCTGGTCCTCAAGGATGTCGATGATGGTCAGGTGTTCTCGTTTTACCGCCATGGTGACGTTGAGTGCATCTGGGAAGGTGTAGAGATGCTCATGGCAGCTGACTGCATCATTGGTCACAACATCATCAACTTTGACATCCCGCTCATTAAAAAGATTCACCCTGAGTTCTCTATTGATGAACACAAGGTGATAGACACCCTCGTATGCAGCCGCCTTGTTTGGTCTGATATTAGTGACATAGATCACGCCAAGCGCGCTAAAGGGAAACTCACGATGCCCGGAAAGTTAACCGGGTCCCACTCCCTTGCAGCATGGGGCTACAGATTGGGTGAACACAAGGGCGACTACCAAGGTGGCTGGGAGTGCTGGTCTGAAGAGATGCAGCGCTACTGCGAACAGGATGTGGAAGTCACCGATAGGCTGTGGAAGCTAATCAAGTCAAAGAACTACTCCGATAGAGCCATTGAGCTTGAACATCAGGTTGCGTGGATCGTGGCGCAACAGGAGAGGAATGGCTTCCTTTTCGACTTGGACAAAGCTCGCATTCTCCTTACCGAGCTTGTTCAGAAGAGGGACCAACTTGAAGCAGAACTACAGGACACATTCAAACCTTGGTGGTCGCCTGATGGGGAACAGAAAGTTCCTAAGCGGTCAGTGAACTACAAAGACAAGATGCGGGGGTCCTTAACAAAGGACTCTCCATTCTCACCTGTGAAGAACATTGTGTTCAACCCCGGCTCACGGGATCAGATTGCTGACAGGCTAGTCACGTTACGTGGGTGGAAGCCTAAGGAGTTCACGCCTTCAGGGAAACCTAAGGTAGACGAGACAACACTCTCAAAGCTTCCTTGGCCTGAGGCTAAACTGCTGGCTGAATACTTCATGGTACAGAAGCGGCTCGGTCAGTTATCTGAAGGCGATAACGCTTGGTTACGACTAGTTAAAGACACTGGGCGTATCCACCACCATTGCATCACTAACGGTGCTGTCAGTGGTAGAGCGACACACAGGAACCCCAACTTAGCTCAGTGTCCAGCTGTAGGTTCACCCTACGGTGCTGAGTGCCGTGAGTTATTCACGGTTCCTGATGGGTGCAAGCTAGTTGGCGTTGACCTATCAGGCATCGAGCTACGGATGCTTGGTCACTTCATGGCTAAATATGACAACGGCAAGTATGCCAAGGAGGTAGTGGATGGAGACATTCACACAGTTAACCAAGAAGCAGCGGGACTTCCTGATAGGAATGCTGCAAAGAAGTTCATCTATATGTTCCTCTACGGTGCGGGTCCTCCGCGCCTCGCCCACGATCTTAACCTTAAGTCTTCTCGTGAAGGAGCTAAGCTTAAGAATCGGTTCTTGGCTAAGACACCAGCACTCGCTCGTCTTATTGAGGATGTACAAAGTAGCGCTGAGAAGCGCGGCAACCTTATTGGATTGGACGGCAGACTCCTCCGTGTACGTAGTTCGCATGCAGCGCTCAATACGCTACTGCAAAGCGCAGCGGCTCTCATCTCAAAGCGGTGGATGGTGGAACTCCATACCATGCTGGAAGACGAAGGCATCACTGGCGTTAAGCAACTTGCGTGGGTTCATGACGAACTTCAAATCGAAGTACCGGAGTTGGCCGCTCAACGATTGGGAGAACTCGCAGTCAAGTCTATTGGACTAGCAGGTGAGTTCTTCGACATGAAGGTAGCGCTCACTGGTGAGTACAAGATTGGTAACAACTGGAAGGAAACACACTGATGGATGAAGAAGACTTCACTGCGATGTTCAGGCAACCTATCTGGACCCCGTTTCACCAACTCAAGATGATCGCTGAGGTAGCTGATACGACGATTGACGTTGACGTTAAAGCTGCACTGAAGGCGGTAGTAAACTCTATCGCTCAGGACATCATTGACCAATACAACTGTAAAACAGATGCGGAGAATGTCGTTGGATTCCACACTTCTCATTGATGCTGACATCTTGTGCTTCCAGTCCTGTGCGGCTGTAGAGCATGAGGTCCTACATGAGGATGACGGTACGTGTATCCTTGTGTCCACTTTGGAAGATGCCCTAAGTGTATTCTATGACACCTTGGCTGACCTCGAGGAACAGGTAGGTTTCTCAGGGTACAACGTGTTCTGCTTCTCAGACAAAACCAACTTCCGTAAGGAGGTCTGGGCGGGCTACAAGGCGCACCGCAAGGACACACGTAAGCCTCTCGCTTACAAGTGGCTCGTGGATTACGTCAAAGAGAAGTACGACACACGGACTATGGACACTCTTGAGGCTGACGATGTGTTAGGCATCTTGGCTACTCGAGACCCTAACGCTGTGATCTGGTCACCTGATAAGGACCTTAAGCAAATCCCAGGTAAGCACCTAGTGGATGACGAAGTAGTGACGATCACGCGGGAGGAGGGCGATGCTTTCCATATGTACCAAACCCTCGTGGGGGATACTTCAGACGGCTACAAAGGATGCCCAGGAATTGGCCCTAAGAAAGCTGAGGGAATTACTGATTGGCCCACTATCGTAGCACTGTTTGAGAAGGCAGGGCTAAACGAGCGTGAAGCTCTCATTCAAGCCCGCCTAGCCCGTATCTTGCGGGACAGTGACTACAACGATGAACAGGGAGTGATCTTATGGAAACCGACGAAATCCTCTACGTGACGCCAACGTCCCGCCAAGTCGGCGGGGATCACTATAAGAAACACGCCATCCAACCCATTCAGTACATCATGGGGAATAACCTCGGGTTCTGTGAGGGAAACGTCGTCAAGTACATCACACGGTGGCGTGACAAGGGTGGCGTCAAAGACCTTGAGAAGATCAAACAGTACGTAGATTTCTTGATTGAACAGGAGAACACATGACTAAGTGTCGTAGCCGTGAAGTAGCAGTGGCTGAGTTCCACAAGTGCATGGGTCATCAAGTTGATGGCCCTTTTTTGTTGGATGAAGTTGAACTCAGGGAGCGCCTAATTGCAGAAGAGTTCGATGAGTTAATAGCAGAACTTGTCGGTCTACAAATGGACATCATGCGCCACGGAGAGCCCCGTAAGGAAACCCTAGAGAGACTCCTCAAAGAGATGGCTGATCTCCAGTACGTCCTAAGCGGTCTGGCGGTTACCTTCGGGTTGAACCTTGAGGTTGCCTTCAACCGTGTACACGCAAGCAACATGAGCAAACTGGATGACCGTGGGTTCCCTGTGCGTGATGAAGGAGGGAAGATACTCAAGGGTCCTAACTACGAGCCACCTAGTATGGATGGTTTGGTATGACTGAAGACGTTGATTTTAACGCAGAGATTGATCGCCTCAAGAAGGAACTAGCTGCTGCTGATCGGTTTGGTGAGGATATGTACAGAAAGGTTCAGACCCTTGAAGCCCTGATGAGGCACACTAACACCTGTGCTTCTTGCGGTGCCACTGTAATGAACCGTGAGAGTTACCCATGAAGGTAACACTGCTAGATCACATGGGGTCAGACCTCACTGTAGTTAATGCGGCTCGGGTGAGCTTCGATAAGGAGAGTGATTGGGTTTACTGTGGTGGACACTCTGACGGACGCGACAAAGACTTATCTGTTAAGGATAAGAAGCTCATCAAGTACCTCGCAGAGCATAACCATTGGTCCCCCTTCTCACACTGCTTTGTTCAGTTCAGGGTTAAAGCGCCGCTATTCGTAGCGAGGCAACTTCAGAAACATCAGGTTGGACTAGCGTGGAACGAGGTGAGCCGCAGGTATGTGGATAGTGAACCTGAGTTCTATGAGCCTGAAGTGTGGCGTAAGAAGGCAGACAATGTGAAGCAGGGTAGTTCTGATAAAGCTGTGCGTCCTTCTTTAAATACTATTCCTATTGTGGAATGGAACGATGATGACGAAGGAACTACCGGAAGTTATCTACCCATTCATTCTGTGGCTACGGAAGTTTATAAGCGATTGTTAGATGAAGGCGTCTGCCACGAACAGGCACGTATGGTTCTACCTCAATCAATGTTTTGCGAGTGGGTCTGGTCAGGCTCTCTCTACGCTTTCGCTCGTGTTGTAAACCTCCGTCTAGACCCTCACTCCCAGAGAGAAACTCGAGAAGTCGCCAAGCAAATCGCGGAGTTCCTCCATGCTTTGTTCCCAGTGAGCTACAACGCTCTCTGCAACTAAACCCTCCCCTTAAAATCACAAAGAGGTGCTGATGACCTTTCGGTCAAACCGTAACCCTATGTTCCGCTCAAAGTTCAGCGAGGACATCTTCAATCATAAATACTCACACCAAGACTGCACCACATGGGCAGACCTAGCTAAAGTCCTAGTAGAAGACGTATGCCGGTCAGATATGACAGTCAGCGAAAAGGAGCAGCTGATTAAGTTCATTGAGGACCTTAAGTTTGTCCCCGGTGGTCGGTACATCTACTACGCTGGTAGACGCAACAAATTCTTCAATAACTGCTATCTACTTCGCGCTGAGGAAGACACTCGAGAAGACTGGGCAGACCTAGCTTGGAAAGCTACCAGCTGCCTGATGACAGGCGGCGGTATCGGGATTGATTACTCTGTGTATCGCCAATCAGGTTCCAAGCTAAGTGGAACTGGGGGAGACTCCTCAGGCCCTGTACCTGCAATGAAGCTCATTAACGAGATTGGGCGCAATGTTATGCAAGGCGGCTCCCGTCGCTCTGCAATTTACGCTTCACTGAACTGGAAGCATGGTGATATCGACGAGTTCTTGAACGCTAAGAACTGGAGTAACATGCCAGTGGGTGACACTGGCGCTTCCCTCTCAGATATCAAAGAGAATGACTTCAACTTCTCTGCTCCGTTAGACATGACGAACATCTCAGTTAACTACGACACTGAGTGGCTACAGGAACTCTGGGAGACCGGAGACCACGGTGATGTCTTCAAGGCAAATGTACGCCAAGCACTCATGACAGGTGAGCCGGGGTTCTCATTCAACTTCTTTGATAAGGAGAACGAGACCCTTCGTAACGCATGTACGGAGGTCACCAGCGAAGATGACTCAGACGTATGCAACCTTGGAAGCCTTAATCTTGGACGAATTGAGAACCTCCAAGAACTTAAAGAAGTCACTGACCTCGCTACAAAGTTCCTACTGTGCGGAACGCTACGAGCAGACCTTCCTTATGACAAGGTGCACCGAGTCCGTCAAAAGAACCGACGTTTGGGCTTAGGTCTCATGGGTATCCATGAGTGGCTAATCCAGAGAGGATACAAGTATGAAGTCACCCCAGAGTTACACCAATGGCTCTCAGTATACCGAGGAGTTAGCGACGATACTTCTCGACGTTACGCAGATTACCTCTCAGTTAGCCGCCCTGTGGCTAATCGCGCCATCGCGCCAACGGGCAGTATTGGCATCCTTGCTGGGACAACAACAGGTATTGAGCCTGTCTTTGCAGTCGCTTATCGACGACGCTACCTAAAGTCAGGGAGCAAATGGCACTACCAGTACGTAGTGGACAGCGCCGCTCAGGACCTCATTGATCACTACGGGGTAAACCCGGAGAACATTGAGTCTGCTATTGACCTAGCAGGTGACCCTGAGAGACGCATCAAGTTCCAAGCTGACGTTCAAGACTACGTGGATATGTCTATCTCATCCACGATTAACCTCCCTCAGTGGGGATCAAAGGAAAACAATGAAGATACTGTTGAAGGCTTTGGAGATATCCTCAGCCGCTATGCTCATCGTCTCCGTGGCTTTACTTGCTACCCCGATGGTAGTCGTGGTGGTCAGCCTCTGGTTAGTGTCCCTTACAGTGACGCTGTTGATAAACTTGGCGAAGAGTTTGAGGAACACGTGGCTACGCATGATATCTGCGATATTACCGGACACGGTGGATCGTGCGGCGTCTAAATAGTTGAATCTTAAGGTTAAACAGGGGGTTCATAACCCCTTGTTTTCCTTAGGTTCTTTATTTTCCCCTCATACTGGATGAACCCAATGAAAAAAAGACAATATAAGTCCAATAAGTTACCTATAGTTACACTTGAGTTACTTGAGTACCTAGAGACCATATTCCCAGATCAGTGCCCAGATAAGGGTTCCTCCGTAGAAGACATCTACGTGAAGATTGGGAATGTACAAGTAATCAGGAAACTGAGGTCATTACACGAAGAACACACAAAGAACCCCTTAGGATAACCTCATGTGCACAAGTTCTAAAGCTCCCCCGGCCCCTCAGCCTGCCCCTGAGCCACCGGCTCCCCCGGCAGTGTTAGAGCAAGAGGCCCCAAAGACAATTCAGAAAGCTAACGAAGATGTCACCGCCAAGAAGAAGGGTACTAAAAAGTATCGCACTTCAGCTTTGACCATCAACAGTGATTCTCCCACCACTGGTGTGACGATCCCTACCTAACCATAAGGAAATTCTCTAAATGATGAGCAAGGGTACGTGTAAGTCACGATATGAAAAACTTGCTACAGACAGAGAGATTTACCTCAATCGCGCTCGAGAATGCGCCCGTCTTACCATCCATGCTTTAATGCCTGAGAATGGTCACACGGGTGCCTCGCGCTTGTACACTCCCTACCAGAGCATAGGCGCTCGAGGTGTAAACAACCTCTCTGCTAAACTTATGCTCTCGTTGTTCCCGCCGAACACTCCCTTCTTTCGCTACTCTATTGATGACTACACCTTAGAGGAATTAGCTCAAGACCCTACAGCACGGGCTAAAGTTGAAGAAGCGTTGAACACCAGGGAACGGGCAGTACAAACTGAGATTGAGTCTTCTAGTCTGCGGCCAAAACTAAACGAGACTTTCAAGCAGCTGATCGTCTGCGGCAACGCTCTGGTTACATTCCCCAAAGATGATGGAATGCGTCTGTTCACTATGGACAAATACGTCATCAAGCGCGGTCCGTCTGGCAATGTACTTGAGGTTATCATTAAGGAAGAAATCCATAAGGATGCCCTTCCAGAAGAAATCCTGGAGATTCTACCTAAGAACTCCGATGAAGACGCACTTCCATCAGAGTCCGGTAAAGGCGGCGAGAACGTCTTTGAGTTATTCACCAAGTATTACCGAGACGGTAAGAAGTTTCGTGGATACCAAGAGATCAATGGGATGATTGTCCCTAAATCTGAAGGTGCTTGGGATGTTAAACGCGCTCCCTTCTTGGCACTTACTTGGTCTCTCATTGACGGTGAGGATTGGGCTAGGTCCTACGTAGAGGAATACAAAGGCGACCTAGTGACTGCTGAGGGTCTCTCTCGCGCAGTCGTTGAGGGTGCAGCTGCTTCCTCTAAAGTCCTGTTCTTAGTGAACCCTAATGGTGTCACTGATGAGAAAGACTTGGCTGAATCTGAGAACCTTGATGTTATCACTGGCATGGAACAGGACGTTTCTGTTCTCCAGACACTGAAGGGTTCTGACATGCAGGTCGCACAGAGTGTCCTCCAAGAGACCATCCAGCGGCTCTCATTCGCCTTCCTGTTAAACAGTGCTATCCAGCGTCAGGCTGAACGTGTCACCGCTGAGGAAATCAGACGGATGGCTCAGGAGCTTGAGGATGCACTAGGTGGTAACTTTGCGAACTTCTCACAGGAACTCCAGCTACCTCTCGTGCAACGCACTGAGGACCGCATGGAGAAAGAGAAGCGGCTACCTAAGTTACCTAAAGGTGTTGTCGAACCTCAGATTACCACAGGGCTTGAGGCTCTTGGTCGAGGTCACGATCTAACTAAGATACAAGTGTTCATCAAAGAGGTCATTATGCCTCTCGGTGAGCAAGGCATCAGTCGGTTGAACATTGATGACCTCATCAAACGTGGTGGGACATCTCTGGGCATCGACATGGATGGTCTTGTGAAATCAGCTGAGCAGATCGCTCAGGAGCAACAAGCGGCACAACAAGAAGCCCAGAATGCACAGATGATGGACATGGTTAAGCAAGCAGTAGGCCCAGCAGCTAAAGGCGCTGTGGATGCTGCAACCAAAGGAGCAGAATAAACGTGGTTGAACGTGTAGAAATCAATACAGCAGAGGAAACCTCCGGGCCTACCCTTGAGGAATCCGCTCAGGAACTAGGAATTCTCGATGAGAACGGAAATGAGGTAGATGCGTCTGCACCTACCGAAGAGGAGGCCCCGGTTGCCGCTGAGCGACCTGAGCATATCCCTGAGAAGTTCTGGGACGCTGAGAAGGGCGAGGTGAATATTGAAGCCCTCGCTAAAAGCTACAGTGAACTAGAGAAAGCCAAGTCCTCTGGTAAAGAGGAAGAAGTTGAGACTGAGGGTGAAACCGCTGAGGAAGTGGTGAACAACGCAGGCTTGAACTTTGATGCACTCTCGAGCGAGTTCGCTGAGAAGGGTAGCCTCTCAGAGGCATCCTATAAGTCCCTTGAGGATGCTGGCATTCCTAAATCACTTGTTGATCAGTACATCAAAGGTCAGCAGGCGGTTAGCGCCCAGATCACTAACTCAGTGTACGCTGAGGTAGGCGGTCAGGAAACCTATGAAGAGATGGTTCAATGGGCAGCTGACACCTTCGAGGAAGGCGAGATCGACACGTTCAACTCAGCAGTTACCTCTGGTGATCGCAATCAGATGCTCTTGGCAGTTAAGGGTCTTAAAGCCCGGTACGCAGCTGAGGCAGATGTTGAGCCTGAAACTCAGATCACTGGTAACTCGGCGGCAACTTCAGGTGCTGCTTATGAATCCATGTCGCAGCTACTGGCTGACATGAACGATCCTAAGTATCACAATGACCCAGCGTTCCGCTCCAAGGTCGAACAGAAGTTGGCACGTTCCGACATCATGTAAGCCAAGGAGAGTCTCTCATGGCTCGTGACTACAAAGAAGAATACAGGCGGTACCATTCCAAGCCTGAGCAACGTAAACGCAACGATGCACGTAAAGCTGCTCGTCGCAAGATGGTAAAAAAGCATGGTAAATCCGCCCTAGCGGGTAAAGATATTGACCACAAGGACAGAAACCCCACGAATAATACGCTTAGCAATCTTAGGATTCAAACTCCTTCTAAGAACAGAGGGCGAAACAAATGAAGCAATGTAAGAATTGTGGGACACCGTTTACTCCGAAACACGGTAAAGCAATTCATTGTTCTGATTCATGTCGGAGGGTACACGCATCTCGTAGATATAGAGCCAAGAACCAAGAAGTTATAAACGAACGCCAAGTTGAGTGGCGTAAGAATAATCGTGATATGTACTTGGCTCAAAAGATGAGAGAGCGTGAAAGACTTCTCAACCCTCCTAAGGTTCGTATTGAAGAAGCTAAGGCTGCAATAGCCTCAGTTAAGCATCTTCCAATGGAAGACCGTAAAGAACTCGCTCAGGAGTTACTTCATGACCATTGTATATGTTTTTTCTCCTCATACGTAGAGGATTTTGTTTCCGAAACATTGGAACCAGAACTCTACTAAGTAAACTCTTCGTATGAGAGAGAGGTGATCAACTATCTCCCGCGCTCTGACGGGTTAACCCAGAGATTTGCCCCCTCCCACCTGAGTATTACCGGGAGGGGGCTTTATTGGGATTCCTTCTTAGGAACCCAATGGGGTAGCTCCCCATCCTAAGCTGGTATCACTCCGCAATACTCATGAGACTACAGTGATACTTTAAGAAGCCCCTTCGGGGATAACTTCCAAGAGTTCCTAAAGTCTGTGGGTGATTTGCACTACAAACAAATCATCTTCATACATTAAGGAACCATTATTATGGCTCGTACTTTTTCTAGCACCAACGCTGGTGTCCCGGCAGG
>Ga0255768_10004357_pt1 | contig 13845 bp, 11 predicted proteins | sample 071ome_33_FD_179983 | JGI IMG/M metagenome (GOLD analysis project Ga0255768, IMG submission 179983) | Coastal salt marsh microbial communities from the Groves Creek Marsh, Skidaway Island, Georgia - 071412AT metaG (version 2) | ecosystem: Environmental > Aquatic > Marine > Intertidal zone >...
CTAAATCGATTCCAATGACTTGAATATACATAGTGGTTCGCCTCTTTTGAGTTGCTTCACCCCTAGCTTAGTTGCCAGGGAGTGAGGCGGACCATCTAATTAAGGCCAGTTAAACTGGCCTTTTTTATGTCTGAAGATATTAGGTTGTGGTTTGTTGGTTCTAACCTAATAATCCGAATGTCAGAATATTAAGGAATGAACGTTCATCGTTGGAGTGAACGTCTTCGATAATAAGTTGCTGATTATCGTCCAGCATTCCGTAGTCCGGGTAGTTGCTGACCAGTACTTTTAGGGTGTCATCAGCCAGATCCTGAAGGCCCAGTTTTTGGTAGGACTCAACCATGATGGCGAGACCTTCTGGTACAACACTGCTTCCCTGGAAGCGGGTCACGATGAACTGTCCACGGTTCGCTGCTGCAGCAAAGGCTTGTCTGCGGATCAGATAGCGAGCTGCAAAGACTTCATGGCGAGCCAGGTAATCTCTAAGGTGGATCATGCGTTGACGGGCATCAATGGCATAAGGGCTGCTTGGGAATTTAACAATCAGTTCATTGAGCTCGCGATAGGAGTCTTCCATGATAGCCATGTCCCGTTCCGCTCGATCAATCGCAACGAAACTGTCAAAGAATCCTCGAGTCATGTAGTAAGTTGAAAGGCCGCGAACATAATAGGCGTAGTCAACTTTCGTATGGCGAGGGTGCAGACGAATGAAACGTTCAGCGGTGGCGTGGGCGTTGGTGTAGTCATCCAATGCCATGTAGTTATACATGAGTTCAAGCTTGGCTTGTTCTGCATAGCGGCCGAACGGATAGTAGTTTTCCAATGCTGAAAGTTCTTTCAGGGCTTGGAAGTGTTGTTCCGAGTCCATTAGCTCTTGAGCGTTGCTGTAATATTCAAGCTCAGATTTTTCTGGCTCATCCGGCTTTTTTTCGTCGCTGGCACAGCCGGCTAATAAAGAAAGTAAAAGGGCAATAAAAGTGAATCTTTTTAACATCATAGGTAAGCAGTAGATATAATAGAGTTAAGAGCAGCATTTAAGCATACATCAGCAATGGGTTACAGAGATTTGAACGACATTTTTGATGATATTAAATGAGTTGTATGAGATCGAATGCAGTAAGGAAAAATAACCGGATATGTCCCGTCAAATTTCAGAATCACAGGTGGTCCCAGAATCAATGGCTGGTCAGCGAGTTGATCAGATTGCCTCGCAATTGTTTGGTGAGTATTCACGTTCCCGTATTCAGGGCTGGATCAAATCAGGCGAGCTTAAAATTGATGGTAAGCAATTAAAGCCAAAAGAAAAACTCTGGGGCGGTGAGCAGCTTTTACTGGAGGCCATGCTGGAAGATGTTAATCAGTGGAAGGCTGAGAATATCCCTCTGGATATCGTCTACGAAGATGAAGATATTCTGGTGGTGAATAAGCCGGTTGGTTTGGTTGTGCATCCCGCTGCAGGTCATTATGACGGCACTTTGTTGAATGCCTTGCTCTATCACTATCCGGGGATTGAAGTAGTTCCTCGTTGTGGCATTGTTCATCGTCTTGATATGGATACCTCGGGTTTAATGGTGGTAGCGAAAACCATTGAGGCTCAGAATGACTTGGTTGATCAGTTGCAGAGTCGCGAAATGGGTCGTGAATACGAAGCGGTAGTTCAGGGGGTTATGACTGGAGGTGGGGCAGTCGATGAGCCGATTGGTCGTCATCCGGTGAATCGTAAGAAACAAGCGGTTATTCCAACAGGGAAACCTGCGGTAACGCATTATCGAGTGTTGGAGAGATTCGGTCATCACACACATCTTCGTTTGAAGTTGGAGACCGGTCGCACACACCAGATTCGAGTCCACATGTCGCACCTTGGATATCCGTTGGTTGGCGACTCGGTTTATGCTGGTCGTCAGAAAGTGCCAAAAGGCGCATCAGAGCCGTTACTTGAAATGTTGAGAGGTTTTGGCAGGCAAGCATTGCATGCAAAACGTTTGGAGCTATTTCATCCAATCACTGGTGATGAAATGGAGTGGGAAATTGATCTACCTGAAGACATGGTCTCGCTGTTAGCGTGTTTGTCTGAGGAAGATGCTGGATAACAAAAGAGCGTATCATGAGTGATAAACACGCAGCGAATAAGCAAGAAAGTATCATCTGGGCCGACTGGCCTGCTCCTGCTCATGTGAAGGCTTGTGTTAGTACGCGTCATGGCGGTTTCAGTTCTGCTCCCTATGCGTCTCTTAATATGGGGGATCATGTTGGAGATGAACCGTCGTTAGTGATTAAGAACCGAGCTAAGTTTTTACACTTGGCAGGTTTGCGTACCGTTGGTCAGTGGCTGCATCAAGTTCATGGTGTACATGTGGTTGATGCAAAAGATGACGGTAAGGTGCGCGAAGGTGATGCGGTTATGACAGATAAACCGAATTTGCCATGTGTAGTGATGACGGCCGATTGTCTGCCAGTTTTTTTTACTGATAAGCAAGGTTCGAAAGTAGCGGTCTCCCATGCCGGATGGCGAGGCTTGGCGGCGGGCGTGCTTGAGGAAACCATAGAAGGAATGGGGTTACCGCCTGATCAGTTGATGGCTTGGCTTGGGCCTGCGATCAGTCGTCATTACTTTGAAGTGGGGTCTGAGGTTCGTCGTGAATTTGTCGATCATGATTTGGCTGCTGACTCTGCATTCCAGCCTGATTATCACTCGCGAGGTAAATACTTTGCTGACTTGTATAAGTTGGCTCGAATCCTGCTCGAGCATGCAGGTCTTGGCGGGATTTATGGCGGGAATTATTGCACTTGGCACGATGATCGTTTCTTTTCATATCGAAAAGAAGGCGCGACCGGACGCATGGCATCGATGATCTGGATCAAAAAATAGTTCTGTTGTTTCTTTCTATCTCTTGAAACCCATCTAAATTGTCCTTATCTATTTTGTTAAGAGCGTTTGCTCAGGCATAGTTAACGCTGTGCTTTGTCGTAGATATAAGCTGTTTACGTCCTATTCAAACCCTTGTTGTATCCAAAGAGGCTTGATCTAACGTAGAAGCTTCCAAAGAGGACTTATTCGTTATGCGAATTGATCGTTTAACCAGTAAATTACAAATGGCGCTATCGGATGCGCAGTCGCTCGCTATTGGGCGAGATCATAATTTCATTGAGCCTGTCCATCTGGTGCATGCCTTGTTACAGGATGCGCAGAGTTCCCTGGGGCCTGTGATTCAAAAGGCAGGTGGTGATCTTGCTGCGATCAAAGAAGGGATCGAAACCCAACTTCAACAACTTCCTACCATTTCCGGCAGTGATGGCGATGTCCATATGTCGAATGATATGGGTCGTCTACTTAATCGTGCGGATAAATTCGCTCAACAGAAAAGCGATCAATACATCTCCAGTGAGTTGGTGTTGTTGGCCGGCCTAGAAGATAAAGGTCGTTTAGGTGAGATATTAAGAAAATCAGGCTTATCCCAAGAGTCTTTATCAAAAGCGATTGAAGATATTCGCGGAGGTGAATCAGTGCAAAGTCCGGAAGCAGAAGATCAACGCCAGGCGCTTGATAAGTATACGGTTGATTTGACTGAGAAGGCTGAAGCAGGGCAGTTGGATCCTGTGATTGGTCGGGATGATGAAATTCGAAGAACAATTCAGGTCTTGCAGCGTCGTCGCAAGAATAACCCCGTTTTGATTGGTGAGCCGGGTGTCGGTAAAACCGCTATTGTTGAAGGTTTAGCTCAGCGCATCATTAATAATGAAGTGCCTGATGGTCTAAAAGATAAACGTGTGCTTTCACTGGACATGGGGGCTCTGGTGGCAGGGGCTAAATACCGGGGTGAATTCGAAGAACGTTTGAAAGCAGTACTGAATGAATTGTCCAAACAAGAAGGGCAAATCATTCTGTTCATCGATGAATTGCATACCATGGTTGGCGCAGGCAAAAGTGAAGGCTCAATGGATGCTGGTAACATGCTTAAGCCGGCGTTGGCCCGAGGCGAATTACACTGTGTAGGTGCGACTACGCTGGATGAATATCGTCAGTACATTGAGAAGGACGCAGCATTGGAACGTCGTTTCCAGAAAGTGCTGGTTAATGAGCCGACAGAAGAAGACACTATTGCCATTCTTCGAGGCTTGAAAGAGCGTTACGAAGTGCATCACGGCGTTGAAATTACTGATTCAGCGATTATTGCCGCGTCCAAATTATCTCACCGTTATATTGCCGATCGTCAGTTACCTGATAAAGCCATCGATTTAGTGGATGAGGCTGCGAGTCGAATTCGCATGGAAATTGATTCCAAGCCTGAAAATCTTGACCGTCTTGATCGTCGTTTGATTCAGTTGAAGATCGAAGCAGAGGCATTAAAGAAAGAAAGCGATCCAGCGTCTAAAAAACGTCTCGAGGAGTTGATGAATACCATCAATAACGTCCAAAAAGACTATGCGGATTTGGAAGAAGTATGGTTGGCTGAAAAAGCTACGTTGCAAGGTGAGCATCAGATTAAAGCTGATCTTGAAAAAGCGCGCATCGATATGGATACCGCAAGAAGAAGTGGTGATCTGACGCTCATGTCTGAGCTGCAGTATGGAACCATTCCTATGCTGGAAAAAGAGCTTGAACGAGCGAATGAAGCTCAGGCTCAAGAAAAGACGTTATTAAGAAATCGCGTGACAGAAGAAGAGATCGCAGAAGTGATTTCTCGCTGGACGGGGATTCCTGTTGCCAAGATGTTGGAGGGTGAGCGCGAAAAGCTTTTGCGTATGGAAGAGGCCTTGCACGAACGATTGGTTGGGCAAGATGAAGCGGTTATTGCTGTTTCAAATGCGGTTCGTCGTTCACGCGCAGGCCTTGCTGATCCTAATCGTCCAAATGGCTCATTCTTGTTTCTTGGTCCAACGGGTGTAGGTAAAACCGAGTTATGTAAATCCTTAGCTTCTTTCTTGTTTGATACCGAAGAAGCCATGGTTCGCATTGATATGTCAGAATTCATGGAGAAGCATTCGGTAGCCCGTTTGATTGGTGCGCCTCCGGGGTATGTGGGATATGAAGAGGGTGGTTATCTAACAGAAGCGGTACGTCGTAAGCCTTATTCGGTTCTGTTATTGGATGAAGTGGAAAAGGCTCATCCAGATGTGTTCAATATTTTGCTGCAGGTGTTGGAGGATGGTCGTTTGACGGATGGGCAGGGCAGAACGGTCGATTTCCGGAATACTGTTATTGTGATGACGTCTAATCTGGGGTCTGAGGTGGTACAAGGGCGCACTGATGAGTTGGATTATGAAGAAATGAAGAATCTGGTTATGGATGTGGTTGGTCAGCATTTCCGTCCTGAGTTTATTAACCGTATTGATGAGACGGTGGTGTTCCATGCGTTAGGTCGTGATCAGATTTCCGGTATTGCGAGTATTCAGTTGGATCGGTTGTATCAACGTTTGGCTGAGCGCGAGATGAAGATGGAGTTGTCTGATCAATTGATGTCTACCATCTGTGAGGCTGGCTTTGATCCTGTTTATGGTGCACGGCCGTTGAAGCGTGCAATTCAACGTTACATTGAGAACCCATTGGCTGAAGCTTTATTAGGAGGAGCGTTTGTTCCTGGGGATGTTATTAAGGCAGATGTAGTTGATGATCAAGTGACGTTTAAAAAGTGAGTTAACTGATGTGCATTAAAAAAGGCCGCTTAGCGGCCTCAGGCTGCTGACAAAGTTCAACAGTTCAAAAACGCCCAAATTTAGATTCAAAAAGTGTTCAAATAGGGCCATTTCTTAAATCTTTTAATGTTTTTGGAATGCTTTTTCTTAGTGAGAATGGCAATCATAAAAAACATGGGGGTTTATCAACACTCTGAGGCCGCTTAGCGGCCTTTTTTAATGGTTAGACGTTTTGAAATTATGCTGCTGGCGCTAGCGCTTCATCTGCTTGCTCGGCGGCAGTGTCTACCTCTTTAGGTGCAGCTGTTTTGACTGCTTGAGGGTTTTCGTCCTTTATGAATTTGATGGCATCTTTAACACTTTGCTTTGGATGCTCTTCCATTGGGACGTGTCCAACACCTGGATAGATGATTGTCTGGGTGTTTGTAATATCACGCTCCCAATGAGGGATCTGAGTGATTGGTACCCACTTGTCAGCCTCTCCCCACATTAACAGGGTTGGGGCAGTGATTTGGTTAAATGGAAACTGTTCTTTTCCAGGCTTGCTCTTTTCGTAGATCAGTTTAAGTACTTCGGCATACGATTTACGGTTTTCCTTACCCATACTTAATTGGATATAGCGTTTCATATGCTCCGGCCTAATACGAGTTTTGTCGCCGTAAACTTCTTCAACGTTCATGGAGATTAACCAAGGTGGAACGACTTTCTTCGACATGTGCCAGATGCCTGGCATGTTCGCCATCTTGATCGCCCAAGGTACCTCTTGAGGATATGCGACGGGATCGAGCAAGATCAGCTTGGATACGCGGTCAGGGTAAGTCGATGCATAGTGTGCGCTGAAATAACCGCCGAGAGAGTTACCGGCAAGAGTAAAGTTATCCAGCTCAAGCATATGTGTGAAGCTGTTTAAGAAAGTAATGAATTCGTCTTTATCGTATCTCATTTCGTCCGTAAGGGGGCCTGTTACTCCAAAACCTGGCAGGTCCATGCGGATAACTCGATAATTCTTTTTCAGTTCTTGAGTCCAGTCATCCCAAGTGTGCAGGGAGGATAGTATGCCGTGCAGAAGAATGATGGTCTGGCCTTCACTCTTGCCTTCATCTTTGTAATGAACGCGGAGGCCTTTGTAGGCATACCATTTGGAATCATCATCGGTGTATTTTTCCGTGATGTCTTCTTTACTGAGGGTGCCAAAGCCCATGGCATGTATGCCTGAAGGGCTGGCTTTCATGGCAGGGCCAAAGCTTGAACAGCCGCTTGCTATGAAAACAGTAAAGAGAAGTAAAAGTGCTATTTGGATTCGTTTTGCTAGTTCTTTTGTCATGTCGTGGCTCCTTCGAAGCAGCCTGTTATTTTTATAAGAGGAAATCATAACCAAATTTGATGCGAATCCGTTAGCCGTAAATTGGCTAACGGTGCACATTTCTGAGAAGAGACAGTAAAGAATTGAAAAAAATGGTCAAGTGATGGGCGGATTGCCCCAGAATAATGTCACTTAATTACATTTGTCTGCGATGTTCTTTTTAAGGTCGCTGATTTGTTTCTGGCGCTGTTCTTCTGTCAGCATGACAACGCTGCCGTCTTTATTTTTTTGCTTGATTTGGTTTTTGGCAATCATTAAGTCGAGGCGGCCTTTGATCGTTTTGCAATATTCGGCCAGCTCTTCAGCGTCGTATACTGTTGTACCTTCTCCGGTGTTTTGTTCGGCTTGTGGTTTTGGCTTCTCCCCTGGTGCCATTTTGGCGGCCGGGCCTGATGGTCTTCCCGAAGTATGTACCGTAGTAGATTGATGGCTATGGGATGGTTTATTGCCGTAATGTGTGGTTCCGTTTTCGTCCACCCACTTGTAAAACGTTTCGCTGGTGGCCGACTGGCTGAATCCAGCAAGGCAGCTTATTAACACTGCTAACTGTAGGGTCTTTGGCTTTGTCATGTCAGATTTCTCAGAAAAATTTTGTATAGATTACTTTAAACTAAAAAAATTACCGTATAAGTCAAGTGTAAAGTCTTTCATCTATTGACTTTAGTACGAGTGATGTCAAAATATCCAGCCCTAATATGAGTCAGGATAATCAGGTAACCCCTGAATCAAACCTCATCGGTGCATAAGCAATAGCCGCATAGCTTATGTAACACGTCTCCAATCCTGTTTTTGGTCAACCACTAAAAACTTAGGATACAACGCCAAAAAAGCGTTATCGGAGCAACTTTAACGGCCTAATCTGCTGTGTAAGTTTTGCTCTGTTAATGTGGTATGTCTGATTGAATCCGCTACTGGCGTTAGCGGCAAATTGTTTATAATACGTGCAAATGGCACATATCTATTTTAGAGGACTCAAAGGTGGAATTACTTTCCGGCGGAGATATGCTGATTCGTGCTCTTAAAGACGAAGGCATAGAGTATATTTATGGTTATCCGGGCGGTGCAGCCCTGCATATTTATGATGCTTTGTATCGTCAGTCTGATGTGAAGCACGTGCTCGTCCGTCATGAGCAAGCTGCAACACACATGGCTGATGGTTATGCACGCGCTTCCGGTAAAGCGGGCGTTGTACTTGTAACATCTGGACCTGGTGCGACAAACACTGTGACGGGTATTGCAACAGCATACATGGATTCAATTCCAATGGTTGTTTTGTGTGCTCAGGTTCCTACGCATTTGATTGGTGAAGATGCGTTCCAGGAAACGGATATGATTGGTGTATCACGACCAATTGTTAAGCACAGCATGTCTGTTAAAAGTCCTCAGGAAATTCCTGAAATAATCAAAAAAGCATTTTTTATTGCGCAGTCTGGCCGTCCAGGTCCTGTTGTTGTCGATATTCCAAAGGATATGACGCTTCCAAATGAGCGTTATGAATATGAATATCCATCTAAAGTTAAGCTGCGCTCATACAGTCCTGCTGCTAAAGGCCATACAGGTCAAATTAAGAAAGCAGTTGACATGATTTTTGAAGCCAAGCGTCCTGTTATCTATGCAGGTGGTGGTGTCATTCTTGGTAAAGCCAGTGATCAGCTAACTGGATTAGCTAAATTATTGGATGTGCCTGTAACCAATACGCTGATGGGCTTGGGTGCTTACCCGGCTACTGATCGTCAGTACGTTGGTATGTTGGGTATGCATGGTACCTATGAAGCTAACATGACTATGCATCACAGTGACCTTATTATTGCTATCGGTGCGCGTTTTGATGATCGTGTAACCAATAACACAGCTAAGTTCTGTCCAAATGCGAAAATCGTTCATGTAGATATCGATCCTGCATCCATTTCAAAAACCGTTGATGCGCATGTGCCGATTGTAGGTCCGGTTGATCAGGTGCTGGATGAGATGCTTGAGCTTGTTAAAGCATCCAAGAAAGAGATTGATAAAGAAGCGTTGGTAGGTTGGTGGCGTCAGGTTGATGAGTGGAAAGCTTATCACGGCATGCGCTACAACACGGAAAGCGAGTTCATTAAGCCTCAGCAAGCGGTTGAGATGCTTTATAAGGTTACAAATGGCGATGCGTATGTAACGTCTGATGTTGGTCAGCACCAAATGTTTGCTGCCCAGTATTATAAGTTTGATAAGCCTAATCGTTGGATTAACTCCGGTGGTTTAGGGACTATGGGCTTCGGTCTTCCTGCTGCTATGGGTATCAAGATGAATTACCCGGAAAATGAGGTGGTTTGTGTAACCGGTGAAGGTAGTTTCCAAATGAATATTCAGGAGCTGTCTACTTGTAAGCAGTATAACCTTCCAGTAAAAATTCTGAACCTGAATAACCAGGCGCTAGGTATGGTTAAACAGTGGCAGGATTTGAACTATGAATCGCGCCATGCGCATTCATACATGGAGTCTCTACCAGATTTTCAGGCGTTGATTGAGGCTTATGGGCATGTAGCAATGCGTGTTGAAAAGCTATCTGATCTTGAGGCTGCAATGGAAGAAGCCTTTGCGATGAAAGATCGTCTGGTATTTATGGATGTAATGGTAGATCCAACGGAACACGTATATCCAATGCAGGTTCCAACAGGTTCTATGAGGGATATGATGCTAAGTAAGACGGAGCGTACCTAATGAGACACATTATTTCAGTATTGCTGGAGAATGAGCCGGGTGCATTGTCTCGCGTTGTAGGTTTGTTCTCTCAAAGAAACTATAACATTGAAACATTGACGGTGGCGCCAACGGAAGATCCTACGCTTTCTCGTTTGACTGTAACGACAGTTGGTTCGGATCGCGTTATTGAGCAGATTACCAAGCAGCTAAATAAGCTGGTGGAAGTTGTTAAGTTGGTCGATCTGACGGAAGGTGCGCACGTTGAGCGTGAGTTGCTGTTGATTAAAGTTCGAGCTTCTGGAGCTCAGCGTGCAGAAATCAAGCGTACGGCAGATGTTTTCCGTGCTCAGATTATTGATATGACACCTTCTGTATACACCATTCAGGTGGTGGGTACGTCAGATAAGCTGGATGCTTTCATTCAGGCGATTGGTAATGCTTCTGTGCTTGAAGTAGTTCGCTCTGGTGTATCCGGCATTGCGCGCGGTGAAAAGGTCTTGGGCCTTTAATTCGTTCGGAAAATAATCCGTTTGGCGTTATTTTGAGCAGTAAGCTGACGTCAGGCAAAAAAGACTATACAATGCCGGGCTTTTAAAGCTCGGCGACTAAATTTAATCGAGGAATACCATGCAAGTTTATTACGATAAAGACTGTAACATCGACATCATCAAAGGTAAGAAAGTTACTATCGTTGGTTACGGTTCTCAGGGTCATGCACACGCATGTAACCTAAAAGATTCTGGTGTTGATGTAACTGTTGCTCTTCGTGCAGGTTCATCTTCTATTGCTAAAGCAGAAGCTCATGGTCTTAACGTTATGGACAATGTTGCTGCAGCAGTAGCTCAAGCAGACCTTGTTATGATTCTGACTCCAGACGAGTTCCAGTCTCAATTGTACAAGCAAGACATTGAGCCAAACCTGAAAGAAGGTGCTACGTTAGCTTTCGCTCACGGCTTCGCAATTCATTACAACCAGATCGTTCCTCGTAAAGATCTAGACGTAATCATGATCGCTCCTAAGGCGCCTGGTCACACTGTACGTTCTGAGTTCGTTCGTGGCGGTGGTATTCCTGACCTTATTGCTATCTTCCAAGATGCTTCTGGTCAAGCGAAAGACGTTGCTCTTTCTTATGCATCAGGCGTTGGTGGTGGTCGTACTGGTATCATCGAAACTACGTTCAAAGACGAAACTGAAACTGATTTGTTTGGTGAGCAGGCTGTTCTTTGTGGTGGTGCTGTTGAGCTTGTTAAAATGGGCTTCGAAACTCTTACTGAAGCTGGTTACGCTCCAGAGATGGCATACTTCGAATGTTTGCATGAATTGAAATTGATCGTAGATCTAATGTTCGAAGGTGGTATCGCGAACATGAACTACTCAATCTCTAACAACGCTGAGTACGGTGAGTACGTAACAGGTCCTCGCGTAATCAACGAAGAGTCTCGTAAAGCAATGCGTGCGGCTCTTAAAGATATTCAAGACGGTGTTTATGCGAAGAAATTCATCTTGGAAGGTCAGTCTAACTACCCAGAGATGACAGCATGGCGTCGTAACAACGCTGCTCACCCAATCGAGCAGGTTGGTGGTAAGTTGCGTGAAATGATGCCTTGGATCGCAGCGAACAAGATCGTTGACCAAGAGAAGAACTAAGTTCTGATTCTTTGGTAAGAAAGCGCGGTTTTTACCGCGCTTTTTTTTTGTCTGATGAAAATTGCTACTTCTTTCATTGGCTTGTCATCTAAATTTCCCTAAAATTAGCGGGTTATTCATCGGGATTAGAATTATGTCTAAGATAGAAGATCAAAAAGAAAATCAGGTGACTGAGTCCGGCACTTCATCTGCTGCAACAGAAGAGTCTCAGGAAACGGTGAAGAAGGCTCGTCATAAAGGGTTTTATCTGTTGCCAAATATGTTTACTACAGCGGCATTGTTTTCAGGGTTTTACGCAGTAGTGGCTTCAATGAATGGTCATTTTGAAAAGGCTGCCATTGCAATCTTTGTTGCCATGATTCTAGATGGTTTGGATGGCCGAGTAGCTCGTTTGACGAATACCCAGAGTGAATTCGGTGCTCAATACGATAGTTTGTCGGATATGGTTGCCTTTGGTATGGCACCGGCATTAGTTGCCTTTACCTGGTCATTGCAATCGCTTGGGCAGGTTGGTTGGGTCGCTTCTTTTGTATTTGTGGCCTGCGCTGCTTTACGCTTGGCGCGATTTAATACTCAGATTGATGTGGTGGATAAAAAGTACTTTATTGGTCTGGCAAGTCCGGCTTCAGCAGCGATTGTTGCTGGTATGATTTGGACGTATGCGGAAAGTGGTGTGAATGGAACGGATATCTCCTGGTTTGCGGCTATTGTGGTAGCAACGGCTGGAATTTTGATGGTCAGTAATGTTCGTTACACCAGCTTTAAGGACTTTGATTTAAAGAATAAGGTGCCTTTCATTGCTTTGATCTCAATGGTTCTGATTATTGCGTTGGTATCTTTAGATCCTGCACGAGTGCTTTGGGTTGGTTTTATGATTTACGCAGCGTCGGGGCCTGTAATGATGCTGATTGATAAGCGCAAGTCCAGTTAGGATTCTAATGCGGTGGTTGTAAAGGCGAGCTTAGTGCTCGCCTTTTTTATTGGTAAAACACGACAATGTAATGAAAAAAACATGAGGTGTCTCAAAAGACCAAGGAATAGTCCTTTTATTTTAAGGATGTTTTGAGTATTTACTCTAATATGATCAAAAAAAGAACAATAAAAAGAGATCGATTATGAGTAGTAAACCGTTCAAATCTTGTATTGCTTGTTGTTTAGGTGTCTTTTGGCTTAATGCGCAGGCAGAACTAATGCCTTTAGATGATGCTTCGCTTTCGGAATATACCGGGCAAGCGTTTATCACCATCGATGAGCCTGAATCTGTAACTCAGGGATCTACGACGTATAAGTACACTCGTATTAATCTAGGGATGGATATCGAAACCATTCTCAATATCGATGAGTTGGTTTTGGGGCGTTATGATGATCCCCGAGATGTGACTAACTCAGGTGCAGATATCGATATGCGTGATGTGGCGCTTGGTAAGTACTTTAATCCTCATGATTACTATGAGGTTAATCGAAGTGGCGACATTGTTTACGGTCGAGATGGTTTGCCAAAGCCTGATCCGGATAAGTTTCCAATAAACCCTGAAACGGGTGCTCAGTTCACTATGTCGGATGCGGGAGCTCCGATGCCGTTTGAAATCAATGATCCTTATATTGAATTTGCTTTTAAAGAAGAGGGTGGTGTTCGAAGTGTCGCTGGTTTTAGATTGGGCTTTGGTGGTGCTAAAGGTGCATTTTCAACCGATATTGCTTCTTTAAGTGGAAATCTGGATGTGACTATTCAGGATGATGCTTCTGCATTGGCATCTCAGGATCCTGATGGATTTTTTGGTGTTTTGTTGAAATATCTGGGGCCTGTGTTGTTGGGTGATAGTGATGTTTCCGCCAGAGCGATTTTGCAGCAGGGGCCTGATGATCCTAATCCAGGTCAGGCCTTGGATTATCGTGCAACTCATATTGGGATTGAAGATGGTACAAACTTCAGGGTGGATGCATCGGATGTGAATGGCTTTAATTGGTTCTTATTGAATGTTGCAATTGGTTTGTTTGCGCCATCAGATGCGCAGGCTGAAATCACGGATTGTAGTGATACAGACCAATGTTCTGGTTCAGGTGGTCTGATTGATTTGCATACTCAGGGTTGTGATCTGATTGGTATTGAAACCTGTTTCCCTCTATCTAAGTATCAGACTTTGGATGTAGGTAATGGTGATCGTGCTCGAGGTATGTTTTTAGGTGCTCAAACAGAAGATTTGCCATGGAGGACTGATGTGTTTGTTCCAGTTGATCCAGATAATCCGCTGACGGAAGGTGAATATGTTGAGGGGTTAATGACAGCGGGTAAGGGTTTTTATTTAAATATTCCAACGGGGGGTATTAACCTGGACTTGAAAGAGGCTGTGAATAATGGATTGCCTCGTCATGCAACGCGCTATACGGATGCAAGTCTAGGTTTGTTCTAATTCTTAGTTGCTTGTTGATCTTTCAAAGCATATTTGGCGAGCATGGCTCGCCTTAATGAGATGGTTCCCCTCCCTTCAGGGTCTAATCTGAAGGGAAGCAAAAAAGGAGAA
>Ga0255768_10004365_pt1 | contig 13831 bp, 4 predicted proteins | sample 071ome_33_FD_179983 | JGI IMG/M metagenome (GOLD analysis project Ga0255768, IMG submission 179983) | Coastal salt marsh microbial communities from the Groves Creek Marsh, Skidaway Island, Georgia - 071412AT metaG (version 2) | ecosystem: Environmental > Aquatic > Marine > Intertidal zone > Salt...
ACCTTAATCATGGACCCTTAGGTGGACCTCCTTGCATTCTACCCCAATTTGAATCATAAAATTTCTTTTGATTCATAACACTCTTTAATTTTTGCCCTGGTCCTCTTAAATCCACATGGGGTAAAGATTTTAGATCTGGTCCAACAAAGGTACTCTTTAATGGAGCAATTTGTTCTTGGAATTGTTTGAATGTTTTCATTATGCCAATGCCCCCTTTCCTTTTTTGAAGAAGTTTTTAATTTGCCTTTCCATTGGTGTCTTCCAGATGTCTATAACTGTAGGCATAGGAACTGGTGGAATTGGTGGATCTGGCCAAGATCTAATTTTATGTTTTCCACTAGGACTGTAAATCATTCCATCCTTTTCTGGAAATCTGGGTCTTGAATTTGGCAGTTCCACCTTACCGAGTGGAACTGCATCTTCACTAAACTGTTTGAAGGTTTTCATCTTAGGCAAATGCGATGGTTCTGATGTCTCTAAACAGTGGAACATTAGATTGATTGCTTGTGGTGCAAACAATCTTGATCACATATCCAGTAAACTGCTCAAGGTTATCGATAGAGTACTCATGCTCAAGGTAATCAATGCTGGTCAAACTTGGGGGAACAAGTGCGTTTGGATGACCAGTGTTGTTTGTGGGATCAATGACTACATCACCGATACCATCACCATCATTATCAATCAGATTTTCATATCCAGGGAACAGTTCATAAGTTTGATCAATTTCACTGGAGTCTGCTCTGACCAATTTATACATCACTCTGATGTCAGCATCAGATGGTCTAACTGCCGTCAGGAGAACTCTCAGACCACTTGCAGGTTGTCTCAGGTCAACTCTACGAGAAACATAAACTGCGGTATGTGGATCTTCCTCATCAGTGCTAATTCTGGGATCAGTTACATAATCAATTCCAGGATCATTAATTCTATTAGAGAGGAGTGTGAAGTTCGCAACATCAAGGTTGATATAAGGAGAAGAGTAGTTGCTGGAAGACTGGAACTCAACACCGAATGTAAGAGACTTGTTTCTTGGCAGATCAGTTGTTCTTGCATCTTCGTTAACCTTAGATGCGATCATTCTAGGTGTAGAAAGTTCGTTGATTGTGTTAATTCCAACGGGTTCAAATCCTTGATCTAAGAAAGATACTTCAGTTCCATCAACACTGGTCGCAGAGACCGTCCTGAGAGAAGCAGTAACACTTGTGTTTTGTCCAGGTGTTACAAGTTCAAACTGAGGAGCAATGTAGTTGAACTGGACGTTTCTAGATGCCTCTACAGAGTTTCCACCAACCAGTGAATTGGTTGTGAAGGAAAGTTGTGGTTCTGCATTAGAGACATCATCAGTATCTCTATTAGATCTGTCAATTTGAACATAGTAATTATCAATATCTCTTGCAAGAGTTCCAATATCATGGGTTTTATTAATTCTTCTCAAAGAAACACCATTGAGTTCATACTTAAGTGCTTGATCATTAATGCGATGAATTGTAGTTACAGTGCTATCAACACCTCTTTGCAGAATACCAACAGATCCAACACCAACAGAATCATATGCAATGATTTCGTTGTTGACTCTAAGATATCCAGTATTTGCAGCACCAACTGCAATACCTTCAAATGTATCTAATCCAGTGGTGCTGCCAAGAGAAATGATAGAGTCATTAACACCAAGTTCACCAGACAATGTATTGACTGGGGTATTTGGTTTGACTTTAGAAAGTGTTACTTTGTTGTTGGCAGCATACATTCCGTGTGCATACTGACTTACGGACATCCAAGAACCATCATTAACATCTCCACCAGTTACATTTGTAGAAGTAACATTGGATCCAGAATACAAGGAATTTCCAGAATCAAAGTAAGAAAGTGCTGCTCCGACGGGGAACTCTTCACCCTGAACATTTGTCAGATAAAGTGTATCGATACCCCAGAGATCTTCAATTGTAATTACGGCACCATCACCAAATCCACTGATTTCGGAGGTGGTAAGACCAACGGTATCACCAGCAACATATCCAGAACCAGAAGAAGCAACCGAGACCGCAGTAACATTGCTGATACCCATACCAACGGTGACATTCAGTGTCAGTCCAGTTCCATTGCTATTGATGTTGAAAGTAGAAACTGGGTTGGATGGAGTTCCATATCCAGTGCCACCAGTAAATACTCCGACACCAGTAGTATTAACTGGACCACCTTGCTGCTCAACAAATCCGAAGTTATAACCCTTGGTCGATGCGGTTACTTTTCTACCAATCGCAAGTGTAGAAATTCCACTAGCACCGTTAGAGAATGTCTCAATACCAACGGTCAGTTTTCTTGGATATGTCTCGATAGCATCAGCATCCAAGAGGCTAGATCCACCATTTGTCAGATCAAGTTTTGGATTATAGAAGTATGCAGTTCCAGCATCGGATGTAAAGTTCGCACGGTAGAGTTTGAAAGTCATGTCCTCATACTGAGAGGCACTCCAAATAGAACCGTTCTGGGACTTGAACAGTGAACCCATCGAATACTGAGTGCTGTAGATAACACCAGTCGCAGCAGGAAGTTGACTTGCGTTTACAGTCTTCTTGCCCATTTCAGCAACCCAGACTTCATACTGATCAGTGTCAGCAAGAAGAACCACAGCATACTCTAAGTTTGGTTCAAGATATACGGGGGATGGGAACTTGATGTTAGTAGCAACAGAAGCATCTCTCGATGTTGTAATTTCACTTGGCTTGACCAGGGTTCTTGCCCAGGGTTGAGCAAGTGTTGTAGTTGGTGTGCCAAGTTCCATAGTGCGAAGTTGGACTTCACAAGGAATATTTCCAGGATCCTTGTTAGCAAAGAATACATCAACAGAAGTGATGAATACACCCTCGTTCTCTACAAGGAAGGACTGTGCCAGAGGATCATAGAAGATAGCAGTTACTCTCTGCCTTACGATGGTTCTTCCGTTTGCAGTGTAATTAGTTTCTGCTGTAGAAATCAGTTTGCTGCCAGGAAGTGGTTCGGCATTGGTAATGCTATTGCTGAGTTTATACTCCTTGGTTCCAGTAGTAACACGAACTGTTGGTGCAGGAGTTGTGTTGGGATCTCTAAGGAAGAAGCATCCGAGAAGATCACCACCATTGTCACTGACAAGTCTTACGTCAGAAACGTCTGCCTGAGCACCACTGTTCTGCCCAACCAGTCTCATTCCAGTTGCAATTCTACCAGAGTATGCACCCTGTGCTTGAGCAGCCATCGCATTAACATCAACATTCAGAACGGTCGATGCTAAAGAGTATTGTGTTGGTAGTGTGGTTGTATTGTCGTATGGGTTAATAGTATAAGATACTTCTGGGTTAGCAAAAGCACCAGATTTGTGATCTGGTCTGCAGAGCCTAAACGTTACTACAGTTGTTTGATCTTCACCAATTGTTCCAACAACAGTTTCACCGACTTCGAATACACCAGTTACATTCTCAACCTCAACCAGTTTGGGGACAGAATCAATTCCACCAATTCCATCTAAGAACTGATAGTATCTGGTATATGGTTTGAGACCAATTGCATTGAAAGCAACGTTTCTAGACCGCATGAAACGATCTGCAGTGTTCGAAAGAGTTACTACGATGGTTCCAGTAGAACCTGCTCTTCCAGGATCGGCAACTCTACGAACACCACCATCTGGTGCCCAAATGTTTCTAACCCAGAAATCAGATCTTGGATTGAGAGTTACACTCCCGTTATAAAGAACAACGTTGAATGGGTTTACGTTCTCAACCTTAGTTGCATGTGGGACACCTAGATAATCTTCCTCTTCATACTTAAGTGTGACAAGTTTTCCAGTCTTCTGAACATTTCCGTCCAAAAGTGCAAAGTCTGTAGAAAGATCAATCTCATTGTTGGGAACACTCTGTTCAGCAGAAAGAAGTGCCCCAATGGTTGTAGCATCTCTGAATGGTCTCAAAATACCATCTTCAGGAAGCATGACCGACTTATCAGTATCAATGTTAACAGCATCTCTAAAGTTGTCTGCAAAGAAACCAGATTTGAATCTTGTCAGTCCAGTTGCATCTTGAACCTGCAAAGTTTGAGTTTCAAGTTCGAGAAGTGTTAAAGACGTGGTAGTTTCAAGGTTCTCAATTCTATCCTCCAGTCTACCGATGTCACGCATCGTGTATCTTCTATTATCAACGACTTGAATAGTCGCATCATCGGGATCGAAAAGATATGCAGGTAGATTTAACGTTGCAAGCAACATTACATCACCAACCTTCTCAGGTGCTTTTGGTGCCCTATCAGGAACACCCTCAACATAAGCAAAGTTGCCCAGTTTATCTAAGTAAAGTCTATCAATTCTTGGTGCATAGAAACTATATCCAATGATAGAACTTTCATTAGATGCAAGAAGAAGTTTTGGTTGATCTGTAAAGACTCTAGATTTGAAGTCAAATGGAGATGCGGTTGCAGTCGAAGGATCAAAGACAGATACTCTTGGTCTAAAATCGAGAGAATCAGATGCTCTGAAACCATTAGCACCTATAAGAGGAATATCCTTAGCAAATCTTTCCTCATCGTAACTTCCTACAGTGAAAATATCACCCTCATCGTTAGAAGGAACAGTGTAGTTGTCATAAACTACATACAGTCTTCTATTCGGTTCTGGATACCCATCCTTTCTTACAAGTCTTGCATAATCATAATACTGGTCCTTCTGACCTTTATCAAGAGTAAATCTGTCAGTAATATCTGAGTATCTACCAGCACTGAAAGACTGAACTTGGGCAACAACGTTAGACTCTTGGAATCTAACATTCTCTTGAGTAATAAATCTCTCTCTGTTTAGATAAACAACAGTTACTTGATTTGCTGCCTTAGTTACTACTTTACCAATGGCACCTGAATCATCACCCAAGAAGTTTTCACCAACAATAACACTATTCAGGATATCGGGATTAGTGAAGAATGTTAGTGTGTCAAGAGTTACCGCATTTTCATCAATTGCTTGATATACAGCAAATACATTTGCAACATCTGGATAGTTCAAGCAAACTTCCTTATCCTGAACTCTAAGACCATAATAAGTGCTCTTGGACAGACCATCATTGACACTAGTATTAGAGTCGGTTCCAGATTGACTATACTTGGATCTAGTTACTTCTAAAGTTCTTACTCTGTTGTAAACCTTCTGCTTGTTCTGAACTGATGTCTTGATGACAGTAGCAGTTGCAGTAACATTTGACTGACTGGATCTGAGACCATTGAATGTTACTACGTTAGAAGAGATAGTTACTTGATCACTTCTCAGTGGCTCAATATCACCATTGCTGTAGATAATAGAGTATCTTTCTTCGTCAAATGCCTCAAAAAGAATATCTGTCAAACCAGTAACATCAGATGCTGCAAGTGTTAAAACACCAGAAGCATTAGTTGTTTTTCCAGTAATCTGAACAACTGCTTTTAGATCAGATCCAGTAAAGTCTACGGTAGCAATATTACCATCATCTAATTTTGCGTACAGAGAACCTTCCTCTTGGTTTCTAATTCTACTCTTACCGAGTTGGAACTGTACGGTTGTACTTGTGCTTGGAAGTTCACCATTACAAACACCATTTACATTTCCTACAGATTCAAGTGTCATGAAGGTGCCGCCAACAGAAACAGAAGCAACTCTGTTGAATGTTACTGTGGAGAAACCTGCTCTTTGATATTTTACAATATCACCGACCTTGAAATTGGCAAAGTTATTTCCTGGGGAAGTTGTTACACCAGCAGTATTGATGGTGATTGTATCAGTTACATTGAAGTTTGTTGGGATGCTGAAGTCAAGTCTTACGTCTGCTTGGAAATCAGTGCTGTATCCAGACAAAGAACTTGTGTCTTGGAACAACATCTTGATGTCACCAGCACCATATTGAGTTACTGCATTGACAGATCTAGGAGTAGTAGAAATTCCATTGATGCTGATTTCTTCCCCACGCAGGAAAGACCCCGCAGTCTGTCTTACATACAGAGTAGATAATCCAGATCCAACGGTAGTTGCATATCCAGTTGCACCACTTCTCAGACCTCTAATAAAAGAGGTATCTGGTAGATCACCAGCACTAACTGTATCGTTCAGTTCAAGTCGAGTGTATGTTTGAATATCATACAGATAGCAATCGAACGTGCTAGAAGATGTTACTACGCCTACAGCACTTTCTGCTCTAACAGTGTAAACTCTTGCTTCACCAATCTGGTTTCCCTGTCCACCACCAGCACCTGCTCTTCTCTCATCGTAGAGTTGAACGGCATTTGTGAACTTTGGAATGCCAGCAACGTTGTTGAGTTTTACGAGATTTCCCATCTCAAAGTCAACAGCAGATCTCTCTACGGTTCTAGTATCTCTTGGTTTTCTTACATCAAGGACAGTAGTTCCAATTTTTTCTACATCATATCCCTTAACATAAGCAACACCAGGACTGATTTTCAATACTGCAAGATCATCACTGGGTCTGCTTCCCTGAGAAGTCGATTGATTTTGGAAGTAGAGACCATCATTTCCAAGTCTGTCATTCAAGGAGTTGAACAGTCTGTACTCAAAGTCCTCTACTGAGTAATCACCAGATTCGTCAAAGGTTCTCTTTGCGAGGTAATCACGGATAATATTATATTGTGTATTCTTTACAATCTTTCTAATCTGACCATTTTCAACTCTGAGAAGTTCTACAAAGTTAACATCGGTCGTATCAGTAATGCTCTTCTTACCAAGAACGAGCTCAATCTTTAATCTATCAGCACCAGGTGCGGTGTAGTTAGAGAAACCCTTGGCATTGTCATACAGGGAGGAATCATCCTTTGCAGTAGCAAGAGTTTCCGAAATTACAAGACCAACTCTATAATTTGGGAAATTGCTGTATTGATCAAGGAGGATGGTTTGTTTTGCAACTCTAACGAATGTTCCTCTAAGGAACATTACACCCTCACCGATCGAAGCGGAAGAAGCAATCGAGTTCGCATTCTCTGCAATGCAGGTAGCAAATGTGTTACCTGCAGGAATTGTTGTATTGCCGTAATCTACAGATTCTAATGTTTCTAAGTTTTCACCGTCAGTGAAAGAAGCAAAGGTGTTTGTATTACCAGAATCAATAAACTTAACGTATAAAGTTACATTCCCTCTTTCAGACTGTGTTTGAGGAAGAACGTATTGGACCTGTGCGGTGACAGCAGATTCTTGACCAATAATTCTCTTACCAACAAAGTTATCAATGTAAACACTTACGTCTGTACCTAAGTGAGTAGCATTAATCTCAACAGCATAAAACTGATTATCGTAGGTTACATTGCCAGGAATGACAATAGAACCTTCTTTAAAAATATGACTACCAAACTGTTCAATTTGGTTCTGTAAGATAGATTGGAGAGTGGTTAGTTCTCTAGCCTGAATAGGAAAACCAGGTTTAAACAGCACACGATAGTAATCCTTTGCAGGATCAAAATCGTCATAGTAAGGATTGACGTTGAGATTAGTCTGTTGTGGCATTTTATTAGAACTCTAATACGATTTTAACGTCTTCCTTCTGTCTTTCATTCCTGGTTACAGAAGGTCTATTGTCAAGGTAGATGATTTCCCCTTTCCTCTTATTTATTTCTGGATTTGCAAGACCATCCGTAAAGTTAACACCAAGATTAACCACTCTACCATTTGGAAGAGTTGTTGTAACACCACTAAAGTTCTGGTCTACATTAACACTGAAGGAACCACCAGATTTTGTAATTGCATTAGAACTAGAAGTAAAATCAATTACAGGAGATCTCGATTTTACATCGATAGCATCAGTCTCGTCACCAGTAGCAGCATTGTAGTAAAGACTTCTATCTTGATAGTATTTAATAATCTTTGTTTCAGTATCGTAGGATGCCACGATACCCTTGGCAGTAGAACCAACACCAACCGTTTGCTCAATCTGATCACCAACTACCAAGTCTTGAGAAGCACTCTGTGTCTCATACTTGATAGAATATAGTGAAGAGAATTGATTATCCGTAAACACTGTATCAGAGTTCAGAATAGTCGGATTCTTTACAATACCGACTTGAGCAAATACGGTATCACTAGCAAAATCATAAGAAGAATTATCAAATCTCGCATACATCAGAACTTTGTCTGCACCAAGTTCTTTGTAAATATCAAATCCATGACCCTTGGAGGGTGGAATAATTGGTGTCAACTTTGCAAAAGCAGACGTTGCAGTTTGAACACCAGCATTTTCACTAGAAAGATCAACTCTACCGAAAGAGTATCCATTACCACCAGAAGTTACTTGGGTTTCAATAATTTGTCCAAGAGAGTTAGTAGTAATTCTGACCTTTCCACCCTCACCATCACCGAGGATTGGGAACTCTTTTGCTGTTACTTGTGGATAACCAAGTCCAGGTTCATCAATGGCAACGACCTTAATTTGATTATTGTTTGTCTCAGAATTAGCATTATCTCTAACAGCCTGAATTCCAGTGCTGGTTGTTGTCAACCAATCGTTTGGAACAGTTACAAATTCAGTAGAGTCGAACTTAACAATGTCACTAGGGCTGATGGTGTAAAGATATTTCCAAAGATATCCGTCACCACTTGTACCTGCTCTGCTTGGTTCAACATCAGTGAATGTTGGTTCATCAAGAGAAGCAGAAGGTGTGGTAGAAATTCCAGTTGCAGTTCCGTTATCTAAGCAAATATAAACACGGAACTCACTATTAACGACGTAATAGTTCGCATCGTATAGTCTGTTGGAATTTGTTACCTGAGAAGGATTTGTTGGATTGTAATCATGCCTATAATAATCATAGGTAGAACCCTGAACCCAGTTCACCTTTCTTACAAGTCTTCTGGTATTAGAAGAAGTAACACGTTTGCCAAAAAGCATCGTGTCATAAACATGATTAGAGTAATTGATATTGTCAGTTGGGAATGGTGGTCCCGCAGTATCATTCCAGGTAGATGTTCTACCGTATCCAGATCCAGTGGGATTCGACAATCCCATGAATGCATAATAAGAGTTTGCCGTGTTTGCGACAGATGCCACAAAGTTTTCGGCATTCAAAATCCTAAATTGATCTGTAATAATCGCAGACATTATCAGCCTTAGTTTTTTCTGTATTTATAAGGTGGATTTTACTTCCGACTCAGAGCACCAGTATCTCTGAGACCAGTGTTTCTTCTCTGGAATGTTGGATATGTAGTCATACCAACTTCAAATTCATTTCCATCAACAACAACAGAGATAGGATCACTGGATCTAGTGACGTTGGAAATTCTACCCCAAACAAATCTACCCGCAGGTTCATAGTAAGATCCAGTCACTGCGACACCAGAGATGTTTGTATCTGGATCAATAAAGCAAGTAAGAATTCCAGATGTTCCACTATATTGACTGTAGTAAACTTCATAGATGTTGTTAATCTTGTCAGTAGAAATACCAATGCTATTTGTTGTTCCAATGCCGACAGATGTGGCAGATCCAACAAGAGTGGTTACTCCAGTTCCAACACCAGTATCATAAACGAGAATACGGAATCCACTTACCAACTGCTGCCTCTCAATCAGAGTTGGGACATCCTGAAGATCGACTTGGAAGGTAAATCCAAGACCATCTGGTGGGATGCTGAAGTGGTACTGAGAACCAATTCCAGAAGAATTCAGAATATATGCTCTTTCACCATCTTCTTTGATTGTCATAGAGATGGTAGCACCAGCACCAACACTGAGGGTAGAAGTTGCTGCGACAGCAACTGTTGTTACATCATAAGCAGTTCCAAGTGTGTATTCGATAACTCTTTCAGTATCACCACCAAGGACAACCATTTGAGTTCCATCTTCACTCATTGCGAAATCAGATGGTGCAGCATCGTCAGTCAGTGCTTGACTTGTATTGAAAGAGATGCTTGTGATATCAAAAGCAGTTGACAAATCATAACTGTAAAGAGTTGCTGTTGTTGGTGAGATTGTAATAATTCTGCTACCAGTATCAACGACTTCCAATGCTCTATGAGTATTTGTTTCGTTTGCAATTGTGGTTGCAGTTTCAATTCCAGCAGCAGTATCACTGGTTAGATCCCAAGCAGAGGAGAGAGTAAACTCATTCAACTGTGTAACGAATGGTGCTTGGGCACCACGACCAACTGTAAAGAGTTTAGTTCCATCATCTCTGATGAACAAATCATAAATGTTCTGCACTTGAGTGCTAATGCCAAGTTGATTGCTGGCATTGATTGTTGCAGTGTCAATCTCATATGGAGTTGCGAGTGTCCATTCCGTGATTGTCAGAGTATTCTGATCAGCAACATACATTCTAGTTCCATCTGGTCTCAAGAAGATTGCTTGTAGATCATTCTTGGATCCATCTACGAGATCTTGACCCTTTCTGTAAATCAGTTTAGTGGCATCAAATGGATCAAATTCTTCCAATCTTGCGTAGGAAGTTGTGATTCCAGTGATAACACCTGCATATCCCTGAACATTAGTATCAAGAATGCCAGTGACTATTTCTGTAGGAACAGTTGTTGTAGATCCAATACCTGCGGTAGAGAACCCACTAACGATAAATCCACCAAAGTTGGTATCTGGATCACCAGTTGGATCTACACCAAGGAACAGTGATGTATCTTCAACGAAGATTTCAGTGTCTGTAGATGCAAAATTCTTAAGCATCTTGGCAGTTGGATAAATTTGTGCCTCCAAAGAATCTCTTGCTTTAGAAACAACTTCACCACCAAGAACTCTGTCAACCTTTTGCTTAGTCCAAGCAATTGGTTTTGGTTCAACAGTGTTTACACCATTTCCTCTGTAGAGAGAAGTTTCAACTTCACTAGAGGAAGTAATGCCAACAATCGCACGGTTGCTTTCCTGAGAAAGGTTTTCAAACGTCAGAGCAGCATCATTTTTTTCAATGTATGGTGTTCTCTTCAAGAAGATGTCATCACCAGTTTTGATTGTCTCCGTTACATTTTCAAGGAAACTGTCAGCAGAAGATCCTCTATAGAAGAAGATTGCAACTTTATCTGCTGGTTGCAGTGGTTCAGCAAATGTAATAGAAGTTCCACCAGTGAACTCATATGCTTCACCAGGTTCTTGAATTACACCATTGATGAAGACGAGAAGCAGAGATTCGAGATTGATCAGAGCAGAATCGGGATCATTCTTATCAACTTCAAAACTAATCAGTTGATCATTGTAAGCAAGTGGGAATCTGGTTCTAGAACCGTCTTGGAATGGTTTGATGGAATCAATATAATCGAGCAATCCAAACTGCCATGCAGAGAATTCATCTTCAAATGTATTATCAACAGTGAGTTGGAATTCGTTGAAGTCTTCACCAGCAATTGGATCAGTTGTCATTCCAACAACTCTGATAACATCACCACGTCTGAACGCATATCCAAGGTTGCTGATGTTATATCTTTGAACCTCAAATAAAGTTGCACCAACACCAGTTCTAACAACACCACCTGTTCCAGCAGTGTAGTTGTAAGTGGTTACAGTATCAGCAGCACCGATGTTAATGGTGAAGCTATTTTCATCGATATACTGGAGAACAGTATAATCAAATCCAGAATCAACACTTGGGAAGATGGTTCCACCAGATCCAACTGGTGCATGGGGAGTAAACTGAAGGTTGTTCAGTTTAATAACTCTACCAGTCGTAAATCCATGTCCAACAACACTTACCGTAGAGAGTCCAGTAGAGGCGTCATATTCAAAATCAACGATTGGGTTAGACGTGTAAACAGTGTTGATTCCAAGAACCTCAACAGTGACTGACATTCCAATACCAGTCGATGTTGTAATACCGTCAGCAAGTCTAGAAACACCTTCAACTTTGAGGTTGGAGTAGGATGGTTCTTCAACTACAATTGTTGGATTGGTGTATCCACTGCCAGCATTTGTAATGCTGAATGCGAGTGTTCCACCAGCACCAACTGTAGCAGTAATTTCAGCAAGTGTTCCAGTGTGACCAGATTCGGTTACCGCAATGGCAGGTGCAGTGATGGTAGAATATCCACTACCAAAACTTGCATTTGTCCACTTAGCAAATGTTCCACCACTGTTGTATGTGTGTGCGAATGTTACTACACCGACTTGTGTTTCAAAGACAGTATCGGAAAGAATTCTTGTGGCATAGTATGGTCCAGCAGGTTTTACTTCATAAGCATTACCAGCACTGGATCCAGATCCAGCATAAGTGTGGACAATTGTAGAAACACCAACGTTAACCATGAACTTATTGGTTCCAGCAAGTCCAAGAATTGGATACTTATTGGTGTCAACAGCAAGATTACCAGAGCTTCCATCTGGGAAGATAGAGTTTGTGACTCCAGTGTGTGGTGTAGAACAAGCAAATCCAATATCGGAAAGGTGTACAAGTCTTCCAATTCTGAAGTTGTGTGCTGATGTCAAACCAACTGTAGCAAGTCCAGTTCTGTTGTCATAGTCGAAGGAACTAATAGTGAAGTTTACACCTTGCTCAGATGGGAAGTTTGTAACTCCATGATAAGGAGAACCAGATGCACAAGTAAAGTCTAAGTTTCTCAGTTGGATCTTATCACCAATTTCAAGTTCATGGTCAGAAGAACTTGTAACCGTCAGAATACCTGTGGTATGGTCATAATCAGCATCGGAAATTCCAATGAAGGTTCCCGTGGTAGAGACACCAGCAACTGCTGAGATCTGACCAAGAGTAACTGTTGGGACTGGTTTTGCAGGAACAAGTGCTGCATATCCCAATCCATTTGTGGCACCAAAGGCAACAGGAACTCCACCTCTAGGAAGTTGGTTCAGATTGATATCATTTGGGTTGATGATTTGAGACCCACCCGCAGAAATAATTCCAGTAAAGATGACACTACTAATTCCAGATACTTCAGTAATGGTAAAGTTATTATCAGTATTGTTCTCTGTAGATGGAGATTGGAAAATACCATTGATAAAGACTAGTCCATTTCCACCTGTAGATCCAATGCCAGTTACATTTGAACCATCGGAGGTAAGGGTAAACTCAGATGTTACTCCATCAAACTTATCGGAGATGTCGTCAAATACTAAATTGGTTCCATAATCTTTTCTGAGGTAAACTCTTCCACCAAAGTTTGCTCTTGGGATGGTAAGACCTTTGATATCAAGATCCTCTCTACCAGCACCAGCTGGAGCCTCAGTGAAGTGAATAACACTATCAGAAATATTGAAGGACCCTCTGTAAACAGAAACGGAGGAAAACTGGGTGTGGGAAGTTGCTGAAGTTCCAACAAATCCTCTTTCAACTTCAACAATTGGAAGAGTGCCGATAGCACCAACACCAGCAGTATTTGTTGATCCAAGACCAACAATATTGACCTTCATGTACTCATCGTCAACTCTAAGAATATCAGCGGGTCTAACAGAAGAAATTCCACTGAGTTGAATGATTGTTACTCCAGCACCAACAGACTGCATCGTCTGCTCTGACAGTGGTGTCTTGAGAAGAGGTGATTGAACAACACCATTAAGAGTAATGATTGCCTTTTCATTTCTCTTCTTCATTGCAAAAACGTGCTCGTTACCAGATCCGATATCGGAGAAGGTAACTGCGGTTCCTGCTAAAGCATTTGCACTAGAGATAGCAACTCTAAATTGAGAAGCATTGTCTCTGATTGCATATACAGTTTCTGGCAGTCTCTCGGTGCTGATACCACTGAAGTATACGAGAGCAGTTGCTCCAATTCCAGGAAGATTAGATCCAGGTCTATATTCAATTTCTTCTGCATCTTGGAAGAAGTGCTCCAGGGTAAAAGTTCCAGTTGTTGTGCTAAGAACACCTGCAGTTTCTGGATTGAATTTCTTGGCAAAAAT
>Ga0255768_10004366_pt1 | contig 13830 bp, 32 predicted proteins | sample 071ome_33_FD_179983 | JGI IMG/M metagenome (GOLD analysis project Ga0255768, IMG submission 179983) | Coastal salt marsh microbial communities from the Groves Creek Marsh, Skidaway Island, Georgia - 071412AT metaG (version 2) | ecosystem: Environmental > Aquatic > Marine > Intertidal zone >...
GTTATATGAAATTATACAGAGATGAAAAATTTAATTGTCCTAATTGCGTTGTTTGTATATGCTATAGCGAGTAGTCAAGAATATACAGTTCTACATATTAATACTACTTGGAACTCTAGGAATGATTATAAGCAGCTAAATCAGATTAAAGGTGCTAGAATAGTAAAAGCATTATTAGAAGACCAACAACCAAACATTAAACGTCAAATAAAAGCTGTACCAGTTATATTTATATATAAAGGAAGCAGTTTAGTAGGTAGATGGGACGCTGATATTTCTTTAACAATAAAAGCACCTGTAGAAGAAATGCAAGAAGCAATAGACAGTTCTAAATATACAAGAATAAGTACAGATGATTAGTAAGCATATATCAGAAAAAGAAGCAACTAAAAGCATTACAGCTTTACGATTAGGAATAGATAATACGCCTAATGGAGATAGTTTAAGTAATATGAAGTTAGTAGCAGAAAAAGTATTTGAACCTTTAAGAGAATGGGTCGGTGGTGCAATTAAAATAAATTCTTTTTATAGGTCAACTGCTTTAAATGAAGCTATAGGAGGTTCTTCACGCTCACAGCATTGTCAAGGACGTGCTATTGATATTGACGATATATACGGACACAAAACAAATAAAGAGATGTTTAATTACATAAAGGAGAATATTGACTTTGACCAGATGATATGGGAATTTGGTAATGAAGATAATCCTGACTGGGTACACGTTTCTTATGTTAGTGAAGATAAAAACAGAAACAAGATATTAAAAGCTGTTAGAGACGACGGTAAAACTAAATACATTGATATAACTAATGCCTGATAAAAAGAAATTCAAAGACACTAAAGTTGGAAAACTTGTAGGTAAAATAGCACCTAACATTTTAGGTATAGCAGGTAATCTATTACCTGATGCAGGAGTGCTTGGTATTGTTAAAAACTTAATAGACAAAGACGAAAATATTAGTCCAGAAGATAAGGCACAAGTACATAGTCAGATTAAAGAATTATACGAATTAGAAGTAGCAGATAGAGATAGTGCTAGAAAAAGAGAAGTAGAAATAGCAAAGACAGGTAAAAAAGATTATATGCACTCATTTACTGGTATTGTAGGTCTTTTAAGTTTTTGTTTTATGATTTATGCAGTTGTTTATTTAGATGTACCAGAAAATAATAAAGAAGTATTTATAAATATTTTAGGTATTTGTCAAGGTATAGTTCTTTCTATATTTGGTTTTTATTATGGTTCTGCTGTAAAAGGAAATAAGTAATGCCTAAAGTAGTAGTAAACATATACAAGTCAAATAAGCGCAAAAGGAAGGGCATACACGCTAAATCTAAATCTTCTAAAGTGAAAACATCAAAAAATTATTTTAAACGCTATAAAGGTCAAGGTAAATAAATTTTATATATATTTGCTTTCGCTTTTAGCTAAACTTCAAGACCCTAATAAAGATGGACGCTTGTTGGAACAGATAAATTTGAATTTTGTTTTTCTAGGGGGACTTTTTCTTTTCTTTCTTTTTACTCTTTTTCTTTCTTTTCTTTTAATTCTAATTTTATATATTTGACAATATGTTAACATTTATGATAGACAAAATACTTAATTATAAAAGAGTAAGTGACAAAGGCAAAATAGACAGGTTGCTAGAACTGGATTCTACGTTATATGCAAATTTAGGTAGTGACAGTACAAAAAAAGAGAAACAAGAAGTTAAAAAACAAAGCAGACAAATATATCTAGCTATTAAAACTCTTGACAAAGCAACTGGCGACCAGTTTTTAAGAGCAATGGACAAATGAGAAAGATTAGTCGTAAAGGTCTTATAAACAAACTTGACAGAATATTTAGCGAATACATACGCAAAAGAGATGCAGATAAAAAAGGTTTCTGTAAATGTATAACTTGTCAAAGAGAGTTTAAGTGGAACGAATTAGACGCAGGTCATTTTATATCTCGCAAAGAAATGTCGGTACGTTGGGACGAAAGAAACGTAGCTGCACAATGTCAATATTGTAATCGTTTTAGATATGGTCGTCAATATCAGTTTAGTTTAGCATTAGATAAAAAGTCAAAAGGTCTTTCTAAACGACTTTATAATAAGTCAAAAGAAGTAGTAAAGTTTAGTATGACTGACTTGCACGAAAAAGTGGAATACTTTAAAAATAAGTTGGAAATAGAGAATAAACGACTATCTTTGTAAATTCTTATCTAATAGGTTTTATAACCTAAATATTCGGTAAGTGTTTTGTTTTTAAGAGGGGAGATTAATTTTTCCCCTTTTTTTTTATAAACACTTGATTTATTAACTTTTTTTAATTAGTTTAGTAAAAAATAAAACATTTACTATGAATAGATTACAAAAACTTTTAATTGAATCTGACTATAGATTACTAGAACACGTTACTAGATTATATAAGTCAGGAGATGTATCTGAAGAAACTTATTTAGATACAATAGCTACAATGATAGAATTAACACACTTAAAAACTTACAATGACACTACACTTAAGTAAAGAAGGGTTTAACAAAGAAATTGAACGTCTACATAATAGAATAAATTTCTTAACTAGACACGTTCACAAACAAAACAAAGAGATAGAAGATTTAAAAATCACTATTAGATTGCTAAACGCAAAGAACGAAATTTTAGAAGAACTAGAAACAGAGAATTATTTAGAAACAAAAAATTAATTATATTTAACTATGCAAAGTAAAATTACAGACATTAGGTCAAAAGGAAGTGCGATTTTAAAACACGGTACTTTTACAAAAAGTGAGGTCTTTCTCGCAAATGGTAACGCTTATACTTTTCTTTCAAAAGGAGAATTTAAAAAGAAGGTAGGCGATGTTATTGATTACGAAATCACTAACGAAGAATACGGAACTGCTAAACTTGTTTACTTACAAGACAAACCTGTAAGAGCAAATGATACTCATAATAGTATTTTAAGACAAGTAGCATTTAAAGGAGCTATAGAATTAGCAAGTTCTGGTAAAATTAAACTAGACGAAGTAGAACAATTTACTAACCAATTTAACGACATATTAAAATGAAATTAACAGGAACAATTAAATCAATAGGAGAAACTAAAGAGTTTGCAAATAACTTTAGAGTAAGACCATTAGTATTAACAACTGATGACCAATATCCACAAACATTACAACTTGAGTTTACAAAAGAAAAGACATACTTATTAGATGAATACAATGTAGGCGATAGTGTAAGTATTGATATAAACTTAAGAGGTCGAGAGTGGACAAGTCCGCAAGGCGAAGTAAAGTACTTTAATAGTATTATAGGGTGGAGAATAGAATCTAACACTCCTATAGTAAAAGAAGTAAAAGAAGCTGTGACAAATGCTCAACATAATCCAGATAGAGAAGTAGTACAAGATTTACCTTTTTAATGGAGCAACAGATACGACAAATAACTAACCATTTAACTGAATTGCTAATAGCTAAAAACAAAGCATATGGCAATACTGCACAAGACCCTGTAAATATATTTTCAAAGCTAGGAGCAGAAGAAGCGATTAAAGCTCGACTAGACGACAAGCTAATGAGAATAAAAAACAAGGGCATTAATGACAAAACAGAAGATACGTTATATGATTTAGTAGGTTATTTAATTTTATTAATTTTAGTTAGAGATACCGAAAAAGATGCTGATTAATTTTGATGACCAGATAAGTAAGATACACGATATAAGGACTGGCAAAGTCAAAGAAGGATTGTCTTTAGGATTCCCAGATATAGACCAATATTTTAGGTTTAAGTTTGGGAATTTTAATATTATACTAGGACACGCCAATTCAGGTAAAACAACAGTTACTTTATTTTTTATGTTATTATATTCAATAAAACATAATATTAAGTGGCTTGTATTTTCTAGTGAGAACGAACCTTATAGTATTATTAAGAAACTTATTGAGTTTATGTCAGTCAAACCTATAAACAAAATATCAGATGAAGAATTTACTAAACACCAAGAGTTCGTATTTAATCACTTTAAGTTTATTGATTGTAACGAGCTGCATACTTATAGGTCGCTTATTGACTTGGCTACTGTTATTAAAGATGCTTGGCACTTTGACGGATTTTTAATTGACCCTTATAATTCTCTAGTAAAAGACAGAGATACGTTAAAAGGTATTTCAGGTCACGATTACGATTATCAAGCTACGTCAGAATTTAGAGTATTCTGCAAAAAACATAATGTAGCAATATGGCTATGTACTCACGCAGCTACAGAAGCATTAAGAAAAAAGCATAATCAAAATGAAGATTACGCAGGGCATCCTATTCCTCCTATGGCTAGTGACGTAGAAGGAGGCGGTAAGTTTGTTAACCGTGCAGATGACTTTATTTGTATTCACAGGTATATTCAGCATCCTACTGACTGGATGTATTCAATGATACACGTTAGAAAAGTTAAAGAGATTGACACAGGAGGACGACCTACGCCAATAGACGCACCTATAAAAATCAAATCTATTATAAACAATGTAGGATTTAAAATAGGAGAAAGTCAAGCAATAAACAGTACAATAATAGAGCAAATGAATTTACCATTTTGAAAACACTAGTAGAAATAGCATATCAGAAACACGATAGATGGATTGAGATAGTATCTACATTTGGAAGTTTAAAACAAACTGAAGTAGAAGATATAGTGCAAGAAATGTATTTGCTATTAATAAAGAATCAACAAAAAGGAATTGATTTTAGTTATGAAGAAGATGTAAACTATTATTATGTATTTAGAATACTAAAGGGTTTATGGGTTGATTTAATGAGAAAAAAATGTAAAGTAAAATTAGTTGAGCTTGAAGGAATAGATATATCACAAGACGATAATGCGAATTATGAAGAAGCATATAATAAAATACAAAAGGTATTGAAAGATATGCGTTGGTACGATGCAAAAGTATTTGACATTATAAACTCTGGAGAATCAATAAGCGAACTATCAAGAAAAAGCGATATAAGTTATTACTCACTATACAATACTTATAATAAAGTAAAACAAAAATTAAAAGAGCATTTATGATATTAAAAGTTACAAAAGAACTCAAAGAACAATGTTGGGAATATTTGCAAGAAAATAATATGGGTAATAGACATAGTGCAAATGGAAACAAAGAGGAGCAGTTTGTAGGTCTTATAGGCGAAGTATTGACTAAAAAATTATTTAAGAAACAACATAAATTTGAGAATGGTTTTGACGGTGGATATGATTTTATACATAGGACAAAAAAAGTAGATGTCAAGACAATGGGAAGAACAGTAAATGTAAAAGATTATTTTGTACATAATTTTATAGCTTTTCAAGAAACTTACAACTGTGACATATATATATTTAATAGTTTAAACAAAAAAACAAACGAGCTTAATATATGTGGATGGATTACAAAAGCAGATTTATTTAAGAACGCAATATTTTATAAGAAAGGAACTATAAGAAAAAGAAGTAACGATACATCTTTTAAAATGAAAACAGACACTTACGAAATAAGAAATGATTTATTAACAGACATACAAGAATTATTATGAAAAATAAAAAAGTAAGATTTATACCGTGTTCGGAGTTTCAGCAAGTATATAGTTGGAATGGAAGAACTAATAAAAAGTCAAATTATGTTCCACAGCATATGCTAGAAAAATATAGAAAAAAGAAATGAAACTAGGCGATAAATTAGAAACAATAATAAATGTCATTACTTTAGGTAAAGGCAAAGCTATAGCAACTTGGATAGCTAATAAACTTGGTTATGACAGTTGCGGGTGTGAAAAACGTAAAAACTATCTAAATGGAATCACAAGAGATGGAACAGAAACTAAATAAAGAAGAATACGACAAGTGGACAGAGTTCAAAGCTGTAAAGAGTAATAAGATCAGTCGTAAAGAACAAGAACTAATTGCAACTATTCATAGTAAGTATTTCGCTCACAAGTTTTATTTACCTTGCGGATGCAGTCCGAAACAATGGAATAACTGGATTAAACAAATAAACGAATTATACGAGCTTGGATATAGAAAGAATACATAAGTTTGAGCAGACCGTAGTTACGTTTATGAATGAGTTTCAGGATTGGCAACTTGAATGGTCAGGAGGTGGCTTTGAACATTATGACGCAAAAGGTTTAACGCCTAAAGGTCACGAGTGCGTAATTGAAATGAAATTTAGAAATAAATATTATTCAGACAAGTTGTTAGAAAAAGACAAGTACGATGCACTAATGAAAATGGATGAAGAAATAGTAAAGCTATATCTAGTAGCAGACCCTAAAGCGACATATTTATTCTGGTTAAACTATTTAGAGATGCCAGTAGTAAAAGAATTATATTGTCCTGACACTACACTATGGACAAAGAAAAAAGTATTAAAGAAAGTATATTTATTAGACGAATCAATGGCAAGTATTGTCGTTCCAGAATAATTTTATATATTTATCAAAAATTGTTAATTATGCCTATACCAAAACCAAAAGCAAACGAATCAAGAAAAGATTTTATTGTAAGATGTATGTCAGATAAAATAATGGTAAATGAATATCCTGACAAAAATCAAAGATTAGCAGTATGCTCAACTCAATTTAAAAACAAGTAAAATGAAAAAACAAAGACAGTATCGAAGTAATCAAGGGCGTGACCCTAAAAAGAATCAAGAATGTTATAAGACAATAGAACTTGCATTTATAATATTTACTATAGCAATTATTGTTATCTTAATTATACAACAATGACTATAGTACAGAAGCAAGTATATGAAAGTAATTTTAATATGATAGGTTACTTTCTAAAGGAAGCATACGAGAAATCTACAGGTGCGAAAAAGAAACAAATAGCAAATCTTATAGGTAATATAAATCAAATGTATCTATATACAAATATGCTAGAAACAGAAAATCATATACTACAGTCACGAGAAGATGAAGTTAATAATGAAAAAATCAAGTGGGCTGAACGAGCTAAAGTAGCAGAACAAGTAATATTTAAAAATGATAAAACTATTAGACCAAAAGAATTATAAGAAACAAGACGTACTTAAAAAGATGTACGATGACAGCTATTACTATGGTACGTTAGGACAACTAGCATTAAGTAGTAGTTCTTTAAAACTATTATTAGACAGTCCTAAAAAGTATGCTTATGTGAGTGAGTATGGAAGTCCAGAAAGTCAAGCATTAAGAGATGGCTCACTTGTGCATCTTGCAATATTAGAACCAGACAAATTTGAAGAACAAATATTTGTAGATGTAGCGAGTAAGAATACAAAAGCATATAAAGAAGCTGTAGCGAAACACGGACAAGTATTTACTAGAGTAGAAAAACAAAACGCAGAGAAAGTAGCAGATGCGATATTCAGAAACGAACAAGCACTACAACTAATAACTAACTGTGAATTTGAAGTACCTGCAATAGGCGACATATACGGATTTCCATTTAGAGGCAAAGCGGATGTATTAAGTAATAAAGGTATAGTAGACCTAAAAACAACTTCAGGAGGCATAAAGAACTTTTATCACTCTGCAAAGAAATATTTATATAGTGTACAATGCTATATATATTGTCAGCTCTTTGATGTTACTTATGACCAGTTTAAATTTCTAGTAGTAGACAAAGGAAGTTTAGACATAGGTATATTTGAATGTAGCGAGGAGTTTTATAAAGATGGAGAAGAACTAACTAAAAAAGCAATAGACATATACGAAACATTTTTTGTCAATGGTGCAGACCTAGACGATTATATTATAACAGGCGTACTATGATAAACATTTATAATATGGATTGTATGGAAGCTATGAAAGATATGTCAGATAATCAATTTGATTTGGCAATAGTTGACCCTCCCTATGGTATTGAAAGATTCAAAAAAGGTTTTGGAACAACAAGATTTAAAATGGATAAAAGAACTGCAAAAAATGGTATTGAATGGGATATAAAACCTAAAGATAATTTTTTTCAAGAATTATTTAGGGTATCTAAAAATCAAATTATTTGGGGTGCAAACAATTTCATTTTACCCCCTACTGAATATTTTTGTATTTGGAATAAAAAACAAACAGTAGATAATTTTGCAACTGCCGAGTATGCTTGGGTAAGTATGGGTTTAAAAAAACCTGCTAAAATATTTGAATATTCAATACATAAACATAATCACACAAATAAAATACACCCTACACAAAAACCTGTAAAACTTTACGAATGGCTACTTATGAATTATGCAAAAGAAGGAGATACAATACTTGATACACATTTAGGTTCTGGAAGTATAGCAATAGCTTGCCATAATTTAGGATATGATTTAACAGGATATGAAATAGACAAAGATTATTATGAAGCTGCAAAGAAACGAATTAAAGAACATCAAAATCAATTAAGAATATTATGAGAAAAAATAAAAAAGTAAATACTAAAAGAGCTATGAGAATAGCAAACCAAGTAAACAAATTAGCAAACCTAGATGTATTTAAAAACACAAGAAAGCTAGAACATATAGAAGCAAGGTCATTACTTTCAATTATATTATATAAGTATGAGAAGTTTACCCTGCACGATATAAAAAACTTCTACATAGCTAATGGCAAATCTTCAGACCATACTACAGTATTGCACAGTATTAAAAACTGGGACATATACAGACACTATAATAAGAACTTACTTGAGTGGCTTAATTGTATAACTACTGATTTAGGAAAAGCAAACAATGAAGCGAAACGAGAACTTATAAAACTCAAGCTAAATTACATATGCAATAAAGACATAGACGAACTCGCTTTAATTGTAAATACAATGGCTGAAAAAGAATTAGAAGTATGATGAATATAAATAATATATATCAAGGTAATGCAATAAATCTATGTAAAGAATTAGACACAAATAGTATTGATTGCATAATAACATCACCCCCGTATTATAATTCTAGCCATAAATATCAAAGAGGAACAGGTTTTCATTATACAGCAGACATAGGCGAACCTTTATATGTTATTATTGATTTTTTCAAAGAAGTTAAGGATAAATTAAAACAAGATGCTATAGTATGCCTAAATTTAGGTTTTAGTTATGGAGAAACAGGAGTTATGCGTCCTTTTGATATTGTGAATAGAATAAGAGAAAAGTTAGGTTATTTTGTAAATGATATAATAATATGGCATAAAAATAATCCTATACCAATGAACAAAAGATTAACAAATGCAATAGAATACATTTTTGTTTTAAGCAAACATCCTATAGGCAAATATTATACAGAAAAATATACTCATAATGTATGGAAATTTCCTGTAGATAAAGGAGGAAGAAACCATAGTGCTGTATTTCCTGTAACATTACCTAAATTATGTTTAGAGCATTTCACAAAAGAAAATGATTTAGTTTTAGACCCATTTATGGGAAGCGGAACGACAGGCGTAGCTTGTGTCGGTATGAAAAGAAATTATATAGGGTTTGAAATAAATAAAGATTATATAGAAGTCGCTAATAAAAGAATAAATGAAAATCAAAAATTATTATTCTAAAATTTGATTTATTTTTCGATATATAGATATACAAAGATTGATTAATCAATGTTTTTTCAATTATGGATAAAAGAATAAATAACGGTGGAGCAAGACAAGGAGCAGGTCGTAAACCTAAAGCTCAAGAGAAAGAGTTAATAGAAAAGCTAGATAACATTATAGACAAAGAAGAAGTGCTTAAGAAACTTAAAGAATTGATTAATGAAGGAGATATGAGAGCTTTAAATCTATATATGGGTTACAGGTACGGAAAACCAAAAGAAACAAAGGATATACATATAAACGAAGATGTACCTTTATTTATTGATTAATGTTCACTCAAACACAAGCAGTAAAGCGTTTAAGAAAACTAGAGAATAGAATACGAATTGTTAGAGGCGGTAGTTCCGCAGGAAAGACAGTAGCTATTCTTATGATACTTATTGACTATGCGATTAAAGAAAACTATAAAGAAATAAGCGTAGTAGCAGAAAGCATACCTCACTTGCGTAGAGGCGCTTTAAAGGACTTTCTAAACATACTTAAACTAACCAATAGGTACGATGACAGAAAGTTCAATAAAAGTACCTTAAAATACGAATTTAGCACAGGTAGTTATATAGAGTTCTTTAGCACAGACCAACCAGACCGATTAAGAGGAGCGAGAAGAACTGACTTATTTATCAATGAGTGCAATAATATAGATTTTGAAAGCTACCAACAATTAGCAGTTAGAACATCTGGAAACGTATGGCTTGACTATAATCCTAGTAATGTATTTTGGGTAGACAAAGAATTAATAGGACAAGAAGATACTGACTTTGTTACTTTGACTTATAAAGACAATGATAGTTTGCCTAGCACGATTATAAGAGAAATAGAAAAAGCAAGAGATAAAGCAAAGACAAGTACATATTGGGCGAACTGGTGGAAAGTATATGGTTTAGGAGAAATAGGAAGTTTAGAAGGTGTTTGCATACCTGACTGGAAACCTATAGACAACTTACCTGAAGAAGCTAGATTACTTTGCGGAGGTCTTGACTTTGGATATAGCATAGACCCTTCAGCATATATACGATTATACAAATGGAACAATGCTTATATATTTGATGAGGTGTTATATCAAAAAGGAATGTTAAATAGAGATATAAGCAGATACTTAAAAGACAATGTAATCCTTGAGCATATATACGCAGATAGTGCAGAACCGAAATCAATAAATGAGATACGAGCTTACGGTCATAAAATATCTGGCGTAAAGAAATTTAATAATTCAGTAGTATATGGCATCAATCTTATAAATCAAAATGAGATATATGTGACATCAAAATCAAAGAACTTAATTAAAGAACTTCAAGGTTATGTCTGGGCAAAAGACAAAGAAGGTAATAATATACAGAAACCTACAGGTACGCATCCTGACTGCATAGACGCAGCTAGATACGCTTTAATGATGCAACTAGAGAATCCAAATAGAGGAAAATATACTATTCAATAAAAAAAAGTTATTAAAATTTGTTAATTAATAAAAAAGTATTATCTTTGAGTATAATTAAAAACAAAACAAATGGAAAAAACAACTTTAATTAAATACGAAGATATAGAGTTTGAAGTTGTATATGCTTTAGACGAAGGGTGTGAAGGAGATTATCACACACCGCCTAGACAACCAGATGCTTTTATTACAGAAGTATTAATTGACAAAACAAACATTGTAGAACTGATAGATGCAGATATTATCGAACAATGGGAAACACAAATTTTAGAAGAAGTATTATGAAAAAACTTATAGAAAGAATTATATTAAGTGATGTATTTGTAAAGGCATTTGTTTATATAGGTGCTTTACTATTCACTTTACTGTTCAGCGTTCAACTAGTATAGTGTTGGTTTTTTAAGTTATTGTTATTTCTATAATAACTAGTTGAATGATAGGCGGTCAGAAATGGTCGCCTTTTTTTATACTTTATTTAAAAATCGTCTTTAATTTTCGATATATATATATGAGAGTTAAAGTTACGATACCTAATGATTTATCAGAAATCAAATTACATCAGTATCAAAAGTTTCTAAAAGTACAAGAGAATAACAATGACGATGTATTTCTAACATCTAAAATGATGGAAATATTTTGTGGTATAAAGCTCACAGATGCGATTAAAATGAGAGCTACAGACGTACATAGAATAACAGCTATACTTACAGAGATGTTTGAGCAGAAACCAAAACTTAAACAAAGATTTGTAATGAATGGTATTGAGTATGGCTTTGTCCCAAACCTAGACGATATGACACTAGGAGAATATATAGACCTCGACACTTATTTAGGCAACTGGGAAAAAATGGAGATAGCAATGAATGTACTTTATAGACCTATAGAGAATAAGCTAAAAGACAAATACACAATAAAAGAATACACAGCAGAGAATCCAGAGATAATGCAAAATATGCCTATGGATGCAGTATTAGGTTCTATACTTTTTTTTTATCGTTTAGGCATCGACTTGTCGAAAACTATGACGAATTATTTGGAGCAGGAGGAGGACAGGACTATACACCTGCAGGACAGTTTGGTCAGAAGTGGGGATGGTATCAATCAATTTACGCACTCGCTCAAGGAGATATTAGAAGAATTGAAAATATCACTAAACTAAATGTACATCAATGTTTAAACTTTTTAGCATTTATGAAAGACAAATCAGAAGCAGAAGCGAAACAATTAAAAACTAAATTAAGATGAGTAATAGAGGTATAACGGCTTTTTACACGATACTAGATACAATTAAAGACAAGCTATTAGACGATATAAATGTCAATACAGTAACAACAGGAGATATAACAGAAATAGATTTATCTAAACAAACTATATTTCCTTTAAGTCATATTATTATAAATAGTGTGACACCGCAAGACCAAGTATTGAATTTTAATATAACTATTATGTCAATGGATATAGTAGATATAAACAAAGAAAACAAGACAGATATATTTACTGGCAATAATAACGAACACGATGTATTAAACTCTCAATTAGCAGTATTAAATAGATTAATAGTATTGTTAAGAGGCGGCACGTTATATAGAGATAGATACCAATTAGATGGCGACCCTAGCTGTGAACCTTTTTATGAAAGATTTGAAAACCAGTTAGCAGGATGGGCTTGTACGATGAACATATTAATAGAAAATAATGTAAGTAATTGTTAATGGATTTAAAAGAAACTAAAGACATATTAAACAACTTTGCTAAATACGTTATAAAACAGGCAAGAACAAATCTTACTAAAGACAAAAAGAATAGTAGTAAGAGATTATATGATAGTTTAGATTATGACTTAAAAGTATCTCAAAATGCTTTTGGTTTACGTTTTATAATGGAAGAATACGGAGCTTATCAAGACGAAGGAGTTAGCGGAAAGAAAAGAAAGTTTGATACGCCATTTAGTTTTAAGTCAAAGATGCCACCACCTAGCAGTTTAGATAAATGGTCAGTAAGAAAGGGTATCGCACCAAGAGATAAGAAAGGTAGGTTTATACCAAGACAAAGTTTAAATTTCTTAATAGCGAGAAGTATATTTATGTACGGTATTAAACCAAGTATGTTTTTTACTAAACCTTTTGAGAAGGCATTTAAGAACTTGCCACCAGAATTAACAGAAGCATTTGCAATAGACATAGAAAACAGTATAGAATGAGTACAATAATAAACGCAAGAAGTCCATATTACATAAAGGTAGCACCTGCGTCAGGTACGTTAAGTTCTGCGTCAATGGATTTATTTATATATTCAGGTACGCTTACAACAGACAAACCTGCATCAGCTACTTATACAATTAGTAAAGATATAATAGGTTCTAACAATTATGTAATATTTGAAATAACAGAATTAATAAGAGATTATCTTATAACAGAATACGGAGCATACTCTATAGACGGAGTTTGGGTAGAAGCAGATATTACTTTAACTAAAACAGTAGGTAGTGAAACGCAGAATTATGATTATCTAGCTTTTGATGGGTACGGATATTTTGAAGATGGCGTAAATCCTAGAACAAGCGTAAATCCTGCTGTCACTAAAATAAGTTCTACAACGACAGGAACGACAGCTTATAAACTTATAGATTCTGGTCAAACATTTACTAAAACAGTAAACGTTGGAGATACAGTAAATAACACTACTGATAGCACAAGCACAACTATTTCTGCAATAGATAGCGATACGCAACTAACAGTTAAAGATGACATATTTGTAAGTGGAGATGCTTATACAATAGCAGACACAGGAAATTATACGCCTCAACTATTACAATCAAACACAACAATATATTTTA
>Ga0255768_10004374_pt1 | contig 13819 bp, 11 predicted proteins | sample 071ome_33_FD_179983 | JGI IMG/M metagenome (GOLD analysis project Ga0255768, IMG submission 179983) | Coastal salt marsh microbial communities from the Groves Creek Marsh, Skidaway Island, Georgia - 071412AT metaG (version 2) | ecosystem: Environmental > Aquatic > Marine > Intertidal zone >...
ACAGCAGGCAGGCAATGCAGAGCGGATTGAAAACTGGCGCATTGACAGGCGCAGTGGTGGGTGGAGCTCACGCCTTGGATATGAGCCCTATCGTCCCGGCCTAAAAGGGGACTGGGCACCCTTTACAAATGACGGTGCCATCTATGGCCTGCACTGCGCACAGCACCTGGCAGGTGGTGCGCGTGAGTCCATCCTGTACTGTGAGAATGGCAATTTGCATTTGCTGTATGAGGCAGGCAGCACCACAGGCGCACCACTGCAGATCACACTGCAGAGCGGACGCAGCATACCTGCACCCACTGAGCCCGGCCCCTCTTTCCTGGACACACCACACGGCACCGTGGTGTGCAATGGGTATGATCGGCCTGTGCTGGTGAATCCGTGGCCACTGGGCAATCAAGCACAAGCTGCAAGCGCAGTCAGCTACATCATCAGACAGCTGGGATTTGATGGCAGTCCACCTGCTCCACAGCCACGCAGGGTGCAGCCCATGCCTGATGCCACCACGGGGATAGCATCCAGCACATCCACAGGTGGCGGTGCTGTGACGCTGTGGTGCCTGGCTGATGCAGAGGCCATCAGCGACGGTGGACGGTGGGGCTTGGGCTTTGAAAACAACCAGACAGGCTCACCAGGCAAAAAATGCACGGTGGGCTACTCCATCAGCAATATTTTGCACTCTGGCAGTGAAAGCGCACGCAGCCCGATAGCCAGCACCAGCTGGGAGCTGCCAGATACTGCAGAGGGATTCAGGTATGCAGTGGCGCTGGATGTGCCCACTGGTAGCCCTGGCACAGTCGCACGCAAAATCTACCGCACAGCGAACTACTCTGAGGACTCGCCCACACCAGATGACACCACTCAGTACTTTGTGGGGCTCATCAGAAACAACGTGGACACCCTGTATTTTGATGCTGTGAGCAGTGCTGCACTGGGTGAGCCTGCGCCCATCATTGATGCTGGTGTTTTCCCTGCACCCCGTGCACGCTTTCCAGCAATGTACAAACAGTGTTTGTTTCTGGATGGGGGTGTGGATGATCCGTACACCCTGTACTACTCAGCACCCAGCAGAATCGAACAATTCAGCAGCCTGCAGAGCTTGGAGCTGGGCAGTGAGGCAGGCGGCATCACTGCGCTGTACGGTGACTACACCCTGCTCATCGTTTTCCGTGAGCGTGGCATCGATGTGGTGCAGGGTGACTACGTTGCTGGCTTCACCGTGTCCAGCATTGATCGCACCCTGCAGTGTAGAGCACCACACAGCGTGCAGCGTGTGCCTGGGCTGGGACTGGTGTTCCTGGCAGCAGATGGCGTGTATGCACTGACAGGTGGCCTGCAAGGTGGTGCAGTGGTGGACATGATCAAGCTCAGCCAGGGCTGGGATGATACCATCAGCAGGATCACACAGGACTGTCAGCCCAAAGCGGTGAGCGCCTATGCTGCCACGGATCGTGAGTACCACCTGTATGTGCCTGTGGATGGCAATGATAGGCCAAATCTGGGCCTGGTGCTGCACATCGATAAGCTACAGCGCAGCCCTGATGTATCTCCATGGTCGGTGCGCAAAGGGTTCCCTGTCGGATGCCTCGCCACCACACAGAGCGGTGCGCTGCTGTTCGGCCACAACACAGGCAATGAGACGGGCAATAGCTCATCAGAGCGTGGCATCTTTGTGATCAGTGGCAGGCACTACCTGGGGGGCACTGTGCCCATCCCTGACACCTTCACACTGGGACCGGCGACAGGTAGCCTGTACCGCAGTGCGTGGAACGATTTTGGGGATCCACAGATACTGAAGCAGATTCAGTATGTGACGGTGTGGGTGATGACCACAGGCAATCCTGAGATCACGCTCAGGTGGTACAAAGATTTCAACCTCACGGCCACCACAGAGCGCACGTACACCATGCAGCCACCTGACCAATCAACCCTGGCTGTGTATGGCAGGGCAGTGCTGGATGCTGCAGGCACTGCATACCGCAATGAACGCCTGGTGCCTTTGCGCTATGCAGTGGCAGTGCAGAGCTGCTCACACTTTGCATTTGAGATTGAAACCACCACAGATATTGTGCTGGTGGGTTTCGAGTACGGATACACCGTGCGTGGCACAGATGTGGTGAGAGGGCGCAGGGCATGAAACACTGGACACAGAGGCAGGCACTGGATGGCGTGACTGTCAGCCCTGACAGCATCAATATCGAGATGCAGGCACAGCGCAGCAGCATCACCACGCTGGACAGGACACAGATCCCCACCAATCTGGTCGATCACAACAACACAGAGCAGAATGCGATTGCTCAGGTGTGGCAGGATCGATCCGTGGGCACAGGTGGTGAGCAGAGCGCAGCACGTGACACAAAGACCGTTAGCAATGGCTGGCAGTGCATCACATACAGCACCGGGCTCACAGGCTGGAATAGCATAGGCAGCTCTTTCACCCTGGCAGGGTTTAAGGGTGGGAGCTTGTACGGTGAGTGGTCTGGCAATGCAATGGTGTTCCCTGCATTCTGCTCCACATCAGGCAACATCTACCCAGGATCCCCGCGGTATTGTGGGCTGCGCATCCTGGTAAATGGCGTGCCACTTGTGGAGCGCCGTGGTGTGGCCTTGCATGAGCATTTTAGGGTGTTCGGTGTGGGTCGCTTTCCACAGGGTGATTTGGTGGTGCAGCTGCAGATCCACATCACTGATGCAGATCCCAACGATGTGCTCTATGTGTCAGGCATCGGCAATACCAACGTGCCACAGGTGCATGTGTACAGCAATCGCTACCTTTTCATCGGGCGGTACAGATGAGCAGAATCCAACGGCAGAGGATTGTGGACGGTGAGCCCATCGATGCCACCAATCTAAATGACCGCTACAACGATTTCGCTCAGCCTGGTGCGCTCAATCAGTACAACGTGCGTGATTCCAGCATTGACCTGCCACAGCTCAAAGCAGACTGGTTCACCCGAAATAGCTGGGAGCAAACCCTGGGTGAATTCAATCTCAGCCACAGCAGCGTGAACACCGTTGCAGCCACCACTGGGGGATTTCCAGTGGCTGGGCATGTGGTGCAGGATTTCGGTGGCACACCCAGCATCTTGAATTTCGGCCTGGGTGGGCTCACCATTGGCACTGATGAGGTGCTCAGGCTGTACTGGGATCTGTCCGTGCGCCCATCTTACACAGGCACACCCTGGACAGCAGTGGGTAGCTTTAGCAAATACCAGTTTCCAGACCCTCCCAAAACAGGCGTGGTGGATGTGGCTACCAGTGCAGATGTGTGGGTGATGTACCCGGAATGGGATGTGACCAGCAGCCTGCTCACAAACTTTGTCCCGGTGCCCGGTCAAGGGGATTTCAACACCAATTACACCGGGGCACGCTATGGCAATGCATTGCCGGACTGTGAAGCCACCACGGTGATTCCTGCTTGGGTGCAGGTGGCATTCAATGCAGTGGATGGCTCAGTGTCAGCACCCAATCTATACGACAGTGGCATCGGATGGCGTGGCGTGTCTGGTGCCTGGCACTACGTGGGAGCGCCCACCACGGTGTATGGGATCCGGTGGATTATCAAGGGGATCCTGCATCCTGAGCAGGCCACCAATGTAAATTATCTGGGCTTTGATACCGTGGCAGGTGGCACTGGCACTGTGCAGCTGGAGTACACCAGTGGCAAGGCGCAGGCCATGATCATGAGGCTGGGCTGATGGCGTACACTCCCCCCAATACCTTCACAGCCTCCACAGTGCTCACTGCAGCAGATGTGGAGGGGAATGCTGAGGCACTGCGTGCATACCTGCATGAGACTGTGAACACGACGGATTTTGAGGCATCACAGTGGATACAGACCCGGCACATCCAGCCACCCACTGTGGAGCCTTACACGGGTACACAACACGGGGTCAGTGGACACCAGGCTGGGCAGGATGCAAGTGGTCTGGGTGTGCGCCTGAGTTTCTGCACAAGCTACCTCACAGGCAACGGCCTGCAGGGTGCAGATCCACAGGACTGGGTGGTGATCCCGAACACCAGCTTTCAGCTGCGCATGCACAGGCCATTCCGGGGATTCTTTCACTGGTGGATGGAGCTCGAACACGGACCGGACAATGTCCCATACGTGGCCGGGCACAACTACCCAATCAAAGACAGACTCAACTACATCGCCCCGTATTTCGGCAATCCAAGCGGGGCAGATGTGACTGCAGCCCAGGAAGGGCAGAACCACCAGGGCCCATCAGGTGTGTACTGGCAGACGGCCACACCAGTGGGTGCGAAATTCCCTTACACGATCGCTGCTGGGTATGGTCAGCGTGATGGGTGCATGCGATTTGAGAGCGGTAGCCTGGCAACGGTGACTGCTGGCCTTTGCTACTATGGGCAAATCGATAGGGTTGGCATTGTGAATTGGGGCATAGCCTTGGAAGCCTGGTACATTTAGGGGGCATCATGGATCCGTTGACAATAGCACTAATCACTGCAGGCATCAGTGCTGCGGGCTCTGCTTTAGGTGCGGGAATTGGTGGCAAGCAGGCTCGCACAGCAGCTGGTGAGGCTTTTACAGAGGATGATGCACGCAGGCTGCGTGAGCTGCAGCAGATGCGTGAGGCAGGTGCACTGGGTGCGACAGAAGAGCAGCAGGCAGCACTGGATGCTCAGTTTAGGCAGCAGGGTGCGCAGCAGGTGATGGAGGCACAGGCACAGCAGCTGGCAGCACAGGCTGCACGGCCTGCCTCTGCACGGGATGTTTTCCTGCAGGAAGCAGCAGGACAGCTGGCACAGCAGCAGGCCATCACTGAGCAGAATTTGGTGCGCTTGCAGGCCGATGAGGCAGCAGCAGCCAGGCAGGAGCAGGAGCTGCAGCAGCTGCTCATGCAGCGCATGCAGGCACAGCAAATCGCAGCAGGTGCACCCTCTGCAGCCAGTGCTGGCATTTATGGCCTGGCAGCACAGGCACCTGATATTGCTGCAGGCTTTGCTGAATCACAGATGGAGCAGGAGCGCCTGGAAGCACTGCTGGATGCATATAAGCCCAGCAGCACACAGCAGAATCCATATCAAGACTACATCGCCTGACAGGGGATCACAGTGCCATCAAGAGCAGACAACATTTTCAATAGATATGCACGTGCTGTGGTGGCACAGGAGATGATCGCGCAGTCCCTGCAGGACTATGCCTCTGCAGAGGAGCGTGCGCAGTACCTGGAAACGCTGGCAGCAAATGAGCGTGCCACGCTCAGTGCTTTGGAGGAATCCTTTGCAGTGCCTCCTGTGGATCTGGGCAGTGCTGGGCAGACCCTGCAGGAGCAGTATGCAGTGCAGCGTGCAGAGCAAAGCGCAGCTGCAGCAGCCCGTGCCTCACGCACACTGAATGCCACACAGCGTGCAGCGATTGAGCAGCAGAGCAGGGATGGAGCACTTCAGGCGCTCACAGATCTCACAGCAGATCCCTCTGTCACTGCAGAGGAGCTCAGTGAGGCACGCCGTCTATTTAATGCACGGCATGAACCACTCAAACAGCGTGAGGCAGCATTTTTGCAGCAGGCTGAGCCACCACAGCGTGCACAGGCACTGCCTGCACGGCCTGGTGAGCTGACAGCAGCAGAGCGTGGCACTGAGCAGGCACTGCAGGCGCTCTACTTTGCTGGGCCCCAGGGCATCTATGGTGGCTTTGAGGGTGAGGCAGAAATCACTCAGCGCAGGGATCGTGAGGCACCGCGTGGCAGCAGATTTACCAGTGGTGAGGATGCATTCAATGTGTACCTGCGCCTGCTGGATGATGGCAGCGCCACAGCAGAGGAGCTGGCACGTGAGCTCGGGCATGAGAGCGCACAGGCTGCAGCTGCGGATTTCGCGTTTGCAAAGGCGCAATATGACAATGCGCGTGCAGTGGGCGCTTTCACAAATGATCAACGCAAGTACTTTGAGCAGCGATGGCTGGACACTGCTGCGCAGTCCAGGCAGCTGCAGGAGCGTGCAGAGCGTGCACGTGCCCGTGTGCCTGAGGATCCACGCCGTGCAGCCATCCGTGCTGAGCTTGTGCGCCGTGGTGTGAATGTCGATGATCCGTACCTGCAGTACCAGGGCACACCACTGCACGGGATCCTCACTGAAGCGGACCGGCTTTACCAATCTGGTCAAGTGACAGCAGGTGATGACAAAGACCTTGTGAAAGTGGAAGAGCTCCTGCGCCAGTATGAGAAGACAGGCACCCGGTGGACGGTGGACGCACTGGAGCAGCAGCTGCGCAAAACATTGGACGGTGAGGATCTGCAGGGTGCTCTGTCCTATGCCCTGGCATGGCAGCGCCAGCAGAATGAGGGTGGGGCTGGCACTGATAGCAGTGTGCCACTGGCAGATAGAAAGCCTGCACCAGCACCTGAGCCTGAGCCTGAGCCCGTGAGTGATGATGCCTTTCTGATGCAGCGACAGCGCCAGGATGATCTGCGCCGTGAGCAGCAGCGGATTGAGGCAGAGCTGCGTGCGCAGGCACAGCAGCAGGCACGTACACCAGCACCACGGCCACAGCCTGCACCACCTGCACCACCTGCAGCACCTGCACCACCTGCAGCACCACCTGCAGCACCTGCAGCACCACCACCTGCACAGCCTGCAGCACCACCTGCAGCACCACCTGCACAGCCTGCACAGCCTGCAGCACCTGCACAGCCTGCAGCCAATGCAGCACAGCAGCGTGTGGCAATTGATGCTGCTTTAGCTGCAAGCCAGGCAGCAGCACAGAGCTCTGCTGCACAGCAGGCTGATGTGATCCGTGCGCGTATTATCGACAGAATAGAAGCAGCCATGCTGGCAGGTGACATACAGGAAGCCACACGCCTGCAGGGATTGCTGCCATGAGCCTCGATGAGCTCAAAGCGAAATACATTGAGGCCCTGAGAGCTGGGCAGGATGATCTGGCTGCATCGTACCTGCAGCAGATCCAAGCTGCGCAGGCTGCACCTGAGGCAGCACCTGCCATGCGTGCGCCTGTGGAGCCCAGGCCATTTGCCGCCCCGTACACCACGCGTCAAGCGATGGAAGAGGAAGCAGCAGCACAGGCACGTGCACTGACAGAGCGCCGTGCTGTGGGGCCTGTGGAGCGTGAGCAGGAGCGTGAGCAGGAGCAGCAGCGTGCGATGGAGCTGCTGCAAATCGAGCGGGAAAGACCCGTGCAGCCTGGTGTGGGGCCTGTGCGCCAGGCAGAGGAAAGCATCATACCGATGCTGCGCACCACACGCATCGTGCGCCTGCCTGTATACCGTGATGTGCCACCTGCACTGAAAGAGCGTCTTACGCCTGAGGAGATCGCCAGGCTGGAAACAAGAGAGCCCCTGGCAGGCACAGATGCGCAGCCCATCGCTGAGCGCCTGTACTACCGCACCCCCACTGGGATCCGTGAGCCCACACGTGGTGAGCAGCTGGTAGAAACCTTTGCACAGCAGGAACTGCTCACAGAGGCACAGGCACGCCAGCAGGCACAGATGCGCAGTCCTGAGCTGCAGGCTGCACTGCGTGGTGAGGGTGCACTGCCACTCAGCAGCGTGCCTGGGCTTGCACTGGAAGCACTCACACAGCAGACCACGGAAACAGCACCCGGTGTGGTGGAAACCCCGCTTGCAGCTACCCTGCGCGGCTTCTCATCGCTGATGAGCGCCACAGTGGGTGAGGCCATCGGCACGCAGTATGAGTATGCAGGTGTAGGCACCCGTCGCAAAGAAGCCACCACGATGGATCCTGAGGCACGCAGGCGTGCATCCAGTGACCCGGATTTTGTGGATCGTGTGCTCGAAAACCTCGCCACAGGCCGCGGGATTGCCGATGAGATTTATGATGCAGACGTTTTCAGGAATGCCGCAGGTGATCTGGCTGCTGGCGTGGTGGGTGAGGAATACAGGCAGCAGGGTGAGATGGGCGCTTTCTATGCTGGCCTGGGCTTGGATCTTGTCATGCCTGGCTATATCGGCACAGCAAAGCTGGGCAGCAAGGCTGCTGCACGTGTAGGCCAGCCACTGCTGCAGGCTGCACGGCCTGAGGCACAGCGCCTGATTGCCAGAAACATCATCAATCAAAGCCCACTGGATGAGCCTGATAAAATTGCAGCCCTGCAGGCCATCCGTGCATCAGATGGCAGTGAGGCAGGCATAGCTGCAGCAGTGCAGCCACACCTGGGTGCACTGGGTGGTGATGCTGGTGATGCATTTGTTGCAGAGCTTAGAAGCAGGATCCCTGCTGACTACGTCTTTGTGACGGATTCACTGGCAGTGCCACGGCCTGCAGCAGCACAGGCAAGGCAGGCCGCACAGCAGGCACAGCAGCGTGCCACACAGCGCACCACCGATGGGCAGGCAGAGTACCTGCGCACCCTGGCTGCACTGGCTGATGATACCGCACCAGATGTGAGCACACGCATGGGTGCACTGGCTGACAGGCATTTTCCTGGTGCAGCAGGCCAGCAGGTGCGCAGTGCAAATCTCAGTGCTGTGCAAGGTGACACCGCACAGCAGCTGCGCCTGGCTGCAGATGCCCTGGAAAAGAAGCCCACTGCAGCAGCACGCACTGCAGCAAATAGAGCCCTGCAGCGTATGGAGCAGGAGAGCGGTATGCAGGCAGGCACGCTGCAGCGACGGCTCACAGAGCGTGCGCCTGCAGAGATAGCAGACACCCTGCCTGAGTCTATGAGGCAGCAGGTGCGCCAGGCTGAGAGCTGGGCTGCACTGGATGCACGGGTGCAGGATGATGCTTTTGATGCACTGCGCAATCAAGCTGCCATCGATGCAGCCCGGTCTGCTGGCATCACACCACGCACTGCGCAGGAGCTCACCAATTTGCAGGTGGCTGTGAGGGATCTGAATGACTGGGTGGCTGCATCACAGCGTGTGAATGATGGCACCCTGGCACGCTGGATCCGTGCAGTGACCAGAAAGCAGCCACTGCCACCTGCCAGCGTGGCACGTGCTGTGGATAAGGTGCGCAGCACAGCACAGTCAGCACTGCGCAGTGCAGAGCAGCAAATCGTGAACACCACCCGGCAAACTGGTAGCGTCAATCGTGGATATGAGGAATTCTTTGCACGCAATACTGCAGATATGAGCGGTGAGGAACAGTGGACAAAGGTGCTGGAAACGCTCATCGGTGGCGAGAATATGAAAGCCATCATGGTGCAGGCAAAGAGAAAATTCCCGCTGGATAGTACGCCTGTGACTGTGGAAAACGTGCGCCAGCTGTATGCACAGCTATCAAAGGCCGGACTTGCCACGGGTGTGCCCATCACTGCCACACCCATCAGAAATAGCCTGCTGAAAAGCGCACTGGATGAGGGTGTGCGCCGTCGCCTGGTATCTGAGGGCATCGCACTGGAGACACGCCTCGCCACACAGGCTGATGAGCTGCTGGGTGTGCGCACGCCTGCAGAGGGCTTGCCGCGGTGGTCAACCCTGGTGCCTGACAGTCAAATCCCAGTGCAGGTGCCAGGTGGCGTGCGCGTCTACTCAAGCACAGCCTCACGGGCTGAGAGGCAGCTGGCAGAGCTCGCGCAGGAGCTGGTGCCGTACCTTGCCAATGTGCAGCCTGCCTCACGTGCATCCTGGCGTGGTGCCTTGTCTGATGTAGGCCAGTGGGCTTTTGGTGCAAATCGATCTTTCTGGGTAAATGCACGCTATGGATACGCTGGCCTGCCCAATCTCCCATTCCTGCTGTACAGACTGACAGAGGCACCCATTCTGAGCCTGGCGACTATCGGCGCACAGCGCACGCTCAGTGGCCTGCAGCGTATGACACGCACAAAGCTCACAGAGGTAATGCAGCAGCTGGGCAGCAGGCGCATGGGTGCAGGCATCACCAGCAATGGCAGATACCTCAGCCCTGCGCAGCTGCAGCGTGAGATTGATGAATTTGGTATCGGGATCACCACAGTGGATGCACAGCGTGTGATCAATTTGGCAAATGATTTGGAGCGTGCAGCCACAGCAGCCACTGCTGGCAAAGCAGGCCGTGCACTGAGGAAAGTGACCGACCAATTCAATCCACTTGCACGCGGGTTCTGGCTGCAAGTGGCTGACAGTGTCGAGTACAGCTACAGGCGCAGCGTCTTTGAGGGTGCACGTGCTGCTGGCTACTCAGCACAGGAGGCTGCAGACATCGCCAGGCGCAGCCTGGGTGATTTCGGTGCACAGCCACAGGTAGTGCAGTACATCGGCCAATACCTGAGCACAGCACAGACTGCGTACAATACTCTGAGCGAGATGGTTTTTCTGGCAGCAAAAAACCCAGCATCGATGGGTGCCATCACCCGTGCTGCACTTGGAAAGCAGAAAGCAGCAGACCCGTACAATATCGACGGGGATGAGGCACTCACACGCCTGGGTATCGTGCGTGCAGGTGAGGACACAGATGCACAGCGATTCTATGGGCCACGAGCTCCACTATTCCTGCCTGTGGAGAGTGCACTGCGTGTGATGAGGCACACCGATGTGCTGATCAGAGATCTGCTGCGTGCTGCCAAATCTGGGGATGTGCAGCAGGCGCGTGATGCTTTCATGGAAGGTGGTGTAAAGCTGCTGACTGTCCCCTTCCCTGTCTTTGGGGCTTTCATAGACAGTGCAGGCATCGAGGCAGGTGAGCCGCTCACGCTGGCAGATCCTGTGAGTGCAGAGCGCACGTTTTGGCTGTCTATGGCAGCAGCACGTGCTGCAGATCCTGATGGCAGTGCAGGCATCTGGGATGCATGGGACAGCATCGCACGGCCACAGGTGGTGCTGCCACCTGATGTGCCTGGCATCAAGCACCCCACACTGCCTGATGTGTGGCTGCGCCAGCCACCTGAGGGCACACCGCACATCCTGTGGGCGTTTGATGTGGATGGCAATCCACTGTACAAAGTCTATGAGCCATCACCACGTGGCCTGCAAAATATTGAGCTGGCACGTGCTGCCACGCCTGACAGCTTAGAGCGTGCACTGGGCGCATTTGCTGCACTGGTAGACCTGCCAGCAGGTGCCAGCCTGCCAGGTGAGAGCATCGACAGCACCCGGCCACCTGTGCAGGTGTATGGTGGTGCGCAGGTGCCCACTGGCATGGGTGCAGCTGCAGGCATGCTGCTGGGTAGACCAGCGGGGCCAGGTGACCCTGCAGCAGCACGCCGTGCACAAATCGAGCAGCTCAGGCAAACACGTGAGGGATCCCAATGAAAAATATCAAACCGTTGCTCATCGATTACGGCCACGGTGGCCTGATTGATGGCGTGTACCAGACACCCGGTGGCAAACAATACACCTGCACCGATGTGCAGCCACCACTCACGCTGTATGAGGGTGTGAGCAATCGCATGACAGCAGCTGCGCTCATGCGCCTGGCACACAGTGCAGGGGTGCCAGTCTTTGATGTGGTGGCAGATCAGTGGATCACTGACATGCCCAGCTGGGAGGATCTGCAGCAGCATGATGTAAGCCTGCAGGCACGGGTGCAGTCTGCCAATGCACACCCGGATGGGATCCTCATCAGCTGCCACAGCAATGCCATCGGCACCAGCATCAGGGGCCCATCCCTGGCTGCAAATGGAATCGACATATACACGTACTATGGTGAGAGCGGTGCAGACCCTATCGCCAGCAGCATCTGGCAGAGCTTTAAAGACAATCAGTCTGCACTGCGCGTGCGCTCAGGTGACTGGACTGATGGAGATCCCGACTGTGAGGCCGGGTTTTACATCCTGAGAAAAACCAGCATGCCTGCAGTGCTGGGTGAGATTGGGTTTTTCACCAATTTGCATGATGCAGAATATCTCTCACAGCTGGCAAATCATGAGCAAATCGCCGCGTGTTACTGGTACGGTGTAAAGCCGTACGTGGGGGTGCAGGGTGCCTGAGCAAATCGTAAGCCCAAAGCTCGCCAGGCTCATGCCTGCAGATGTGCTGGCCAAAGTGCAGCAGCTGCTGGTGGTGGCCTATACCATCGCAGATATGGATGTGGAGGATGAGCGTGAGCTGGGTGATGCCATCGCTGAGCTCATCGATGATGCTGTCACCTATCGCAATGTCCCGGCACCTTATGGTGTGCTGCTGGAAGTGGCTGATAGGTCAGTGCTGCGCATCATGGCACGCCAGGCCGTGAGGCACTTCAGAAAGCGGTGGGGCAAGCTCTCACAGGCTGAGCGCGATGATCTACTCAATACACTGCTGCAGGCAGAGGGGGACATGTGAACACAACGACCATTTACCATGATGCTTTGAAGACGGGCACACAGACACTGGGCACTGCCTACAACGTGACGGACGTGCTCGTGTTCGATATGAACGCAGCCCTGGCCTACCAGCCCAGCAAGGCCAATTTTCACGGATTTGTGGAGGGCATTCACATCCGCCTCACCACGATGGCAGGCGGCCCCACTAAACTGAGCATGAAGCTGTGTCTGGATGCTGACGGTGATTACACCGTGGTGCCATCCACAGAGGCCACCATTGACCCAGGCATCACCACGGCCACCACGGGCTGTGTGGCATTCAGCGTGCGCCTGCCCGTCTTCCAGATCCTCAATGCACCGGGGAATGGCTCCCTGTACCTTTTCGCCAAGCTGGATGCTGGCACGGCTGTTTTCAGCCAGGCATGCATCACATGGAGTGAGTGATGCCAGTATTTCCCTGCTTTGATCCCACCACTGGCAGCAGTGGAGGCAGCACAGGTGGTGGTGGTGGTGGTGCCAGCCTGTATGATCTCGCCTGGACTACTGTGGATCTAACAGATGGCACCTGGACCCTGGTAGATCCAGACAGTCTGCTGGATTCTGTGACCCATTCTGGTGGCTACAACACGGCTACATGGGCAGGCACTGCCACAGGTGACCTATACCGATGGGACAGTGGTGCAAGCACCCGTGCCCCCCGATGGTACAAAGATCTTCTCATTGATGGCACACAAGTGACCACAGGCGACCTGCTCACGATGTCAATTCGCTCACAGCTTGACAACAGCATTGATGATTTTGATCAGGGTGTTGTGTTTGGAGCATCAGTATGGCCTGATCTTAATGTGGCGACCAGCCAGGCCGGAATCGGTGCCATCATCAAGAAAACGCAAGGCGGCCAGAACAGCTATGGTGCCTGGACTGTCAACTCAAGCACCATGCACAATAACCGCGAATACTGCGTCAACGCGGTCACCCGTGGTGGCGGTGGTGCTGGAAGCTCATGCTATCAAGTTTTTGATGCATCGAACGCAGCAACTGGCACGGGAGCCAGAGCAAGCAACCAAACAGGCGGGCTAACTACCCTGAATGTTCGCATTATGGTTGGCATCGGCCTGCGCTTGAATGCCGATGTGGTCAATGCTGGGGATAGGCAGAGATTCCAATTCAGGTATGCAGCATACACAAATCCATTTTGAGGTGACCTATGGCCTATGCATATGCAGACACTAAAGCGGTGCAGGTGCTGACAACCAGCACCACAGATGAGCATGGGAATGCCATCGATGTAGAAGGATTTGTCATTCCCATCATCGTGCCACTCTCTGAGGTGGGTGAGCTCCTGGGTGCCTATGACCCGGCATCAAGCACCAGCCCCGTGGTGGCCTACTCACGGCCACTGGCACGTGTGATACTGGATGCACTGAAGCAAGCTGCAGAGGCACCGTGATGGATAAGGCACGCAGCAAAAAGGTCACAGATCCAGACACCGGGCGCACGCGCACTGTGCGCTATGGACAGAAGGGTGCGACTGTGGCACCTGGCACATCCAAGGGCGATGCCTACTGCGCACGCAGCTGGGGCCAGATGCAGGAGCACAAAGCAGCTGCCAAAGATCCTAACAGCCCACTGCGCCTGAGCAGGAAGCGATGG
>Ga0255768_10004379_pt1 | contig 13809 bp, 13 predicted proteins | sample 071ome_33_FD_179983 | JGI IMG/M metagenome (GOLD analysis project Ga0255768, IMG submission 179983) | Coastal salt marsh microbial communities from the Groves Creek Marsh, Skidaway Island, Georgia - 071412AT metaG (version 2) | ecosystem: Environmental > Aquatic > Marine > Intertidal zone >...
ATATGTACTTTTTGAATATGAGATAGATGAGGGTATTCCTGAAGGTTAATTTCATTTCCTGAATCAAAATCTCCTAGCCAAACATCACAACGTATACCAGCTTCTAGCACCCGTTGCATTGCACCATCTAATACAACTGTATACGGGGTCCATTCCATTAAATCCCCTAAAAGTCCCAAGTCACAACTTTCTCCATTAGCAATAATTAATGCCGGCTCCTGATTATCTCGAACTATATGATGCGAACTCACTGTTACAAATTTGAGGTATTTATCACGAAATTGCAGCGTTTCAACGTGAACCAAGTATATTTTTACTAAATACCACAACAATTGTCGAATTTTGTTAAACTAATTCCGTTTAAAAAATATGCAGACTAAAATTCTATGGGCCGATGATGAGATTGATTTATTAAAACCACATATTCTTTTTTTAGAAGGAAAAGGATATTCGGTTAGCAGCGTAAATAACGGTCGTGATGCAGTTGATTCCGTAAAAAATGAAGATTTTGACCTTGTTTTCTTGGATGAAAATATGCCTGGAATTAGCGGTTTAGATGCCTTAGCTGAAATCAAACAGTTACGTCCGAATATGCCTGTAATCATGATAACAAAAAATGAAGAAGAGCATATCATGGAAGAGGCAATAGGCAGTAAAATTTCTGATTATCTTATTAAACCAGTTAATCCTAATCAAATTTTACTCAGTATTAAAAAGCATGTCGATGAAAAGCGTTTAGTTAATGAAAAAACTACTCAAGGCTATCAGCGTGAATTCATGCAAATTGGCATGAGCGTTTCAGACCGACTTAACTTTCAAGAGTGGAAGGAGGTTTATAAAAAACTTGTTTATTGGGAAATGCAATTGGGGCAAACAGACCAGGAAGGAATGAAAGAAGTTTTAGAAACCCAAAAAGCAGATGCAAATCGTAACTTTTGTAAGTATATTTCTAAGAATTACCAAGAAATCATTCAAAACGACGATACGGAAATCTCGCTTAGTCATAATCTCTTCCGCAAGCATGTTAATCCAATGCTTGATAATGAGGAGCCCGTATATTTCATTTTATTAGATAACCTTCGTTTTGACCAATGGCGAGCAATTTCTGAAACTATAAACGAACTCTTCAGAACTGAACAGGAGGATATGTACATGAGCATTCTTCCAACTACTACACAGTATTGCAGAAACGCTATTTTTAGTGGTTTAAGACCAAGTGAAATTGAATCAACTTTCCCTGATAAATGGTCGAATGATGAAGATGAAGGTGGTAAGAATTTGTATGAAAAAGATTTCTTAGCATCTCAACTAAATAGACTCAGAAGGGATATTAAATTTTCCTACACTAAAATTACGAATCTGGATAATGCAAAGGCATTAGTTGATCAGGTTCCAAATATGCGTCAGAATCAATTAAATGTTATAGTTTATAATTTTGTTGATGCTTTTTCACATGCAAGAACTGATGTGAATATTGTACGTGAACTCGCAGATGATGAAGCTGCATATAGAAATGTAACAGCAACGTGGTTTAAACACTCCCCATTGTGGGAAGCAATGCAACGCATCGCTGAAAAGCCAGGAAAAATAATAATTACTACAGACCATGGCAGTGTAAGAGTAAAAAATGCAGTAAAAGTAATTGGCGATAAAAAGGTAAACTCAAACTTGAGATATAAGCAAGGAAAAAACATTACTTATAATAACAAAGAAGTTTTTGAAGTTAAAAAACCCAAGGAATTGTATTTGCCTTTGCAGCATTTAAGTTCAGCATTTGTATTTGCCATGGAAAATGATTTCTTCGCTTATCCAAACAATTACAACTATTACGTTAACTATTACAAAAACACTTTCCAACATGGTGGTATTTCCATGGAAGAAATGATGTGTCCGCTTATTACATTGAGGCCAAAAGGTAAATAATGGAAATTATTGCTCAAGAAAATGAGCTTGATGAGGTTATTGAAATTCTCATCAAAAAGCTTCAAGAAAACCGAATTTTTACATTTGTGGGAGACCTTGGTGCTGGGAAAACAACGCTTATTAAGAAGTTCTGCAGTAAACTAGGAGTGGAAAGTGAAATGAGCAGCCCAACATTTGGATTAGTAAATACTTACAGTTCAAACATCGGAACAATTTATCACACAGATTGGTATCGAATAAATGATGTTATCGAGCTTTATGATGCAGGAATTGACGAGGCTCTAGATGATGGTATTTGGCTTATTGAATGGCCAGAGATTGGCAAGGCCTTGCTGGAAAACTGTGTTGAAGTAAATATCTGTCATTCAAATACAAGTCGATCTTATAAAATAGGCTGATTTTACATTTAATAAATAATTAGTTCGATTACCAAATAAGATTTTCTTACTTAAAAAGAAATTATTATTTTCACAAAATGAAAAATAAGTTAAAATTACTACTTCCGCTACTGTTAGTATCACTGTTTTCTTGTAATTCCTATAGTGAAAAGAAATATGTTCCGAAAGATGCATATATGGTAGCACGAATTGATATAGGTTCTTTGACTGAAAAGATGGATTTGGAGTCATTAATGAAAATGGATGAGGTTGCCGATCAATTTGAAGATATCAAAGAAGAGATGCCTAGTTTTATAAATGAACTTTTCAAAAACCCAAGTAATTCTGGAATTGATTTTAGTGCTCCGGTTACAGTTTTTGCCACAATGGGGAAAAATGATAACCGTAAGTATCGCACATCAAACCAAAGATTTGGTTTCATAATTAAAGTTGATGATAGTGAAAAAATTTCTAAGTTATTGAAAGAGCTAGATGATGAATTCAATCTAGATTATACCGAAAGGCATAATGAAGATGACGACTATTATAAAGTATACATAAAAGAAGAAAGAAGAAGAACTCATGCATTTGTTTGGAATGACGACGTACTAATTATTACTTACAAAGACAGACGCAGCGATGATGTTGATGTTAAGTCAATGGCGGAAGCGTTAATAAAAGCTGAAGAAGACAATTCCTTAATAAATAATAATGCAGCATTTGAAGAGTTCTGTGGTGAGTCTAATGACTTTGATGTTTTTGCAAATGCAGATGTTATCAAAGATATCATTTACGATCAAGGGGATGATGTTAAGGAAGCCTTAAAAGAAAGCAAGAATGTTAAGAAATATATTGACAATATTGGCGGTTACTCGATGCATTTGAATTTTGAAGATGAAGAGGTTGTTGTTTCAGCCACACCCTATTACAAAGATGCTTCAGTTGCTGAGGAGTATAATATTACGGGAGAAGAAGGTATACCAAACGATTATTTAAAATTATTAACTAGCAACGGAAAATCAATTGGGGCGATGGGCATGACCTTCAAACCCGAATTATATACAAAACTGATTGACAATAAAGAGGTCAAAAAGATGATTAAACAAGAAACTGGACTATCTGTTAAAAATATTGTTAGTTCATTTACCGGTGTCATTGCAGCTAGCTTATCTGATTTTAGAGAAATAGAAGTAACAAAATACGATTACAAATGGGATTATAACTCCTATGAGTATATTAAAATTCCAAGGAAAGAAAAAGAAACAGTTCCTATCTTCAATGTGCAAATTGGAATTACTCCTAAATCAAAGGTGGTAAAATGGGTAGAAGAACAATTGGAAAATGATAAGAGTTTTACTAAAAAAGGTAACGTATACACCACCTCTAGCAATGATTTCGGGGACCTAACCATGATTAATTTAGGAAATAAATGGTTTATTTCAAATGACCCAAAGGCTAAAAAAGTAAATAAGTCAACTTCTTGGAATAGCCCTTCGAATGACAATCTTGTAGAGACTATCACAGATAACCCCATGGGTATGTACGTAAGCCTTGAAAAGAAAGATTTCAATAAAGAAGCATTGGATGAAATTCCAAAAGATTTTGATGATATCTTAGGGATGCTTAAAAATCTCAAAATGACAAGTAATGGGAACTTAACCTCAATATCTTTGGGCCTACAGTCAGGTGAAGGGAATAGCTTATTCAGAATTTTGAAATTAGCCATAGAATCCGCATCAAATTTATACGCGGATAATGCTTCTGAAGAAAGCTCAGAATATGAAACTGTAGAATCTACGGATACTGAAAGTTATCCGGCACCTTCATACGAAGAACCGATGGCTAGTGATGGACCGTATGACTATGGCGAAGAAGCAGTAGCGGAAGAGGCGTATTAGATTAATAATATTTTGGATAATAATATCCGTCTAAAGAGTGTAGTCCCTAAGAATCTTACGGACCAACAAATACAAAATCCAAACTCAGTATGGGGTTTGGATTTTGTGTTTTGTGAAGGTAACAGATACCAAGTTACTGCAGGGTCGGGTTCAGGAAAATCTACATTAATTAAAATAATAAACGGAATATTTAATGATTACTCAGGGTTGGTCAGCATCGGTTCACAAGAGATTACTAACTCACAAATAGATAAATTAATCCAAACACGTAGAAATCACATTCATACGGTATATCAAGACCTAAAATTATTTGATAATTTATCAGTTTGGGAGAATATTGTTATACCCAGTAATGATTCTGACTCTTTAGAATTAGCAAAAAACCTAATTGAGAAGTTTAAAATTCAACATATAAAACAATCAGTTGTTTCGAAAGTTTCACACGGTCAAAAGCAAAGAGTAGCTATAATCAGGGCTCTTTTAGGTAACTATAAATGGATCTTGCTTGATGAACCTTTCAGCCATTTAGACGCTGAAATATCTGACATTGTTTATGAGGAAATTATAAAACTATGTGAGTTAAAAAAGGCAGGCATAATTATAACATCGCTGGACGAAAGGTTCAAAAAAATGGATTTTGAGCAAATTGAGATATGAATCAAAATAAGATAATTTCTAAACTACTCAATAAATCTCAAAATAAAACCCAATGGTTTGCTGGGATAATTGGCACTTATTTAGGTGTTACGATTTTGATTTTATGCATTCAATTATACCTTGAAATCAACTCTGTAAAACAGCAAACCCAGAATGAACTAGGGAATAAATTTATTATTGTCCATAAAAAAGTATCTGCATTAAATACTCTGAATAATAAGACCAATAACTTTACATCAAAAGATATTACACAGATTAATAAAATAGAAGGTGTTGAAAAAATTGGATTTTTCTTATCTAATAAATTTCAGGTGTGGGGTAGTCTTAGCGTAAACGGTGAACGAACTAATTTAGGCACAGAACTCTTTTTTGAGTCACTTGAGGATGATTTCTTAGACATTACACCAAAGGATTGGAAATGGAATAAAAATTCCGGGGTTATCCCTCTAATTTTGCCAGCAGATTTTGTAAATCTCTATAACTTTAGTTTTGCCCCAAGTAGGAATTTACCTCCTTTATCCAAGAAAACCATTCAGTTAGCTACATTTGATCTTTATCTAAGAGGAACCTTAAAAAATGAACGATATAAAGGGAAAATAGTAGGATTCTCCGATCGAATAAATAGTGTCTTAGTGCCACTTGACTTTTTACAATACATGAATAATCATTTGAATGCGGATGATAATTTCAAAAAAGACAATAAGAAAAAAATAATTGTTAAATGTCGTCAGGGTGAAACTGATGGACTTTTTCGTTTAATTCAAAAGAAAAAGTGGGAAGTAAATAAAGATAAAATTTCAGACGGAAAATTTGCTTCAATCGTAAGGTTAATACTTATTGTTGCAGCACTATTTGGTTTTGTTATCATTTTTATTGCGATAACCACTATGATTTTATATCTAGTTTTAACTTTAGAAAAGTCAAAAAACGAAATAAATACCTTGCTATTAATAGGGGTTTCGAGAAAAGAAATTCAATATTTCTATCTTAAAAAAAGTATTTTTAACTACTTAATTATTGGTTGTTTAGGAATATCTAGCCTATTAGTGATTAAATACAATTTAAAAATGATTGCAACTACCTATGGAGTAGAATTATCTTCTGGTATTAATACAATCACTTACTCCGCATTAATTATACTTCTGGCAATTTTACTCTTAATTCAAAAGATTAAACTACGAGAAATTGGAAAATAATTAATCCATATATTCTTCCATTGGTAAACATGCACAAACTAGATTTCTATCTCCATATGTGTTGTTTACACGAGACACAGTAGGCCAGAATTTAAACTCTTTTAAATATGCTAATGGATAAGCCGCCTTTTCTCTAGAATATGGGAATGACCATTCATCAGAAATTAATTCATCAGCAATGTGCGGTGCATTTTTCAATACATTTACTTCATCATCTGCTATTCCCAATTCAATTTCTCTTATTTCTTCTCTAATTTGGAGCAGCACATCACAAAATCTGTCTAACTCTTCCTTGCTTTCACTTTCCGTTGGCTCTACCATCAAGGTTCCTGCAACAGGAAAACTCAAGGTAGGCGCATGATATCCATAATCCATTAAACGCTTTGCAATATCTTCTGCTTCCACATGAGCTGAGGTTTTAAATACACGTGTATCTAATATCATTTCGTGAGCAACCATTCCTTTTTCACCAACATAAAGTATAGGGTACTCGGAACTAAGTCTTGCTCTCATATAATTGGCATTAAGTATAGCAATTTTAGTTGCTTCAGTTAGGCCCGAACCACCCATCATTTTTATATATGCATAAGAAATAAGCAAAATACTCGCTGACCCAAATGGAGCTGCACTTACCGCCGTCATAGCATTATCTCCTATTCCCGTATCAACTATTTTGTGTCCGGGTAAATACGGGGCTAAATGAGCTGCAACACCTATTGGTCCCATTCCGGGCCCACCGCCACCATGAGGAATACAGAATGTTTTATGTAAGTTTAAATGACAAACATCCGCCCCTATTAAACCAGGAGATGTTAAACCCACCTGTGCATTCATGTTAGCACCATCCATATATACTTGCCCACCATTATCATGAATAATTTGAGTGATGTCCTTAATGGCACTCTCAAAAACACCATGAGTACTTGGATAGGTGACCATTAATACTGCCAAATTATCTTTATACTCTTCTGCTTTGATTCTTAAATCCTCAATATCTATATTTCCATGATCGTCACATTTAGTAACAACCACCTGCATACCTGCCATAACAGCACTTGCAGGATTCGTTCCATGCGCACTGGAAGGTATTAATGCAATATTTCTGTGTCCTTGACCTGTAGATTTAAAATATTCTCTGATTACCATTAATCCGGTATACTCGCCTTGTGCTCCAGAATTTGGCTGCATACTCATTTTAGCAAAACCAGTAATTTCAGATAAATCTTTATCTAAATCATCAATTAACTCCTGATAACCTTGAACTTGATTTTTGGGTACAAATGGGTGTATTAAATTAAATTCAGGCCATGTAACCGGAATCATTTCGGTAGACGCATTTAGTTTCATTGTACATGAACCTAAAGGAATCATAGAGTGACATAAACTCAAATCTTTAGATTCTAGTCTCTTGATATAACGCAACATTTCATGTTCAATATGATATTTATTGAAAACCGGGTGCGTCATATATTCAGAAGTTCTAACTGCCCATGTTGGCCATTTGATTTCAAAGATTGTTTCACCTTCATTAGAATCACCACCAAACAAACTAACTATTGCATTAACATCTTCTATAGTGGTAGTTTCATCCATTGAAATTCCTATATTTCCGTTAGCGAAATATCTGAAGTTCATCTGAACCGATTCGGCCTTACGCTTTATCTCGTCTTGCTTGCCATTTGAATTTATACATAATGTATCAAAAAAGAGATCATTGTTATTAGAGAACCCAATTTTATTTAATCTCTCTGATGCATTTCGTGCCAATCCATGCACTCTATTTGCAATTTTCTTAATGCCATTTGGCCCATGATAAACCGCGTACATACTTGCCATAATGCTCAATAATACTTGTGCAGTACAGATATTTGACGTAGCATTTTGACGTTTAATATGCTGCTCACGAGTTTGTAATGCCATTCGCAATGCACGATTATCTCTTCTATCTAAAGAAACTCCAATAATTCTTCCAGGAATTTGTCTTTTAAACTCTTCGCGTGTTGCGAAAAACGCAGCATGTGGACCACCAAAACCCATGGGTACTCCAAATCGCTGTGTATTTCCTATCACACAATCTACGCCAAACTCACCTGGAGGAGTTAAGATTGATAATGCCAATATATCAGCAGCAAAACAAACTTTAATTTCATAGGATTTACAAGTATTTACAAATTCGCGATAATCTTCTATGCTACCCTCATTGTTTGGATATTGTACTAAAGCACCGAAGTACTCATCGGATGGTTGAAAGGTTCTGTAATCTCCTATAACTAACTCAATACCAATAGGTTCAGCACGTGTAGCTAAAATGTCTAATGTTTGAGGAAATGTATTTTCATCCACAAAGAACTTGAATGCCGTACTTTTTCTAGGTAATAAGCCTTTGAACATACCCATAGCCTCAGCAGCGGCAGTTCCTTCATCGAGTAAACTCGCATTTGCAATTTCCATACCGGTTAAATCAATAACCATTGTTTGGAAGTTTAACAATGCTTCTAATCTTCCCTGAGCAATTTCGGCTTGATATGGAGTATATTGTGTATACCATCCGGGATTTTCCATTATGTTACGCAAAATCACAGTGGGCGTATGAGTGCCGTAATAACCCATTCCTATGAAATTGGAAAAAACAGTATTTTTAGATGCAATTTCTTTCACTTTAGCTAAAAATTGAGGCTCACTCATAGGAATACCAATATCCATTACTCCTTTTCTTCGGATGTTGGCCGGGATCGTTCTCTCAATCAATTCATCCATTGAACTCACGCCGATTGTTTCGAGCATGACTTGAATGTCTGCCTCCGAAGGACCATTATGTCTCTCCTCAAAAGGCTTGAAATAGTGCGCATCTATTTGGCTCATAATTGGAGGCAAAAATAGTTTTTATCATTGGAATTTTTGTTATAAAAAGTCGACTAAAAAGCATCTTAAATCCACCCTTCATCACTAAAACTTATAATATCATGTCCACAGTAAATTAAATGATCCAGTAAATTTATATCGAAGTAGAAACAAGCTTTTTGAATTTTCGAAGTCAATTCTCTATCCTCAACAGAGGCCGATGTATTTCCACTTGGATGATTGTGTGCTAATATTATCCCTGATGCATGAAATTGTATTGCCTTTTCAAGTAACAATCGAATATCAACTACCGTGGCAGATATTCCACCTTTTGAAATTTGATGTTTCCCTAAAAGCCGATGTCTTCGATTTAAAAATGCCGCATAAAACTCTTCATGAGGTAAATCCGATAGTTCGGAGATAAAAACACGCCGAGCATCTTTACTTGAACAAATAAGTTGACCCTGCTCATATGCAGCATTTTTTCTATTTCCTAATTCCCATATTACAGACAACAATATGGCATCTTCAGAATTTAAAGATTTCATATGATTTAAATCTTGAATGGACATTTTTGCTAATAAATCTAAACGGCCTTCAGTATACTTTATAATTTCCGCAGATTGTCTAAACATTTTTTTGCGATTTCCGCGAAATGAAAATAAAATTTGAAGTAATTCCTCGTTGCTCATAGCGGATTTTCCTTGAACTTTAAACTTTTCGTGGAGGGTTTCAACACTTATCGAACTATTCATCCCCTCATTTTGTGTTGATAATTTTTTTAACATATCTTTGTCAAATATATTTTCAATTTGATATTTTTGAAAACACTTTAAGAAATTGAAACGTTAATTATTTTTAATAAATACAACTATGAGCGAACAAAAGGAAAAACTCAAAGCACTGCAGCAAACCATCGACCGTTTGGAGAAAAGCTATGGAAAGGGAATCGTCATGAAAATGGACGATAATAAAAAGGTAAATGTAGATGTAGTGTCTACAGGTTCATTTGGATTAGATTTAGCACTAGGTGTAGGTGGGTTTCCTAAAGGGAGAGTAATAGAAATATACGGCCCGGAAAGTTCGGGTAAAACAACAATTGCACTTCATACCATTGCCGAAGCCCAGAAAAAAGGAGGTATTTGCGCTTTTATTGATGCAGAACATGCATTTGATAAGTTCTATGCCGAAAAGCTTGGAATAGATACAGGCAGTTTGTTAATCTCTCAGCCTGATGACGGAGAACAGGCTTTAGAAATTGCCGATAATTTAATTCGTTCAGGTGCTATTGATGTTTTAGTAGTTGACTCAGTTGCAGCACTTGTTCCAAGAGCTGAAATTGAAGGTGACATGGGAGATAGTAAAGTGGGTTTACATGCTCGTTTAATGAGTCAAGCATTACGTAAACTTACTGGTAGTATTAATAAAACAGGATGCGTTGCTATTTTCATCAATCAATTGCGTGAGAAGATTGGTATTATGTTCGGAAACCCAGAAACTACCACAGGTGGTAATGCACTTAAATTCTACGCCTCAGTACGTTTAGACATCAGAAGAAGTTCACAAATTAAAGATGGTGATCAGGTTATTGGAAATCGCACGAAGGTAAAAATCGCCAAAAACAAAGTAGCACCACCTTTTAGGGTAGTTGAATTTGATATTATGTACGGACGAGGAATTTCTAGAGTTGGAGAAGTCTTAGATATCGCCGTTGAAGCAAATATTGTTCAAAAAAGTGGTTCGTGGTTTAGTTACGATGGCACAAAACTTGGCCAAGGACGTGACTCAGTAAAAAATCTTCTCGAAGATAATCCAGAATTACTTGCTGATATCGAAAGTAAAATACTTGCGAAAAATAACACTGGAGAGGAACTTGTTGAAGTTGAACCCGGAGAATAACTTCGTTTAAATATTGATTGACAAAAAATCCCGGTTTTACTGGGATTTTTTTGTTATTAAAATTTTTAAATGCATTTAAACCTCATGTCGATTACCATAAAATTTATCCTTGTACATAATTGGATAAACTACATAGAGCATTAATAATCTACCATAACGAAATACCCATGGTAATAAAAATAAAATCAACGCAGGAATAATATAAACCGCTTGATCAAAATAATTTAAATAATACAGTAAAACTGATAATGTTACTGTAGTACCGACCAGAATAGCGTAAGACCAATACATAGCCCCGAAAAAGAAACCTGTTTCTGGCTCAAATTCTAAATTACAAGTTGGACAATGATCTAATGTATCTGAAAACTTCTTGAAGGATAGTATCTTGTTTCTAAAAACTTTTCCTTTACCACAACGTGGGCACCTTGAAAACAAAAAAGAGAAGAGACCCGCTCTGTTGTTATCAGGCATTACTTCCTTTTCTTCTTTTGCGATTTATATACTGCAAAACCAGCACCTGCAACTAACACGTAAGGTACAGACATTAAAAATAATATTCCCTTATTAATTCCGTCACCTACTGTCCTATCGTATTGCTTTTCATTCTTTCTACTGTTTGTAAGTGCAGTTTTACACATTGGACATTGAGCCAATAACGCTGAGAATGAACTTAATCCTAGAAATATTAATAAAATTAACTTTTTCATAATTACATACACGGAGCTAACATCAAATATACAACAACTCCAGTGATTGATACATATAACCAAATTGGAAATGTCCAACGAGCCCACTTTTTATGTTTATCAAATCGACCAGAAGTACTAAAATAAATGGTATAAAGTACCATTGGCAATACAATTGCCGCCAATACTATATGAGTAATTAGAATAAAAAAATACAGATAACGAATTGACCCTTCATTACAGTATGGTACCGGTGGCGCCGAAAGATGATAAATAACATAACTTATCAGAAAAACCGCAGATAAAATAAATGCAGTTAACATATATTTCTGATGAGTACTTTTATCTTTTTTGTAACGAATAGCTGAATAACCTAAAATTAGAGCAATAGAAACCAAAGAATTAATAATTGCATTTAACTTTGGCAATGATTTAGCAAATGCAATTCCAGGTCGCAAACTCTCAGGTAGCATTTGTAAGATTGTAACGGCAATGGGAATAACAGCTGTAATTCCCAATACTAAATAGAAAAACCCTTTATCGCTAATCCATTGTTTTTTTTCGGTACTCATATTTTAAATTTTCAATATCGTCCTTAATTCTTCTTATTAACTCTATTTTCTCATGATTTGTTTTTGCACGAGTTGGCAAAACACCTCGAATATGTCTTTCCTTATCGATAATTACTACTCTATCGTCGTGTATAAAGTCATTACCGCGTTGCTCGGTAGCCAACAATAAGTCATTTATAGCCCAGTCGTAAATTTCCCGTTTACTTCCTGTTGCAAATGTGCGTTTATATAAATCCGCTTTAAATGATTTTGCATATTCTGCAAGTACTGCAACGGAGTCTGTTTCTGGATCAATCGAGACAGTTAAAAATTCTACATTTGGCTCATTTAAATATTCTTCAGCAACAGCCTGTATTTGTTTGTTCATTTCAGGACAAACCTGTGGGCAAGTAGAAAAGAAAATATTGACCAAAAGAATACTAGAATCGAAATCATGTAAGGTGATTTTCTTACCATGCTGATTGTATAATACAATATCATCACTAACAGTATGATAAATTGTATCGCCCGATTTATCTAATTGGCGCTCACCGTAATAAGGTAATTCTTGATGAACCCATGAAACATTAGCCCAAAAGAATACTGCAAGAGCTGGTAAAATAATAAGGGCCGCTAATGCGGCCACTCTAAAATTATTTCGAGATGATTTTGTCATCTTACTTCATTAAACTTATAGCATTCCCTTCGTAAAGTAAACCCATCACCAATCCGACAATAAAAACGGTTGGCACAAGGATTATTAATGCAAGGTTAATCTTTTCATGTTTTAAGTGCATAAACGCACCAACTATGTAGTAAGCCTTAACTATTCCGAAGAAAATAAAGATTACATTCCTCAGTCCAGATGCTGGCATAACGAAATAGATAATGAAATCTAAAATAGTAATCCCTAGCAATAACCAAAAAGTCTTCCATAACTCTTTAGTACCGTGGCTCGCTTGATGCGGAACGTAATTGATTGGATCGTAATCTCCTGGTTTAGTATAAAATTCCATAACTCTTTTGTTTATTAGATTAAGTAGAAGAAGGTAAATACAAACACCCATACTAGATCTACAAAGTGCCAGTATAGACCAGCCTTCTCAATCATTTCATAATGTCCACGACGCTCGAATACACCTCGAACCGTCATTATATACACAACAACATTAATTACAACTCCAGAAAACACGTGGAATCCATGAAATCCTGTTACTATAAAGAATAATGCTGCGAAGGGTACAGGACCCCATGTACGATCACCATCCTGCCATTCGAAGTGGTCTCCGAAGCTCACACTTTCCAAGTGTTTATAACCTTGTTCAGTAATACCAAAGAAGTTACTATCTAAACGAGCACCTTCGTGGATGAATGTTGCCCATTCCCATGCTTGACAACTTAAAAAGGCAATACCTCCTAAAATTGTATAAATCATATATTTCTGAACCTCTTTTTTGCTGTTTCTGTGTCCCGCTTCAACAGCTAATACCATCGTTACAGAACTCACAATCAAAATAAAGGTCATAACACTTACGAACAAAAGTGGTAAATGCAGGCCGTGCATGAAAGGAAAATGATTAAAAATCGAAGCTGGATCCGGCCACTGAGTGGTTACTGCGGTTTCGATATTACTGAAGCGTTGAGCCCCGTACTGTACCAATAAACTTGAAAAGGTGAATGCATCTGATAATAAGAAGATCCACATCATTAATTTTCCGTAGCTCACATTGAAGGGAGAACGCCCTCCAGACCACATAGGTTGTTTCTCAAAAGTAGCTTCT